>Ga0105105_10000837_pt1 | contig 13518 bp, 11 predicted proteins | sample PPLLaktember2015_4_FD_79108 | JGI IMG/M metagenome (GOLD analysis project Ga0105105, IMG submission 79108) | Freshwater sediment microbial communities from Prairie Pothole Lake near Jamestown, North Dakota, USA - PPLs Lake P8 Core (1) Depth... | ecosystem: Environmental > Aquatic > Freshwater >... | reverse complement strand
GCGGCCGATCGGACTGCTGAAAGCGTTTTGCCGAGACCGGCTCGATGAGCAGGATCGCATTGTGCTGCCCGACCGCAATGGGCGCACGTTGGAAGCGGTCTGTCAGGATATCGGTCTGCCCGCAGGCCTGGTATCCCTGTTCATCGTCAACGATCACATCCAAGAAAGATCCTACCGCCTCCAGTCCGGCGACGACGTCAAGTGCGTCGCCATCATCGGCGGTGGGTGAGCCATGACCCTTCAGCCCCGGGAACAGGATATTCGCCCATGAAATACGGAACGACAGGTAGGATTGCGAGAGTGGATCTCACCCGTCAGCGCCATCGGGTGGAGGAGCCGGAGGAGAGCTTCTATCGGACCTACTTCGGAGGCAGCGCGCTGGCCTGCTACTACCTCCTCAAGGAGCGTCCGGCGGGTGTAGACCCATTGGGGCCGGATAATCTGCTGGTCTTTGCCTCGAGCCCTTTAGTGGGCAGCGGCATTCCCGGGGCGAACCGCTATACCGTGGCGGCCATATCGCCGCTGACCGGTTTTTACGGCGAAGGGGAGGCCGGGGGATGGTGGTCGCCGGAACTCAAACGGGCGGGATTCGACGCTGTCCTGGTGGAAGGGCGGGCCGAGAGGCCGGTTTACCTCTGGATTCATGACGGGCAGATCGAGATCCGGGATGCCGGCGCCCTGTGGGGCAAGGGGACCGGAGAGACCCAGCGACTCATCGAACAGGAAGTGGCCGACGCCAAGGTGCGCGTGGCCGCCATCGGGCCGGCGGGCGAAAACCTGGTGCGCTACGCCTGCGTGGTCCACGCCATGAAGCACACCAACGGCCGCGGCGGCATGGGCGCCGTGATGGGGTCCAAGAACCTGAAGGCCATCGCCGTGCGCGGCCGGCAGCCGGCTGCGTTCAAGGACACGCCGGCCCTGCAGCGGTTGATTAAGTGGTATGCCGACCACTTCATGGATCACCCCATCGAGCGGGTGCTGCACGACGGCGGGACCATCGGCTGGGACGTTACCGAGCTGGACGAAGCCGGGATTCTGCCGACGCGCAACTTTCACAGCGGCAGCTTCGAGAACGCCGACGACATCTGCGGGAAGACCTTTCACCAGAACTATTTCGTGGAGGCCGGCGGGTGCCAGGGGTGCGTGGTGCGGTGCAAGCGGGTCGCCCGCTCCGACGGACCCTGGCAGGTCGACCCGACTTACGGCGGGCCGGAGTACGAGACGGCGGCCGCCTTCGGGTCCCTCTGCGGGGTCTCCGATCTGGAGGCGATCTGCAAGGCCCACGAGCTGTGCAATACCTACACGCTGGACACCATCTCGACCGGGGTGACGATCGCCTTTGCCATGGAATGCTTCGAGAACGGCCTGCTCACGGTCCGGGACACCGATGGGCTGGAGCTGCGGTTCGGCAACGCCAAGGCCATGGTGGACTGCATCCACAAGATCGCGCGGCGCGAAGGTGTTGGCAACCTGCTGGCCGAAGGCTCTCTGCGGGCGGCGCGCCGGATCGGGGGCGGGGCGGAAAAATTCGCCATGCAGGCCAAGGGCCAGGAGATGGCCATGCACGAACCCCGGGGGAAGGGCAGCCTGGCGTTGGCCTACGCGCTCTCCTCCACCGGCGCCAACCACACGGAAGGCCCGCACGACTACCTGTTTCAGCCGGGAGCACTGGGTGTCAGCGATCTGCCTGAGATCGGCATCCTCACGCCCACCCCCGCGATCGAGCTCAGCCCGGACAAGGTCCGCCAGTTCACCTACATGCAGTTTACCTGGAATCTCTTCAACACGCTGGGGCTGTGTATCTTCACCGCCGGCCCGGGCAAGCTCATGAAGATGCACCAAGTGGCCGAGGCGGTTGCGGCGGCCACCGGCTGGGACACCCGGCTGTGGGAGATCATGAAACTCGGCGAGCGCACGGTCACGCTCAAACGCTGCGTCTCCGTTCGACAGGGTGCCTCCCGCGCGGATGACCGGCTGCCGGACCGGTTCTTCGAGCCCCTCGAAGGCGGCCTGCTCAAAGGCCGAAAGCTCGATCGGAAGGAGTTCGAAAGAAGCCTCGATCTCTACTATGACATGCACGGCTGGGACCGCAACGGCATCCCCACCTCCGGCAAGCTGGTGGAGCTCGGTCTCGGATGGGTCAACGGAATAAATTGCCATTAACCCCTCGCACAGGAAAGGAGCAGATCGGTATTTGCTGGGCTGCCGACCCGTAGTGGCGACACGAGATTTTTACCGATGACGAGGCAGTCTTCGCTCTTCAACCCACAAGGAGGTTCAACCATGAAAAGAGGTCTTGTTCTGTTTTTTGGTTTGATTCTGTTGTTGGGTTTCTCTCCCGCTGTTCATGCGGCGGATCCGATCGAAATCGCGCTCCTCTACCCCCTGACCGGCCCCCTGGCCGACCCCGGCAGCCGGGCCAAAGCCGCTTGCGACGTGGCGGCGGAGATCATCAACGGGTCCTACGATCTGCCGGGGATCCCGTATTCCAAGACCCAGGGCATTCCGAACAAGGGGGGGGCCAAGATCGTCCGGAAATACTATGACACCCAGGGTTCGCCCGAGGTCGGGAAAGCCGAGACCGAACGCATTCTCCAGGAAGGCAAGGCCAAGCTGATCATCGGCGCCTACCAGAGCTCGGTGACCAAGCCCACCAGTTTCGTGGCCGAACGGCAGAAGTTCCCCTATCTCTGCGCGGAGTCCTCCTCGGCCGCCCTGACCGAGCGCGGTCTCAAGTATTTCTTCCGCATCGCCCCGACCGACTACCACGACACCGTCATGTTCTTCCAGTTCCTGAACGACATGAAGAAAGAGGGCAAGAAGGTGTCCAAGATCGCCATGGTGTACGAGAAGACTGAGTTCGGTTTCCATGCCAATGAGGAGGTCAAGAAAGCGGTTGCCAAATCGAACGGCGCTTACCAGATCGTGGCCGACATCCCTTACGAGTTCAAGGCCACGGACGTGAACGCCGAAGTGTTGAAGGTCAAGGCGGCCCAGCCCGACGTGGTCCTGCACGCCACGCAGTTCAGCGAGATGATGCTGTTCGCCAAGGCGTATGAAAGCCTCGGGGTCAAGGTGCCTGCCAACCTTTCCTTCTGCGGCGGCTATCAGAACCCGGTCTTCGCCAAGGAACTCGGCAAGACGGTTGAGAACTACATGGGGTCCTGCACCTTCGCCGAGGACTTCATCGCCAAAAAAGCCCAGTTAAAGGTGCTGAACGACATGTTCAAGGCCAAGGTCAAGAGCAACCTCGACGGCGTGGCCATGGAAGCGCTGACCTCCGTCTTCGTGGCGGCGGACGCTTTCAACCGGGCCAAGGACCTGAGCCCGGATGCGGTGCGGGACGCCCTGGCGACGACCGAGCTTCAGATCGCCACCCTGCCGGGCAAAGGGGTGAAATTCGACGAGAGCGGCCAGAACATCTGGATCGACTCCACCATGAGCCAGGTGGTCGGCGGCGACTACAAGGTCGTGTGGCCCGCGGAATGGGCCACCGCCAAAACGGTGTGGCCGATGAAACCATAGGCGAGAGTTGACCGACAGGGGCGCTCCCTCTCCGGCACCCGTCAGTGGGAGCGTCCCTTATTTTATAACCGTCTTCCGATGTCGACCGAGGGTACTCCGTGGACACCACCATCTTTCTTCAACTGATCGTCAGCGGCCTGCTGATCGGCTTCGTCTTTTCCCTCATCGCCGTGGGCCTGACCCTGATCTGGGGGGTCATGGACATTCTCAACTTCGCCCACGGTGATTTCCTGATGCTGGCCATGTTTAGCAGTTTTCTGATGTTCGCCAACCTCGGCCTCGACCCGCTGCTGTCACTGCCCATGGTGGTGGCGCTGCTGTTCATGGTCGGTCTGCTCACCTTCCGATGGGTGATCCGTCCGGTGCTGGGGTATCCCGGCCTCATCGCCCTCCTGGCCACTTTCGGGCTGAGCATTTTCATCCGCAACTTGGTGTTGTTTTTCGTAGGACCGAACTACCGGGTGATCAACCAGTCCATCCTGGCCGGAAAAAACTTCTCGATGTTAGGCCTTCATTTCAGCCTTTCCCAGACGATGTCGGCGATCGGGTGCGTGTTGATCACCTCTGCCGTCTACCTCCTGATCGCCCGGACGAAGTTCGGCCGGTCGTTGAGGGCCACCTCCCTGGACAAGGACACGGCCCTGCTGATGGGAATCAACACGAACCGGGTGTTTGCCCTGACGTTCGGGCTGGGGGCCGCCTGTGTGGGGTTTGCCGGCGGCATGCTGTCCAACTTCTACCCGATTTTCCCCGAAGTGGGGTTGAATTTCGCGATCATGTCTTTTGTAATCGTGGCCCTGGGCGGATTCGGGAACATCAGTGGCGCCTTTCTGGCCGGGATTTTCGTGGGGTTGGTGGAAAACGTCGGCGGGTTCCTGATCGGGCCGGAGTTCAAGTACACGCTGGTCTTCGTGCTCTACCTCATCGTCATTTCCATGCGGCCCAAAGGTCTGTTCGGCTGGTAATGCCGGCGTTGCCAAGGTTCCGGCAGCACCGGGTTGGACAAGGTGGTTCACCCATTGAAAGATAAGGGCCATGCAAACGACTAAACGTTTCGTCATCACCCTCGCCGGCATCCTGCTGGCTTTCGCGGTGGCGCCGCTGGTCATCGCAAACGTGCATTTTCAGCACCTGCTGATCATGCTGCTGCTTTACACGACCTTGAGCCAGGCCTGGAACCTGATTGGCGGCTACGCCGGGCAGGTCTCCTTCGGCCATGCCGTGTTTTTCGGCATCGGCGCTTACGCCGCCATGGCTCCCTTGAACCAGTGGGGGCTGACCCCGTGGATCGGGATGGCGATCGGCGGCGTGATTTCCGTCCTGGTGGCGCTGATGATCGGTGTGCCCGTCTTTCGGCTGAAGGGGCATTATTTCGCCATTTCCACCTTTGCCGTGGCCGAGGTGGTCAAGGAATTGTTTTCGAGTTGGAAGTGGGTGGACGGCCCGATCGGATTGGATGCCCCGATCCTGGAACAGGGGTTTTACAATCTCATGTTTTACAAGACCAAACTGCCCTACCTCTACATCACGCTCGCCTTTTTTCTGGTCGTGATGGTGCTGACGTTTCGAATGGAGCGTTCCCGGATGGGATACTACTTCCGGGCGATCAAGCAGCGCCCGGATGCCGCCCAGGCCATGGGGGTCAACATATCGCGCTACAAGCAATACGCCTTCTTGATCAGCGCACTCTTCACGGCCATCTGCGGCTCCTTTTACGCCATGTACGTACTGCACATCGAGCCGGCCACCGTGCTGTCTCTGGACATTTCCATGAAGATCGTACTGGTCACGGCCCTGGGAGGCGCGGGGTCGCTGTGGGGGCCGTTGCTCGGCGCGATGGTCCTCATCCCGCTGCAGGAGTACAGCCGGATCTGGCTGGGCGGCACCGGCATGGGCATCGACCTGATCGTGCTGGGGCTGTTGATCATGCTGATCTGCATCTTCGAGCCCAAGGGAATCGTGGGCATTCTCCACCGACTCACGCGTCAGAAAGGATAGAGCGATGGCGATTTTGGAAGCCAAGAACGTCGGCATGCACTTCGGCGAGCTGGCGGCCCTCCAGAACATCAACCTGTCCGTGGAAAAGGGCGAGATTTTAGGGCTGATTGGACCGAACGGCGCCGGCAAGACCACCTTCTTCAACTGTGTGACCGGTTTTTTGAATGCCACCCGCGGCGATATTTTTTTCAACGGCCAGAACATCACACACCTCGCGCCCCACCGGATCTGCCACCTGGGCATCTGTCGGACGTTCCAGATCGTGCAGAGCTTTAACGAGATGACCGTGCTGGAGAACATCATGATGGGGGCGTTCTGTCGCCATGCCGCCACGCGCGAGTCCACGGCTCGGGCCGAGCAGGTCCTTGAAATCACCGGCTTGAAGGACAAGCGCAACCAGATCGCCGGCAGCCTGACCCTCGCAGACCAGAAGCGCATCGAACTGGCGCGCACCATCGCGACACAGCCAGCGGTCATGCTGCTGGACGAGGTCATGGCCGGCCTGAACCCCACCGAGACCGACGAGGCCGTCGAGCTGATCCGCAAAATTCACGCGATGGGGCTCACCCTCATCGTCGTGGAGCACGTCATGGAAGTGATCATGGACATCTCCCAGCGGATTGCGGTCTTCGACTCAGGGGAGCTTATCGTCGAGGGACCACCGGCGAAGGTCGTTCGGGACGAACGCGTCATCAAGGCCTACCTGGGTGAGGACTACCATGCTTAAGGTCAACTCCATATCGGTGCGCTACAACATCATGCCCGTGCTGCAGGACGTCTCTTTTTCGGTCGAGGAAGGTCAGTTCGTCGCCATTGTCGGAGCCAACAGTGCCGGCAAGTCTACCATTTTGAGGACCGTCTCGGGGCTCATCCACCCGTTTGAGGGCAGCATCGAATTCCGCGGCGAGGCGATCCACGGCGCGCAGCCCTATGATATCGCCGCCAAGGGGATCGCCCACATCCCCGAGGGGCGCAAGATCTTCGACAAGCTCACGGTCCGGGAAAACCTGCTGGTGGGGGCCCATACCCGCAACGACGACCAGGAGGTCCAGAAGGGCCTGGAGGAGATGTTCACGCTTTTCCCCAAGCTGCGGGAGCGACAGAACCAGAAGGGCGAGACCTTGAGCGGCGGCGAGCGCCAGCAGTTGGCCATCGGCCGGGGCCTGATGGCCAAGCCCCGGCTGCTGATGCTGGACGAACCATCGCTCGGGTTGAGCCCGATCCTGTCCAAAAAAGTGATCCACACCTGCGAGGATATCCGCAAGAGCGGCGCCACGATCCTGATGGTCGAGCAGAAAGTCACCGAGGTGCTGAAAATCGTGGACAAGGGCTACGTCCTTCAGCGGGGCCGGATCATCATGGAGGGCAAGGGGGCGGACCTTTTGCAGTCCGACATGATCCGCAAAGCATATTTAGGGCTATAGGAACACGATGAAATCAAAGAGCGAGCTGTCAGAGTTTATTGCCGCGCAGCGGCGGCACGAGCAGTATGCCGGTCTGCCACTGGCGGGAATCCGGGTGATCGACATGGCGACCGTCATGGCGGCACCCTATGCAGCGACACTCTTGGGGGATTACGGGGCCGAGGTGATCAAGGTGGAAAACCCGTCCGCCCCGGATGCCATCCGCGGATGGGGGGTCGTCGAGGACAAGGGCATCCAGCCCTTTTGGGCCGTGGTGGGCCGCAACAAGTTTCCGATCACCTTGAACCTCAAGGTCGCGGAGAGTCGGCGAATCCTGGTCGATCTCATCCGCCAGGCGGACGTGTTCATCGAAAACATGCGGCCGGGCGCCCTGGAGAAGCTCGGCATCGGCAGGGATGATCTGCTGCGGGAGAACCCGGGTCTGATCATCGGCACGGTGTCCGGTTACGGTCAGTCCGGCCCGTATGCCGGCCGCCCCGGGTTCGGCACGCTGGCTGAGGGGTTCAGCGGGTTCACGTATCTCAACGCCCAGCCGGGCGGCCCCCCGACCAACGCGCCGATGGCGCTGGCCGATTTCATCGCCGGAGTCCATCTGGCATTTGCCGTCATGATTGCGCTGCGGCATCAGAAGCGGGGCGTTGCCGGAGGGCAAATCATCGATCTGGCCCTCTACGAACCCTTGTTTTGCATGCTGGGGCCGGACTTTTTAAGCTGCCAGCTCACCGGGGACGTCCCAACGCCCAAAGGCAACGAACTCAGCTACGTGGTGCCCCGCAACAACTACCGCACGCGGGACGGCCGATGGGTGACCATGTCGTGTGCGGCCCAGAAACCCTTCGAACGTCTGATGGCGTGCGTCGGGCACCCTGAGATGAACGAGGATCCGCGCTTCAAGATCAACGAGGAGCGGATCAAGGACCCGAACCGCGGGGTCATTAATCAGGTCGTCTCCGACTGGGTGGGCAGCCGGGACCTGCAGGAGGTCATCGACACCTGCGAACAGCTGGGGATCACGATCGGGCCCATCGCCAGCATGCGGGACGTGGCTGAAAACGTTCACTTCCGGGAGCGGGGCAGCATGGTGGAATTGGAAGACCCGCTCACCGGAGAGCTCTTGAAAATCCCCAACGTACCGTTCCGGCTGCTCGGGACCCCGGGGCGGATCCGCTTCCCGGGGCTGCCGCTGGGGTCGGCCAATGATGTCATTTATCGTGACGTGCTGGGCTATTCCAAGGAGGAGCTTCAAAAAATGCAGGCCGGCGGGGCGATATGAGCATGCGAGGATCTCTATGACAGATGCCCGCGAAATAACACTGATGCGGGGCAACGAGGCCATCGGCGAGGGCGCCATCCGGGCCGGGTGCCAGTTTTTTTTCGGGTACCCGATCACACCCCAGAACGAGCTCTTCGAGTACATGGCCCAGTACCTGCCGCCGGCCGGGGGCACTTTTCTCCAAAGCGAGAGCGAACTGGCCGGCATCAACATGGTGTTCGGTGCGGCCGCCGCCGGCGCCCGCTGCATGACCTCCTCATCCGGGCCGGGGTTCACGCTGCTGAGCGAAGGCCTCTCGTCGCTGGCGGCGGCTCAGTTGCCCGCCGTGGTCGTATGCGTGTCCCGGGCCGGCCCCGGGCTTGGCCGGATCACCTCCTCTCAGGCCGATTACCGGCTCTGTACCCGCGGCGGCGGGCACGGTGACTACCAGTGCCTGGTGCTCGGCCCGTCCACCGCCCAGGAGCTCTTTGAGCTGACGCACCGGGCGTTTGACCTGGCGGACCATTACCGGAACCCCGTCATCATCCTCTCCGATGCGATTCTCGGACAGATGATGGAGCCGGTGGCGACCGAGGCGCTTCCCCGGCAGGTGGCACCGGAAAAGGCATGGGCCGTGCGGGGAAAAGGGGATCAGCCGCGGAAGGTCATCAAAGTCGCGCCCCACACCGACGAAGAGCTCATCGCCTGGAACGTCACGCTCAAAGAAAAATACGACTGGATGTGTGAGCGCGAGCAGCGCCACGAGGCGCTTTTTATGCAGGACGCGCGGGTGGCGGTCGTCGCCTTCGGCAGCTCCGCGCGCATCGCCATGGACGCCGTGCAGCGTGCCCGGCAGGAAGGGGTGGCGGTGGGGCTCTTCCGGCCTATCTCGCTCTACCCCTATCCGGGACAGGCCTTGAAGGACTTGGTGCAAGCCGGTGTCGGCCGGTTGCTGGTCGTGGAAGCCAACAACGGCCAGATGATTGAAGACGTTCGCCTGGCCGTCTGCGATGCGGCCGAGGTCGTGCACTACGGCATCGGCGGCGGCCATATTTTCAGTCCGGACGAGATCTACCGCGAGATCGCCCGGGTCGCGCGGGGGGCGTGAATGTCAATTCAGGATATGGAAGTCGTTTATCAGAAACCCGATGCCATGACCGACGTCCCTTTCCCCTATTGCCCGGGCTGCTCGCATGGGACGGTCCATCGGCTTGTCGCCGAAGTCATGGATGAGCTGGACATCACCGAAAGAGCCATCGGGGTGACGTCCGCCGGCTGCTCGGTTCGCAGCTGGCGCCAGTTTGACTGTGACATGGTCATGGCCCTGCACGGGCGCGGACCGGCCGTGGCCACGGGAATCAAGCGCGCCCGGCCCGTGAGCGTCGTTTTCACCTACCAGGGCGACGGGGACATGGCGGCGATCGGCACGGGTGAGATCGTGCACGCCGCTTCACGGTGCGAACGCATCACCGTCATCTACGTCAACAACGGGGTGTTCGGCGCCACCGGCGGGCAGCAGGCACCCACGACGCTCATCGGGCAGCCGACCACGAGCTACCCTGCCGGACGGGACCCGAAAGAGAGCGGCTACCCGCTGCGGATGGCCGAGATGCTCTCTGTTATTTCCGCGGAGTCCTACATCGCCCGAGCATCCGTACACGACGTGGCGCACATCCTCAAAACGAAGAAAGCCATCCGCAAGGCCTTCGAGATCCAGATCGACGGCCGCGGCTTCGGCATGGTTGAGATCCTGGCGGCCTGCCCGACCAACTGGCGCCTGAGTCCGGTGCGCTGCATGGAACGCATTCAATCCGAGATGATCCCCTACTATCCTCTGGGAGAATTTTCTTCGCGTGGGAAGGAGGGCCGGTCATGATCGATGAAGTCCTCATTGCCGGCTTCGGCGGCCAGGGGATCATGCTCATGGGCAAGCTGCTCGCCTACGGCGCGATTTACGAGGGACTGGAGGTCACCTTCTACCCGTCATACGGCCCGGAAATGCGCGGCGGCACCGCCAACTGCACGGTGGTGGTTTCAGACCAGCGGATCGGCTCACCGGTACGCAACCACTTCAGCCATCTCATGGCGATGAATCAGGCGTCGGTGGATAAATTCAGCGAACGGGTCAAGCCCGGCGGCGTCATCGCCTACAACCAGTCCCTGGTGGCAAGACCCCCGGTCCGGACGGACGTGATGCGGGTGGCCATTCCGGCCAACCGCATTGCCATGGAACTGAACGCCCCCCAGTCCGCCAACATGGTGGCCATGGGCGGTTTGGCGCATGTTCTGAAACGGGTCAGTGTGCCCGCGTTGGTCAAGGGCTTGATGCGCGTGCTTCCGCAATACCGGCACGACGCCATCGCCCTCAACCAAACCGCGATCCAGCGCGGCATCGAAGCGGTCAAGCAGGTTCTCGTTGCAGAGGAGGGCACATGACCTCAAAGGGCAGGGGGCGCATTCGCATCGATGCCGAACGCTGCAAGGGCTGCGGCCTGTGTGTCGCGGTTTGCCCGAAAGGTCAGGTCCGCCTCGCCAGCGGGGTTGACGGGCGCGGCATCCGAGTGGCCGAGGTCGGTGAGGGCGAGCGCTGTTCGGCCTGCGGAAGTTGTTTTGCCGTATGTCCGGATGTGGCCATTACCGTCTACCGGAACGTCGGGACGCCACCGGTTGCTGGATCGCCCGGACGACGCAAGAGTCCAAAGAGAGGCCCCCGTCATCGGAAGCAAGCGGCGTGAGCGGCCTGCCGCCGGCCGGTCAACAGGCAGATGGGAAGATGCCAATGGAGGAAAACGAGCGATCCAGCGCTGTCGGGCTGCCGCGTTGTCTCGTGGAAGACATCGCGGCCCACCTCAGCGATGAGATCATCGAGGGCAAGATCCAGCCCGGCCAGCAGATCATCGAGGCCGATCTTCAGCGAACCCTGGGGGTCAGCCGGGCGCCGCTGCGCGAGGCGCTGCTCAAGCTGGAAGGCCAAGGGTTGGTCAAGATCCTTCCGCGCAAGGGGACTTTCATCCGGCCCATCACCCCACGGCTGATCCGCGAGAGCTTCACGGTCCGGGCCTGGCTGGAGGGGTTGGCGGCCCGACTGACCAGCGCGAGACCGGACCCGGACCGCTGTGATCACTTCGAGGTCATTCTCGCGGACATGGGATGCCTGGCCGTTCAAAAAAATTTCAAGGCCTATTTTTACCGGCATGGGGATTTTCACCGAGTGTTCATTGAAGGCAGCGACAATAAGACGCTGATGGAGCGTATCGGGGTCATGCGCCGGGAATCCCTCTGGCTGAGCTACTCGATCACCTACTTCGAGCACCATCATCAGGCGTCCCAGGAAACCCACAAGCGCATCATCGCGCTCTTCCGCAAGGGTGATCCGGATGCCGTCGAGCTCGCCGTCCGATCCCACATTCTCGACGCGACCGACGCGTATGTGCGTTTTCTGAAGGAGACATACCCCGACCTGCCCGGTGCCGATTGAGATCGGGCCTTTGCGGCGCCGGGGATGGCCTCAAGGAGATGAACGTGCAGGAGATGGACCCAACCCTCAGGGATGAGCCCTGGTTGATGCGCACGTATTCCGGTTACGCCAGCGCCCGGGCGTCGAACCAGCTTTTCCGGACCAATCTGGCTAAGGGGCAGACCGGCCTGAGCATCGCCTTCGACCTGCCGACACAGACCGGCTACGACTCCGACCACATGCTGGCGAGAGGCGAGGTGGGCAAGCTGGGCGTGCCCATGCGCAGCCTCGCAGACATGGAGACGCTCTTCGACCAGATCCCGATCGAGCGCATGAACACCTCCATGACCATCAACGCCCCGGCGGCCTGGATCTTGGCGCTCTATCTATCGGCGGCCCGGCGGCAGGGAGCCGACCTTTCGCAATTGCGGGGCACCACCCAGAACGACATCCTCAAGGAGTACCTCAGCCGCGGGACGTATATCTTCCCGCCCAAGGCGTCCATGCGGCTTGCCGCCGAGGTGATCCGCTACACGTTCCACCGCATCCCCCGCTGGAACCCCATCAACATCTGCTCTTACCATCTCCAGGAGTCCGGAGCCGAACCGGTGCAGGAGCTCGCGTTCACCCTGGCCAACGCCGTATCCGTTCTGGACGCGGTCAGGGACGCCGGCGATATCGCGGCGGCAGATTTTCCGCAAGTGGTGGGGCGGATGTCGTTTTTCCTCAATGCGGGCATCCGGTTCATCGAGGAGATGTGCAAGGTGCGCGTGTTCTCCTGCATGTGGGACCGCATCTGCCGTGAACGCTACGGGGTGCAGGACCCCGCCCTGCGGCGCTTCCGCTACGGGGTCCAGGTCAACAGTCTGGGGCTGACGGAACGCCAGCCGGAGAACAACATCGCCCGCATCATCTACGAGTTCCTGGGTGTCGTGCTGAGCCGGTCGGCCCGCGCGCGCTCCGTGCAGCTTCCCGCCTGGAACGAGGCCCTCGGGCTTCCCCGCCCGTGGGACCAGCAGTGGAGCCTGCGGATTCAGCAGATCCTGGCCCATGAGACCGACCTGCTGGAATATGGGGACATTTTCGACGGCGCCCCGGTCATCGCCCGCAAAGAGAAAACGCTGGAAGAGGCTGCGCAGGCCGAGCTGGACCGGGTCCTTGACATGGGCGGCGCCGTGGAGGCCCTAGAAAACGGTTACATGAAGCGCAGCCTTGTTGAAAGCAACGCCCGCCGGATCCGGGAGATCGAGACCGGCCGGCGGGTCGTCGTCGGCGTCAACCGCTTCACCGAGGGCGAGCTGTCACCTCTGACCGCCGGCCTTCCGGAAACCTTCCTGACGGTGGACGACGCGGTCGAAAACGAGCAGATCGAAGCCCTGCGGGATTTCCGCTCCCGACGGGATGGTGCCGCCGCGGCGCGCGCGCTCGAGCGCCTGCGCGAGGCGATCAGCGCCGGCGAAAACCTCATGGAGGCCAGCATCGGCTGCGCCGAAGCCGGGGTCACCACCGGCGAATGGGCCGATAGCCTGCGCAGCGTGTTCGGAGAATACCGAGCTCCGACCGGGGTCGGCGGTGTCGCCGGTGGCGGCGGGGCGAGCGAGGAAATGCGCGCGGTCACGCGGCGCGTCCGGCAGTTGAGCGACTTGCTGGGGCGGAACCTGAAGCTGCTCGTCGGCAAGCCCGGCTTGGACGGCCACTCCAACGGTGCCGAACAGGTGGCCGTCAAGGCGCGGGACGTCGGCATGGATGTGGTGTACGAGGGCATCCGGCTTACCCCCGAGCAGATCGCCGAAAGCGCCCTGCAGGAGGGTGTCCACGTGGTGGGCCTGTCCATCCTGAGCGGCTCGCACTTGAAGCTGGTG
>Ga0105105_10000836_pt1 | contig 13526 bp, 14 predicted proteins | sample PPLLaktember2015_4_FD_79108 | JGI IMG/M metagenome (GOLD analysis project Ga0105105, IMG submission 79108) | Freshwater sediment microbial communities from Prairie Pothole Lake near Jamestown, North Dakota, USA - PPLs Lake P8 Core (1) Depth... | ecosystem: Environmental > Aquatic > Freshwater >... | reverse complement strand
GAAAATGTCCTGCTCTGCCCGATGCCGGGGCTCGTGGTGGAAGTGCGCGTGAAGAAGGGCGACCGCGTCTTCCGCGGCCAGGACCTGGTCAGCATCGAATCCATGAAAATGGAAAGCTTCGTCGCCTCGCCCTGCGACGGTGAGGTCGAGGAGGTGCTGGCGCTCCCCGGTCAGGCGGTGGAGGCGGATGAAATACTGGTGCGGTTTAAAATTTGACGTGGCAGAAGTTTCATGCAGGTTGCCGGATCGGATTCTCAGATGTTTCAGAGATTTGTTCAAAAGACAAAAAGGGGAGGCTTGCCTGCTGGCGGGCATGTTCAATAGTCATCGCCACAAGGTTCCCCGAGACATCCAAATCGATGTAGATGTTTTCGTTAATTTCTTTGGTTTCGGCAACAGCCCCTGCTGAGAACTCGACTAATGCCGTATCGGTATCTGAAAAATACTTTATTTTCATTTTAATTGCCACGCGGATCGTTGAGTTCCGGCGAAGGTGATTAAGCGGGCCGCTGAGATTAGCGGGCTTGCCCCTGAGCTGATCCGCACTCCCGGCAAAGAGCCGCTGCGTGTTCAGGCCAGGAGCCTTGTTTGCTATTGGGCGGGCCGGGAACTGGGCCTAACGACGGTGACAGTTTCAAAAATGCTAGGCATATGCCCGACGGCGGTGAGCAAAGCGGTCTCTCGCGGCAAATTACTGGCGCACCGCCGAGAGATCAGGCTGGATGCGTAAGTTATAAATTCAGCCCCGTTTAATTTGAAACGCTTTTTCTGTCATTCCAGCGCGAGAAAAACAAAGTGGGTCAGGCCTACACAATTGAGAATTTGATTTGAATTCAGGGACAGGGAAGTTGTCCCATTGTTGGTATATGAGGGTCTTGTAAGGGGGCCGGCCGGCGAGGCCCCGCATCGGCGCCGTCCGGTACCGGATCGACCCAACCGCTCAACGCCGGCCGCACCGCTGCCTCACATCTTTTCACATCTGTTGGGCCGCCAGGAACATAGACTGCGACAGCGCGACGAAGAAGCGCTGATAGAGTTCGGGATCCTCGATCGCCTGGAGGTTATCCTGGGCGCTGGCCCAGGTTCTCGGGCGCAAGCGCCAAGGCCGCTCTGGGAACCTGCGGGGCACGGTGGTCGCGGGCGTCATTCCGGCCAGGCCGGCTGAGGCCGCCGGGTTTTGGTCGATGTAAATCGTGTAGGCGACGGTCAGGCGATAAGTGGCATAGCCGTTCCCCGGCAAGTGGAAGCCTCCCAGCCGGTACCCGTTCCAGAATCCGGGCACGTATATGTACCCGGACGGAGGTGGCGGTGGTGACGAGCAAAAATGTAATCGATGCGCTCGGTGACGACCGATGAAAGCAAATGGGATCTTCGTTACGGGTGCCGCAGGTTCAAGAACAAGGGGCTATGACCGGGAAGAATAGCAACCGTTATGCCAATCCGGAGAGAGCCGCGCAAAAGACCTCAATGCCTTCATAAGGCAATTGTCAATTGCGGGCTTTTCGATTATTGGATTGTTTCAGGCGAGGTTCGGGTTGGCCGATTTAGGGCGTTCAGCTTTTTTGATGCGCCGGCGTTTCGAAAACCCCAATCATAAGGGAATATGATCATGCAGAAGAACACCCAGTGCGTGCACAGCGGCTCCCGTGTCGATCCGGCCACGGGGGGCTTGAACACACCGGTCTACCCTTCGTCCGCCTTCCGGTATCTGGACACGGCCGAAAACATCTATCCCCGGTACTACAATACGCCCAATCAAAAGGCCGTGGTCGAAAAGCTCTGCGCCCTGGAGGGGGCCGAGGACGGGATTTTGTTCAGCTCGGGGATGGCGGCCGTCAGCACGGTGATGCTGGCTTTCCTGAACAGCGGCGACCACGCCGTCATCCAGAAAGACATCTACGGCGGCACCCACCATTTCGTCACCGCCGACTTCATGCGCTTCGGCATCGATTTCACCTTCACGGGGAATTCGGCCGCGGAGATCGAGGCCGCCGTCCGCTCCAACACCCGGCTGATCTACATCGAAACGCCGTCAAACCCGCTGCTGCTGATCACCGATATTCAAGCGGTCGCCGACATCGGCCGCCGCCGCGGCATCGTGACGGCGATCGACAACACCTTTGCCAGCCCGATCAACCAAAATCCGCTCAGTCTCGGCATCGACATTGTGATCCACAGCGGGACCAAGTACATCGGCGGCCACAGCGACCTGTGCTGCGGCGCAGCGCTCGGCCGCGCCACGCATCTGGCCCGGATCAAAAGCACGGCGGTCAATTTCGGCGGCAGCCTCAACGCCTTGACCTGCTATCTGCTCGAGCGCAGCCTCAAAACCCTGGCGGTGCGCGTCGAGCGCCAGAATGCGAATGCCATGGCCATCGCGGAGTTCCTGGAGCGCCATCCGGCCGTACGCCGGGTCAACTATCCCGGGCTCGAAAGCCATCCGGCCTATGCCGTTGCGCGACGCCAGATGTGGGGCTTCGGAGGCATGCTCTCTTTCGAAGTGGATGCGCACCGCGTGACGAGCGCAAGCTTTCTGCGCCGCTTGAAGCTGGTTACTCCGGCCCTGAGCCTGGGAGGCGTGGAAACCATCATCTGCGCGCCGGCCGCCACCTCCCACGCCAAGCTGACGCCGGCCGAACGCGCGCAGCTCGGCATCAGCGAAGGGCTCCTGCGGCTGTCGGTCGGGATCGAAGACGCCGAAGACCTTCTGGCGGACATCGCGCAGGCGCTTTCACGTTAGAAACGGTTTACTATCCAAGCTGTTTCATTTATAGAACAATTGTAGCTCGATTGGGCCGAAGGGCGCATGTGATCACCTCAAACGAGTCACGAAAGGATGAACCATGGCCACCCAAAACACGACGCTGACGACCAGTGAATTCGCCAAGGCTGCCGGGGTTCCGGTCGCGAGCATTTCCAAGCTCATACGGGATGGAAAGCTGAAAGCCAAGAAAACGGGCGGAAAATGGATGATCCCGCAAAGCCAGCTCGGCTCCGAGCTGGTCCGCGCACTCAAGGAACCGGCCCGGGCCGCTCAGCGCAAAGCACCTGCTGCTAAAACGGGGCGCACCCGACCAGCGCCGAAAGCCAAAGCCGTGCCCCCTCCCCAGCCTCCGGTCGTGGCGGCTCCCGTTTCAACGGAACCTGAGCCGGTTCAGAATGTTCCGACTCCCGGACCGGCGCCGGCGGCTCCTCCTGCGCCTGAAGCCCGGCTCGAAGAGAAAACGTACACGATTCCTGAATTCGCGGCGATGACCTACCTGACTGAAAAGGGTGTGGAAGAGTGGCTCAGGGCCGGCAGGATCAAGGGGGTTCAAACGGCAAGCGGGGAATGGCAGGTTCTCGATGGTAACCTTCAGGTGCCGGATATCAACCGACTGCTTAGAAAATAGCGCAGCCCCTCACCCAGGAGGCTTTCTATGATCAATCTTCGAAGAAAAGGACGGCCGGTCTTTATCCTGATGATTTCACTGGCACTGCTCGTTTCAATTCCATATCAGGGCGCTCTCGCTGCGCTGGTTGATACCGAAACTGCCGTGGATTCAGTCCACCGGAGCGACGCCCGAACCCGGCTGCATCAATATCTGGCGCGCGGGGATGTGCAGGCGGCCTTGCGCGCACAGGGAATCGATCCCGCGGAGGCTGAGGCACGCGTGGCCAGCCTCACCGATGCCGAAATAACCCAGATCGCCGGCCGGTTGGATGAGCTTCCCGCCGGCGGCGTATTGGGTTTTGTGATCCTGGTTCTGGTTATTGTCTTGCTGGTGTTTGTGATTCTAAAGGTGGCCAAGTAGGGGATCGCGGCTGTAGATCCGACCGAAAGGCATCCGGTGTTAATACCGGCTGCCGCCCCGGCCGGAGCCGCGCGAAAACCCGGACCCGGACCCGGAGCGTCCGCCTCGACCAAAACCGCCACCGCCTCCCCGACCGGGACCGCGCGAAAACCCGCCTCGGCCGGAGCCGCCGTCACGGTCTTTGCGGGGTTCTCTCGCCTCGCTGACCGTGATGGTCTTGCCTTGAAGCTCTCCGCCGTTGAAACGCTCAATGGCTTGGCGCGCGACCTCTTCGGTTTCCATCTCGACAAAACCGAACCCCTTGCTTTGGTTGGAATAGCGGTCTTTGATGATCACCGCTGAAACCACGTTTCCGACCGTGGAAAAATTGTGGGTCAAATCCTGCTCGCTAACTTCGCTTGAGAGGTTTCCGATGTAAAGCCTCTTGTTCATGGATCGATCCTTTCGTGTCGTGCTGGGTGGTACGCTGCGCCTGCCCGAACGGAGGGTGTGGCCGGCCGGCCGGCGAAAAAGGCAAGTATCCGGGTGCCTGGTGAGAGGGGTAGCCGCCCTCCGCTTGCAACGGCGGAGGGCGGCTTTTAAACGGCTGCGTTAAACAGCTTGAACATTGACGGCGGAGAGGCCTTTCGGCCCATTCTGCACATCAAAGCTGACAGACTGGCCATCCAGAAGCGTTTTGAACCCGCTGCCCTGGATCGCGCTGAAGTGAACGAACACATCGGTTCCGTTTTCGGCCTCGATGAAGCCGAAGCCTTTGCGCTCGTTGAACCATTTGACTTTGCCTTGCATCATCGCTTTCCTCCTCCTTTCTCAAAATTTTTCAAGGGCGGATTACGACGATGCTAAAAAAAACCACCACACTTTGAAGAGTGCGGTGGTTAAACCTACGCTGCAAAATGTTTTCATCCAACCTTTGATGCATACGGCAGGCTAAATAGCATGCCGAATGCTTTTATGGACTATAGTGCCTTTAACCGTTGCGGTCAAGTAAATTAGTTCGACCGGCGTCATTTGGTACGCCCTGCCGTCTGCGGCAACGCCACCCCGCTGCGACTGAAACCCTCCCAGACGGCATCGACTGCCGAACCTATCTTTCTGAGGCCTGCGCTATTTGTGCTGGGGTTTGCTTGCATGCTGAGATGGAATGGTTAACCTGAAGTAACGGTTGGATGATTCGTTAAAAAGCCGACGCCGGGAAGTCTTCGCGGCGGCGACCAGCCGGGCAGAGCCATACAACAAGGGTGCAGGGCACCAGTCGAAAATCATTCGGAGGTATCCGATGTCACATACATTGCCGAAGCTCGACTATGCGTATGACGCGCTGGAGCCATATATCGACGCGCGTACCATGGAGATCCACCATACCAAGCACCACCAGACATACATCGACAAGCTCAACGCCGCCCTCAAGGGGCATGACGCGCTTGAAAAGGTCCGCGTTGAAAAACTGATCCAGGACCTCAACACAGTCCCCGAAGCGGTCCGCACGGCGGTGCGTAACCACGGCGGTGGACATGCCAACCACAGCTTCTTCTGGCCGATCCTGAAAACAGGGGTTAAGACCGCCGGTCCGGCGGTGGACGCCATCGCCCAGAGGTTCGGGAGTTTCGACAAGTTCAAGGAGGACTTCTCGAACGCCGCCGCGCTTCTGTTCGGAAGCGGCTGGGCGTGGCTGGCGGTGAACGCGGGCGAACTGGAGATCGTGACCACCCCGAACCAGGACAGCCCGATCAGCCAGGGAAAACGCCCCATCCTCGGGATCGACGTGTGGGAGCACGCCTATTATCTGAAGTACCAGAACCGCCGCCCGGAATACATTGCAGCCTTCTTCCATGTGATCAACTGGGAAAAGGTCAACGAACACTTCACGGCGGCGCGCGGCTGAGCCATGCCTGTGCAATATGGCCAAAAGGGCGGTGCCATGCACCGCCCTTGACCGCGGGGAGGCTTCATCACCCCGCGGCCAGCTCTCTCAGGCGCGCGATGAGAGTCAGTCCGACGGCCAGTGGAAATCCATCCTCCGAGCATTCCGCATAGCCGGTTTTTCCGTCCACCGCGCCGCGGTCGACGAGATGCCGAACGATCTCCACGGGGTCGAATAAACGGAATAGGTCCCGGTGAAGCTCGCAGCTCATGGCCGCAATCATCCCGTACACGCCCCAGTTGCTCACGGTGGCAATGACCAGCTCGTCGCAGGTCGTCACCGAGGGGGTGATATCCAGCCGGGACACCTCGTCATAGATATTGCCCATCCCGATTTCGTTGCCCCCGTCGCCGACCGCGATGGTCGCACACTCGCAGCGGTTGAAAAACAGGTCGAACTTGGCCAGAGCGTCGCTGATATCCTCGCCGTGCATGTTGTAGTAGCGGCCGTCCCTGGTCACTCCGGGCCGCTCGATGGAGATGATCAGGGACGGGCGGATGCCGGCCAGGGCCTTATCTACTATTTCCACGGTCGCCTGCCAGGTCCGAATCGGGACTTCCAGCGTCCGGAAACCGTCGCCCAGAACCTTCGATATCGGCGGCGCGCAGCCGAAGATCGGTTCATACCCCAGCCGTTCAAGAACCCGGTAAAGCGCGATCGCACCGATGGGGCCGTCGGTTTCGAAGCTGCCGCCCACTGGAAACCCGGTGCCGATAAGGGTGCGGCCTTTGTTGGCAAGGATCAGCTTCGCGGCACGGGTGCAATACCCCACAGGAACCGCCGAGCGCACCCGCTCCATGCCGCGAGCGCCATGGGATAGGATGATGTCTTCGATGCTAATGTCTCCATCTTTCATGCTGTTATCCTTTTTCACAGGCATTCACAAACGGCTTTTTTCCTATGTAACTTCCCATTGATCCATGCTTGCATCAAGGCGGCGTGTATTATAGCATAACATGAATCTTGTTCCCTTGTTCTCGATCCTGCACGAAGAGACGCCCATAGCCCGTGCGGTCGAACAGCCACCCCCCATAACCCGGATACCCCATGACCATTCAAACCGTCATCGAACCGTTTAAAATCAAGACCGTCGAACCCCTGCGCATGATCACACGCGCAGAGCGTGAGCAGCTTCTGGCCCAGGCCGGCTACAACCTGTTCAACGTGCGCGCGGAGGACGTGCTCATCGACCTGTTGACCGACAGCGGCACTTCGGCCATGAGCGCCCGGCAGTGGGCGGGGCTGATCGACGGGGACGAATCCTACGCCGGCGCCCGAAGCTTCTACCGCTTCGAGAAGGTGGCCAGAGACCTCACCGGATTCAAGCACATCATCCCCACCCACCAGGGCCGGGCGGCCGAGAAGATTCTTTTCACGATCCTGGGCGGGCCGGGAAAGATCATCCCCAACAACACCCATTTCGACACGACCCGCGCCAACATCGAGGTCAGCGGAGCCGAGGCGGCAGATCTTCCGGTGAAAGAGGCGCTCATCCCCTCCCTGGTCAAGGACTTCAAGGGCAACATGGACATCACCGCCCTGGAGCGCCTGCTCAAGCAAAAGGGCCCGGAACAGGTGCCGATGGTGATGATGACGGTGACCAACAACTCCTGCGCCGGGCAGCCGGTGTCCATGGGATGCATCCGCCGGGTGTCGGACCTGTGCCGTTCCTACGGGATCCCGTTTTTCATCGACGCCTGTCGTTTCGCGGAAAACGCCTGGTTCGTCAAAATGCGCGAACCGGGCTGCAAGGGGCGGTCCGTCAAGCAGCTGGCGCAGGAGATGTTCTCCTATGCCGACGGCTGCACCATGAGCGGCAAAAAAGACGGGCTGGTCAACATCGGCGGGTTCCTGGCCATGAACGACGACGAGCTGGCCCGCCAAGCGCGCAACATCCTCATTGTCACCGAAGGGTTTCCGACCTACGGCGGACTGGCCGGCCGCGACTTGGAGGCCTTCGCCCAGGGGCTCGAAGAAGTCGTGGATGAGGCTTACCTCAGATACCGCATCCGCTCGACGGCCTACGTGGCGGAGAAGCTGGATGCGTTGGGGGTGCCGGTGTTCAAGCCCGCCGGCGGCCACGCCGTCTACCTGGACGCGCAGGCGTTCCTGCCCCATGTCCCGCCGATGCAGTTTCCCGGCCACGCGCTGGCCTGCGCCCTTTACCTGGAAGGCGGCATCCGCTCCTGCGAGATCGGCAGCGTCATGTTCGGTAAGAACGACCCCCGGACCGGAGAGCTCCAGCCGGCCCGGCTCGAGCTGGTGCGCCTGGCCATCCCGCGCCGGGTCTACACCCAGAGCCATATGGACTATGTGGTGGAGTGCGTCGGGGAAGTATTCGCTAAACGGGATTCGCTCCGCGGCGTACGCATCGTCCAGGCGCCGCCGATGCTGCGGCATTTCACCGCGACTTTCGAGCCGTTGTGACCTTCCTTCTCCCCCTTTGAAAAAGGGGGGGCGGGGGGATTTTCAAAACGGCTTCTTCGCAAGCTCAACCGAGCCGATGCAAGGGCTCGATCATTCGCTCCCGTCCCAGAACGGCCGTGCCCGCCGAGCGGTTTCCTCGGGCGCGGAGAAGGTCGCCATTTCCCCGAGCATCACCTCGAAACCGGTGTGATCGCTGCGCACCCAAGGCGCGTAGTTGGACCTCACGACCATGACCGTCCGCAGCTCCAATGCGTTGGAGCCGTCCTCGATCAGCAGCAGGCCAAGATTATAGCCGTTGCGATTCAGGCTGCGGTAGAATTTCTGGGCGTTGATCACGCCGCGGGCCAGCGCACGCCAATCCCCTTCTCCGGCCTGCCGGATGGAAGTGATTCCTGGCAGGATCCCCCAGATTTCGAAAAACCCCTCCGGTGCGAAGGCGGCCAGCCATTCCCAGGAACCGGTCCGCCCGATATAGCGGCTGCCGTCCTCCCGTTCATGTTGGAGATAGGCCGAAAAAATCCGTGTGCCGGTTTCGGCAAGGTAGCTGATCGCACGGCCCCGTAGAAAGCGGTGATGGTTGGAAGCCGCCTGGTCGGCCTGAAGCTGGAGGTGGGGGTGCAGCAGGGACCCGCCGGCGGACGGCAGATGGTTCTGGGTGATCGCCATATAAACGCTGGCCGGGTCGTGTTCCAGGACGCGCAGAAGATAGTCGCGGCAGTTCAGAAGGCAGTCCGCATACGAATCCGGCGCGGCCGTGCCGATTTCTACGAAATGCCGGTCGTCGAACAGGCTGACGGCCGAATAGCCGCCATAGGGAAACAGGTTGGGGAACAATACCGAGCGTCCCTTTTGCATGCGCCCGTCCGGGCATAATTCAGGCACCAGGCGTGGTGTTTGAGCAGCGAGAGCATCCCGGCAGAAGGGGCAACGGGAGCGATCGCCGACGAACGGCGGCGGATCGGGCAGGGTGGCGGCACCGGGCTCCCGCTCCTCAGCCCGGCTGAAGGTGATCCGGCAGGTGCGGCCGGTAACGGGGTTCCGCCGCACCTCGATCGGTTGGACCACCGCCCGGCCGCCCGGCTGCCGCATGCGAGCCTCGATGGTTTTTCTTTCAAACGACAGCATGGCCTCTTCCTTCCCCGACGAAAACCGCCGATGCGGCCCTTTAGAAAACTCTTGCCAGCAGCCGATAAATGAATGGAACTCTTTTAAAGTGGAAGAAAAACCCGAGTTTCCAAAAGCATGCTTTGACCCGTCGGATTTCCGATTTCAGGCCGCCATCGCCGTGGCAAAACGAGGTGATGCACACTTCCGGCCGCAAATCGAGCGGAAAAATACAGGGGCCGACGCCGTTTTCCAAGAAAGGACAATTCGAAGTGAAAATGGGGCGTTCATGCTGAAGGCATGCGGCGATCCGAGAATCGAGCGCTGGTTCCGTAGCCAGGATATATGTAAAATCCGCAACCCCGAAAACAGCCTCCAGATCCAGGTTCCGACAGCACAGTCCTTGACACGCCTGCAGACATCCTTGCAGGCGAATCGCCGCAGCGCTGTTCAGACTCCTTTCCGCATTCTGGATCTGCCGGCAGAGACTTGCCAGCAGCGGCCGACTGCCGGACGGCCAGCAGCGGACCGCTTCGGTGGCGCAGCCGTGCAAATAGCTCAGGCTCATCTTCCGCTTCCCGCCACCCCAATCACACCGCGACCGCGACGCGCGCACCGAGGCGCCGCTTCTGGAGCCAGTAAATAAAGGCAAAGCCGGCCAAACCGATCATGTCGCTGTAGAGGCCGGGCTTCACCAGACAGAAGGCGACGGCCAATAGGATGATCCGCTCGAGCCAGGTGTCGTCGTCGATAAAGAAGCCCTGCATGCCCGCCGCCAGCGCATACATGCCGATGGAGGAGGTGATGAAGATCCAGCTCGCCTCGAGCACCCCCATGATGCCGGGATCCAGACCAATCAAGAGCATCTGCGGCGCCGTAATAAACATGTACGGAAGCAGAAAAGTGCGCATGTCGAGCTTGAAGGCTTCAAGGCCTGTCTTGAAAGGATCGGCGTCCGCGATGCCGGCCGCCGCATAGGCCGCCAAGCACACCGGCGGAGTGCCATCTGCGAGGATGCCGAAATAGAAAACGAAAAGGTGCGCGGCAATCAGCGGCGTGTCCGGCTTCATGGCGATCAGGGCCGGCGCCATGATGGTGGCCATGATCACGTAGTTGGGGGTCGTGGGCACGCCCATGCCCAGAAGCAGGCAGGCGATCATGGTGAGCACCATCGCGAAATACACATTGCCGAACGACAGCTCTACAAGGATGTTGGTCATGTTGAGGCCGGCGCCCGTCAGGCTTACCATCCCCACCACCATGCCGGCGCAGGCGCAGGTGACGCCGATGGCCGACATGGATCTGCCCGCGTTGAACATGGCGTCGATCATCTTGCGCACGCTCTCCTGCGCGGGCTTCCAAGATTTTGCTGCAGCAGGCGCCCCCGCGTCCGTCTCCACCCGGATGAACCCCGTGCTGGTCAGCAGACCGCGGATCAGGAAAATGATGCTGGCCGTGGCAATGGCCATGGCCGCCGACGTCAAAGGCGTCAGGCGCTGGATGACGAGCGCGTAAAGCAGGACAAGAATCGGCACCAAAAAATGCAGCCCGCTCACTAGGGTGGGAAAGAACTTGGGAAGCTGGGCGCGCGGCACGCCCTTGAAGCCATACTTGGTGGCGAGCAGGTGCACGGCGCCCAGAAGGGCCAGCTGGTCAATTACTGCGGGAAGCGCCGCGGCAAGGCATACCTCCAGATAGGGGATCCCCAGAAATTCGGCCATGACGAAAGCCGCCGCGCCCATTACGGGCGGCATGATCTGACCGTTTCCTCCGGCGGCCGTGTCGATGCCGCCGGCAAGCGCCGGCTTGAACCCGACTTTTTTCATCAGGGGAATGGTCAACGTTCCGATGGTGGCGGTGTTGGCGATACCGCTGCCGGAGAACGTCCCCATAAAGGCACTCGCCACGACCGAAACCTTGGCCGGGCCTCCGCGGGTGTGGCCCACGAGCGACATGGCGAGCTTCATGAGGAAATCCCCGGCGCCGGTCCTCTCAAATATCGCCCCGAAAAGCACAAAGGCATAAACGAAAGTGGAGGAAACCCAAAGTGGAATCCCGAAGATGCCCTCGCTGGTCAAGTACAGGTGGTCGACGATGCGGCGGAACGAGTAACCGCGATGGGCGAGAATCCCTGGAAAGTAGGGGCCGAACAGACCGTAGATCACGAACAGGCCGGTAATGATCACCAGCGGCCAGCCCACGGCCCGGCGGGAGGCCTCCAGAACCAGCAGGATGGTGGCAACCCCCATGGCGAGGTCCAGGCCGGTCGGGTCGCCGATTCGCTTGACCAGGTCCTCGTAAAACAGGGTTACATAGATGACGGACGCCCCTGCCACCACCGCCAGGATGAAGTCGATGAAATGAATGGTTTTGCGCTTCGACTTCTTCGAAAAGGGATAGAAAAGAAAACACAGAATGATGGCGAAGGTCAGGTGGATGGAGCGCTGCAGGGTAGAGGTCAGCACGCCGAAAAAAGCGGTGTAAAGCTGGAAACAGGAAAAAGCGATGGCAAGCAGGAAGGTGAGCTGGTAAGGAATGCCGGAAAGGCGACGCTCCCCGAACTCCTGCTTCTCGATCATTTCCTCGGCTTTTTTGACCAGGGCTTCGTCGCGAACGATTTTCTCTTCCATGCTACGTCCTAAATTAGTAGTTGTCCCCCAAGCGCATCAGGAGATAGGGGTAACGTCGAACAGCCACGGTAACGACGTCTCCCGAATCGATCAGGGTGGTCAGGTTCAGTGTCTTGGTTCCCATGCGCAAAGACGCCCGGTTGATGGGGGAAACGTAGAAGCTGAATTCAGGCAGCCTCTGCCCGCTCGGCGCCACCATCCACTTTCCGTCAGCACTTTTATCCGTCGCCTGGAACGGCAACCCCGCTCCGTAGGACGGAAATCGGGTTTCCACCACCCGCAGCGACCCGTCGGCCTCCACGGCGAATACTCCCTCGACGGGAACCTTCTCGATGGAGTGGATGTAGGTGAACGTGAAGACATCCCCCGGCGCCGCTTTTCCTCGGAAAATGACTTTGTCCGACCGCCGGCTGCGCACCTCAAGCGTCTGCACGGGGTGGAGCAGCAGCAAGGCCAGGGCGGCCCCCGCCAAGGCCCAAGCAACTATGGCGTTTCTTGTCGGCATGACAGAACTGCCCCGCCGGTTGGCAGAAGCAATCTCAGATTCTGAGACAGCCTCAAACCGGCGGGGCAGAATCAGCTTCGTGTTGGCATAATCGAATGTTACTTCACGATGCCCTTTTCCTTGAAGAACTTCTCAGCGCCCGGATGCAGCGGAACGGACATGCCGGTCAGCGCCGTTTCGAGCTTCAATTCTTTGCCCTTGGCATGGGCGCGTTCGATGTCCTTCAAGTTTTCGAAGATGGCCTTGGTGATCTGGTAGGCCATGGCTTCTTCCATTTCCGCCCGGGCGACCAGGATCGCCATCACTGCCACGGTAGGCACGTCTGCTTCGATGCCCTTGTAGGCCCCCTTGGGAACCAAGGCCTTGGTGAAGAAGGGGTATTTCTTCATCAGTGCATCGCGCTGGCTGCCGTCGACAGGCACGATCACGCAATCCACGGTCATGGCCGTGTCCATCAAGCCGGATGCGCCCACACCGACAGAGTAGAACGCCGCATCGATACGGCCGTCCTTGAGATAGTCCGAGGACTCGGTGGCCGTGAGGCGTTCGACCTTGGCGAAGTCATCGAACTTCATGCCGTAGGCTTCCAGGATCTGCATAGCGTTCTGCTCGGTGCCGCTGCCCAGGGGGCCGACGCAGACACGCTTACCTTTGAGGTCCGTCACGGCAGCAATCTTGGCATCCTTGCGCGCCTGGATCTGGCAGTGCTCCTGGTAGAGCGAGGTGATGCCCCGGATGTTCGCGACGGGCTTGTCGAACATGGGCTTGACGCCCTGCAGGGCATAAAAAGAGATGTCGTTCTGCAGGATGGCCATGTCGGCGTCGCCGGAGGCGATCAACTTGGCATTGGCCACTGATGCGCCCGAGGACTCAACCGTGATCTTGATGTCGGGCAGATTCTTGTGGGCGATGTTGGAGATCGCACCCGCCAGGGGGTAGTAAACTCCCACCACCCATCCCGAGGCGATGGAAACGAACTTTTTCGCCGCCAGGACCGACGATGCGTTGAACGCACATAGAAAAGCCACCACAGACAAAACCAGCATTGCGACCACCAGCGTTTTCTTCATTTATTTCCTCCTTTAAGGTGCGGGTTTCTCGGCACTGCTACACGGCCCGAGTTCAGGCTGTTTTGCGAATCG
>Ga0105105_10000833_pt1 | contig 13561 bp, 15 predicted proteins | sample PPLLaktember2015_4_FD_79108 | JGI IMG/M metagenome (GOLD analysis project Ga0105105, IMG submission 79108) | Freshwater sediment microbial communities from Prairie Pothole Lake near Jamestown, North Dakota, USA - PPLs Lake P8 Core (1) Depth... | ecosystem: Environmental > Aquatic > Freshwater >... | reverse complement strand
AACTCTCCTGATGGAAAATACCAAGGAGATGTCGACAGAGACGATGATGGTCTTCTTGATACCAATGAAATCCGGTTGGGATCGAATCCTGCGAACAACACCGATGTGAAAAAAATTTACCTCGGAGGAAATCCTGCTTTCCTCGTTGATGTATCCCAAGATGGAATCTACGATATCCTCTACGATCCTGCACGTGAAAATACCCACGCGGTGGAATACTCTGATGGCACCTACCGAATCGATGCGAATGGAGACGGCTCATGGGATTATCTCTACCATGCCACCGACGACTCAGTAACATCCTATCAAGAAGCATATATCATGTTACCGTTGATCCTGCTGCTGATCGGTATTATCCTTACTCTCTTCATGATCGGTATTTTCTCTTATATCAAAACCAGATCCCGCTATCCAAAGAAACTGAGGAGACCGCTTAAAAAACTTCTATCTGGCATTTCACCAATTGACAGTGGAACCCAAGATATGGTCACCGAGACACGCACCCTTCTCTCCAACATCCAACACAATGTCAATATATACATTGAAAAACTCAATCAAATCGAGAACCAAATCCCTGTCATATCATCAGAGTTGGAACGTCGACAACTCCCTGAGAAAGAAATACCGACACAGAAATTCAAAGACCACGATGAGCTACCACGTCCAGAGCAATCGATGCCATCTTCTAAATCCAGATATGAAGATATCAATGCCGAGATCGATAAACTCTTCGAAACGCTCCATCAAAAAAATACCTGAAAATACTAATGTAGGTAAATGCTTACGGCAAAGAGATCCTGATGAACAAAACAATCTGTGCCCTACTTCTCTTCTTTCTCTTATTTTTTACTATTTCTTGTCAAGCGAATGTCATAGTTGAACCAGCGGAATTAACAGTCACGATAACCGATAACTTCCTCCAAGAAAACCCCTCAACAAACATCACCATCCTGAATGATAACAACTACACCATCAACGTAACCTGGTACCTCGAACACCCCAATCCTCCTTCCTTACTACGACCCGGCCGAACCTTTATTGAGAATCTTTCATGGATTCAGGTCACACCATCCTGGCAGATCGTAGATTCTTATGCTTTAGCATCATTCTCCATTTCTCTGATCGTCCCACAACGAAGCGATATCTTCAATCAGCGTTGGGAATCATGGGTTACGTTTACACCCCATAGAGAGCATGGGAACGGTATCTTTTCTCAAGAATACGCGGTCCGTGTCTATATTGATACACCGGTATCATCAGAACAACTACGTATCCCGGATTCGAATGCTCAAGGATCCGATTTCTTCACATTTCTTTTCATAGCCGGAGGAATCACCACAGTCAGCCTCCTAACACTTATCTGGTTCTGGAAAAAGAAATCAACATAGAGCACTAACCTCAGCATGAACCAAGCATAAGTTTTAATCATCTAATTTCTTATATTGTTTTTATAAAAAAATATTGAAAGACACCTCATTTCTTCTAGAGATTTACCATCATGAAGTTTTTCCTCTTATTGCTGTTATTTTATTTTGAGAATTAGAAATACTATGATGAATCTTTTCTAAGATAAAAATAGACGTATTTGATTCAGGCATGTATCTGAGCATTGATATCGTTCTTTGAATGTTCTGCTGTGTTTTGCTATAGTTCTCCACCCACAGATCTTTAAGAGTTCCAGATGAAATGTTTGGTGCAGATAGCCAGAGTTGTTCAGTCAGATACGCTTGTTCTTGCATCCCCTGATCCAACTCGGATAGGAATGATGTGATGTTGAGATCAGCATGGATCATGAGGTGGGCGAGTGCTTCGTTTATCTCGTTTTCAAAAAGGAACACATTTTCTACACTCTGGCACAGCGATGTGAGATTTCCATGACCATATTTCTGAAGCAGTGCGAGGGACAAGGCTGCTGCATCGCCTGTTTCATAGGGGTCGTAGAAATCATCATCACAGATATGTATTGGAATGTAAATCGATGAGCACGCATGATTCGGGGCAAACCAACCGCTGCTTAAGAGATCGGCATGTTCATTTGGTATTTTGAACACCATTGAAGCTTCATAGATGTTACGATCCTCGCACATCGGGCGGAGTCCATCAAGGTCTGTCGCATGCAACCGCGACCAGCGTATCATATCCTGGACAGTGATATTACCGATCACCGGTTGGATTTTACTCTGGACTTCTTGTTCCCAGGCGTGTTCTGCGGTACTCAAAGATAATCTGGCTGTGTTTTCATTGATTTCTAAGAGTTTCACACTGTACGGTCCAACGGTTGCTCGTTTTCCAACTGAGATGGTCACCTCCGTACTTAATTCAGAATTTTTAAACGCAAATACGGGAAACACTCTAGCGGTGATTGATGATGGTGTTGTTTCTAATATTTTAATTCCGCACAGCGACCCAAGATGGACTACGCACCCTCGTCGTACCCATGTTTCTTTCTGGGCATCAAATGATTTGGCAATTGGTAGGGATCTGATTTGTTGTGTTCGCCAGAGGTCTTTTGCATAGTTCGACATGACAAGAACATCAGACACATCGTTAATCGTATGGTGTATTGCATCTGCCTCGATGACGACTGCTTTCTGTGGACCAACTACGAAAAGATTCTCTGAGACTCCGGTTGCATGAAGCTGGTCGACCGCTTCAGCGGTGAGTAACAAGATAGCGTCATCTTCGGTATCAGCGGTCTGACATGCGTATCGAATCCAATCAAAATCATCCCATGCGTTCTTTGTCGGGTTTATCCATTTTGAAAGCGTGTCTGCATCACCAAAGGCTAAACCCGCATCAGTCAGAACCATTCCTGCTTTGACAATATCTGGGAGCGTGTCTCCTTGGGTTGCGACACCAATATAGGTATGGTTTACGATAAAATCCCAGGTTTTTCCGGTCCAGGGATGATGATAGGTATATCGTGTTCCTTTTGGAACTCTACATAGTACTTGTAATCCATCTCTGCTTGGATCTCGGACTTTTAAGAGAAGACTATAATCTCCGGCTGTTGCAGCAGGTGTTATGACGATATCTTTGCAACTTTTTCCAATGGGGCTCATTATGACGGAACATAAAAGGATGCATATGAAAAGATACGGTAGGGTCTTTTCCTTCTGTATCATATAGGAATAAAATAGGAACCCACGATATATAAAAGTATGCTCCTAGAACGTTTATGACTCAGGAGCTTCTTCTTTCTTTTTCTTTGCTGTCTTCTTTGTTGTAGTTTTTTTCTTTGTCGCGGTCTTTGCCTTCTTCTTTGGTTTTTCCGCTTTTTCCAAATCTTCAGCAGTGAGCTCTTCTTCGACAGGTTCTTCTTTTTCTTCTGCTGGTGTTTCAGTTACTGGTTTTTCTTCGGTGAGTTCTTCTTCAGCAGGCACTTCTGATTCTTCTTTGGTTGGTTCTTGGGGTTGTTCCTCTGGTTTTTCTACTGGTTTTTCATCTTCGATAATCACGGTTGGTAATCGAATGATTTCTGTTTTATTGACTTCAATGCGTTTTACTGGGTAATAAATCTTACAGTGCTTGTAAATCTCGCTGCCGGTTTTTCCATCAAGACAATCCTTGATAAAGGAATTCAGGGTTTTTACTTTTCCTTCCTTGGTGATGACGTCTTTCATGACGTTTCTGATGAGTTTCTTTTGTGAACTTTGTATCCGTTTCTCAGCAATCGCGAACGGTTTTACTCGAAGAAGCGCACCATCCCTGGTCTCAACGTCGAACACCCCATCTACTCGGGATTTTCTCCTTCGGATCATTCGTCTGAGATAGTCTGAGGTGAGCAGATGACCCTTCAGTTGGGTATGTGCCGTGTTCTGTTCGATTTTATCGATGCTAAACAGGAGTTTAATATGAGATTTCCTGAAATCATTGGTGATGTCCTGTAGGGATACCTCGGTGACTCTACCGATGAGGCTTTCTGGAGTCTCTGCGAGCGTCTCAGCGACAGGGACATTGTTGAATAATGATGGTGCAAGTATGGTGTACCAGTTTTTTGCTTTCCATCGATCTTTGACTTTTCTGGTTGTCGTTCGTGCACGTGCTTTGGCCATATTTATCACTTATAAATATTGTAATTTTTTTATTAAGGGATTTTTGCAGTAATAGAGTTCTTATACTTAAATGCTACGAGGGTGTATCTCTTGGAAGAAAGCCCTATGGTAATATAAAGAGAGGTTAAAAAGCATCGATGATTCTGAGATGTTGCTTTTTTGCCTGTTTTTGTATTTCTTCTCTGATAATCCTGTAATGATCCATTGGTTTTTGCATTGGTTTTGAAAACCTTTGATTGATCTGTGGGTCTTGTTGTAAGGTTTTTTGGACGTTTTCCAACACCCCAGGTTTTAGGTGTAACATATCGATCCAGATCTCCTGTGTACCTGCGTCTTTCATCATGTCAAGGAATTGAGGGATTTCCTCTACGGTCGTGGTCGGGTATACCGGTCCGAAGAACACCGCGGTTTTCAGACCTGCAACAACGCATTTTTGTAATGCGGTTATCCGGTCTTGAATCGAGGATGTCTGTGGTTCAAGAAGCCTGCGTTCATCCTCACGTAGTGTTCCGATGCTGAACATCACCTGTGAATCAGAAAATTGTTTGAGCAGATCGATATCTCGTATGACTAGAGCTGATTTTGTCTGGATGTGAACCGGGAAATCATAGTGTAATAATTGTTCTAAACAATAACGAGTAAGTTTATATTTTTGTTCCAGTGGTTGGTATGGATCGGTGACTGTTGAGATGCCAACAACACCTGGTTTCTTTTTTTTCAACTCATGTGACAAAACCATTGGAATATTTTTTTTGACCTTAAGGTCGTCTGCCCAGTGTTCCCGTGGTAGTCGTAGGACGTTTGGTGCATAGCAATACGCGCAATTATGTTGACAGCCTCGGTATGGATTCAACGAATAAGTCAATCCAGGTAATGTTGATGCGGACAATGCGGTTTTACATTCAATTTCTTCAACACTCATATTATCTCACCAGGAAATCCTCCAGTCGTCGCTGATACAGTTGATTTTTCAGCACCGCACTGTTTCGTATCCATCGCTGGATGGGGATATCCATGATTTCAGAGACATATACAAGTGATTCCTGGATCGTATCGAATTTTCTATACGGTTGGGTTAACGCATGCCGCACGCTTTCCCGTACATTCCACACACCAATCGGCATGATATATCCTGGGTGTGCTTCGCGGAGGATGACGACCCCTGCTTGTCTGCGTTCTTTAGTGAGGAGTTCGTTGACTGCAAGTCTTGCGGCATAATAACACCCACCGATTTCAGCGTAGGTCGTTCGACCATCATAAAACTCATAGCTGTTGAAAATGGAAATGCTGGTTCCATACTGGTTCCATGTTGTGTTTGGATACCATGCTTCAATAAGCTCGTATTGCCATTCTGAAGGCATCATCAGGATAATCCATCGATTATCATACTGGTTCAGATAATATGCACGGGCCTCATTGATGAACGGGTAGGTTTTTGTTTTTTTCATTAGATCTGCACCAAGCGTTGAATCCACTGCGGTGATACTCCAGCGGGTTGGGACAAAGCGTCTGTTCTTTTTTATCCCAAAAGCTCCGACACTGAACGCACGTTGAATCTTTGAGATTAACACCCCGTTTTTATAGATATCAAGAATCGCATCCCTTGCTTTCAGATCCGTATCGTAGTAGGCTTTTTCGATATGTTGCTCGTACTTGGGGTTTGTAATATCTAACGTTCTCAGGGGAGCAGACGGTCCATGTGGTTGGACTTCGTCATAGAATGCTATCTTCCCATAGGGTTTTTTTTCAAATACGGCATCTGCAAACACAGCGTTCTTGGAGAGAGCAAGTTCTCGGGTGAATTCCACGATACGATGGGAGCTTTCAACGTTGGTCACATCGACTGTGAATTTCCCTCTGACGAGTTGACTGCGGAAATCCACGATTTCGTCCAGCGTTTTATGAAGCCATCGTTCAGGGGTGTCGATTTCTGAGGTGTCCCCCATCACCGGAGGAATCATTGGTCCTATGGCAACCTTTGGGTATCCGATCCGTCCAATGAAAACACTCGGGGGTGATGCTCCTTCGAGTCGTAAACTATCAAGTAATGGTTTTGTCTTTACCTTGGCGTGATATCGGACGATTACTGGGCATCGGTTCTTACCGCATAAGAACTTGGTTCCTCGACAGAGAGCACAGACACTTGTTGATTCCTTTTTCACAGTAGGAACGAGTTTCTTTTGATTCTTCGTAGTGTTCTGCACCAAATCCCCCATGGTTTTAACACTCTTTTATACTTTTATCGGAGAGCAGTGAAAGTATATAATCATTCTCTCCTCATCAGTGGTCAATAAATTATAGGAACGGTAAATGTCTCATACGATTCGTCTCACCCAGCAGATGATGTGTTTCTCAATTGTGAACTGCGTATCGACGGTCCATCCGTCTCTCATGTAGAAATGATACGCTGGCCTGCTTGTATTTGTTGCACCAGTCACACCCCCGTACCCATTCTTTTTTGCATAGTCATATAAAAATTTCAGCATCGAACGACCATATCCTTTTTGTTGGTCCTTTGACAAAGTTCCATAGAAAATCAATTCGAGGCATCGTTTCTCGTAGTCTGGTTTGTTCTTATTGTATGCCCAGAATTGATGGACTCCTTTGTAGCCCAAGGTTCGAAGAACAGTCAACCCAAAAATAATGGTCCGAAAAAACTCTGGCTTACTATCAGAATCAATGCATATTCCAACGCAGAGAAAATCCTTGTCCTTTTTAATACCAAATGTTTTAATTGAACCACTTTTTTTGTACATGCTGAATATTTTTCGTATGATTATTCCAGTGTGCTTCGGTTTTTCCATCAGGGCAGGAACCTGAGGAGACTCTTGAAATGCTTTTATGATAATCTGCATGTATTCAGGTTCATCTCTTTCGTGTAACTCAATAACCTCATGGTCTTGCGACATCCATGTATCACCTCTCCAGGTTGGAGCATTTATTTTTTTTCTCCGATAGCACCGATGTAACGGTGGGTGATGGGAATGTACCCCTGTAGCTTATGACGGCGCTGAAGCAGTTCACCTGTTCGTCTAATGATCTTGTCTGTTTTGTCTGGTTCAACCATCTGAATGATCCCTGCTGAAACACCGGATCGAATCAATTGCTCTATGGCCGTCTCCTTTCTATCGAATGGGAATGTTTTTTTTCCTTTCCAAGAATCATTGATTTGAAAACCGTTCATTCTCATCCTCTGAACAAGAGTCCCGGTTGAAAGATAAAATTGTGGTTTGAGTAGTGAGACCAACGCTTGTGGTTCTTCTGATAATGCTATGAGAAAAAACAGGACAAACTCCCAGTTGGATAATACGCTGTTATCAATGATCCCTAATTTTCCATGATGTCGGAGGGTTCGAAAGATTTCATGAATGATCTGTGTGGGAAGATATCCAAAGCCCCATGCACAGGTGATACTATCATAGTGGTCTGAGGGCTGGTTTTTCAGAAACTGATACGCATCACCGGTGAGAAACTGACAGCAATCACCATATTTTTTTTTTGCCACGGCGATCATATGTTCCGATGCGTCAACCCCGGTGACATCCCCTGAGGTCATTTCAGAAAGCATTTGTGTGACAAAACCTGTTCCGCACGTCAGATCAAGGCATCTTCCCTGTGTTGAGGGTTCTAATCTTTTGAGCATGTCCTCGGAAAGAGCGGACATGTACTGTGTCCAATACGAATCATAGAATGAAGCGATCTCATTGTATCCTGTCTGTACCAGTGCCCGTGAACGATCTTCCTGGTTCAGATAGACCTCGAAAGAACGCAGACCAAGCTTGAACCAATGTTTATTACGTATTTCTCTCACCTGTTTTTCATTTCGAGTTGTTGAGGCATAAAAATAATCCAGGTTGTTATTAAAGTTTAGGATGTATCTAGGAAATTTTCATCTTTCTTCGCAACGTTTCCAACCATGATGGGATCCCTTCGACGGTCCGACAGGTGCATCGATGGGCTAACGTCTGACGGTAACTGAGGTTGCACTCCACGCGGTTCTCAAGATGTTTCTTAATCGAGGAACCAAGCCTGCCCCCGCGCCAATCCCAATCGGTAAGCAGGATGATCTTTTGGTATTTCTGTGTGATGGTGTCACAGAAATCTGAGACCGATTGTCCTATGTTGAATCGGATGATCTCCCCGGTCATCTCAAGCTTGCGTAACGCGGCGATGTCCTTTTCTCCCTCTACGATGATCGGGACGGTTTTGTTCTCCTCCCGTAGCTCATTGAGTAGCTCGTCGAGTTCCTCGATTATTTGAAGGTCATCCATCAAGATACTCCTTGAGTTTTCCTTCTACTGCATTCGAAGTGATATTCTTCAGGCAGACGGTTTTCTGTCGGTTTTTTTCGCCACTCAGAAGGGTCACCTCGTTTGAAGTAAGCTTGAAAAACCGTGCGATTGTTTCAAGGACCTCGGTGTTTGCGTTGTTGTCTTTTGCCTGCCCCTGAACCTTCATCTCAATGGAGGTTCTCCATTGATTATACGTGGCTGGAAAAACAGTCTGAGCCGATCCTGGGATTACATGTAATCGAAGAAGAATTCCTTGCTTCGATGCTTTGATAGCATCCTTATACGACGTCATATGCACGAAAGAATGTATCATGGTTGAGTCAGTTTGAGAATGGCCTCAGCAAGATCCCCGTTCGTCTCCTTTAAAGCCTTCCGCACCTCTGCCTCTGATTTCCCGGTTTGCTCCATGATTAATCTGATATCCTCTTTTTGAGTGTCTTGGGTTTCTGTGCCTCTGTTTTTCACTACTGGTTCGCCGATAATCTGAAACGTCTTCTGTCCCTGCGCCTCCATCACAGTGACCTCTGCGGTATCAAATACATATTCCTTTGTATCTGTCTGGATCAGTACTTTTTCTACGTTATCGATGTTCTTCACATTGATCCCGAAGCGTTTCATCATCTGGGCAAGCTGCCTACTATTCATCTTCCCTGGCATCATAGATAACAAATCCTTAGATAGTTCCGAAGCGTATATAGAGTTCTATTCGTTTAACATTTTTGGTATGATTTCAGAAGCAGAAATGAAAGTCATCGATACCAACTCGGAATACGTTGGTGTACCAACTCTCCAACTCATGGAGAACGCGGGAAAAGGTGTTGCTGAGTTTGTAAGAAATACGGTCAAAGACACAAAGAAAAACATCCTTATCCTTTGCGGGACGGGTAACAATGGAGGAGATGGATTTGTCGCGGCACGCTACCTCACTCAGTATTACAAGATCACCGTGTTTCTTGCAGGAACTGAGATTAAAACAGAGATAGCAAAGAAAAATTTTCAGAAACTCCAAACCTATGAAATAAAAATCTCTAACTCACTCGGAGATCTTGACAGACTTCTTGAAGAACATGATGTTGTCATTGACGGGCTTCTCGGAACTGGACTGGCTGGTGAACTGAAAGAACCATATATGACCCTTGTGAAAAAGATAAACGAAACAAAGGAAAAAATCATTATCTCCGTAGATGTCCCAACCGGTCTTAGCTCCACTCATAGACTAATTCCTGATTACACGGTCACATTTCATGATAAAAAAGAAGGGATGAACGAAAAGAACAGCGGAAAAACCATTATTATTGATATCGGCATCCCTCAAGAGGCACTCACATATGTTGGACCTGGGGAACTTTCTGTGTACTATCCGCGTCCTGCAAAAAAATCGCACAAAGGCGAGAATGGAATCGTCCTTGTCATCGGTGGAGGCCCGTATATCGGAGCACCAGCCCTCAGTGGTCTTGCAGCCTTACGAACCGGTGTGGACCTTGTCTACATCGCGACACCACAACGATCCTGGGAGTCTGTCGCTGCTTTTTCACCAAACTTCATCGTTAAAGACCTGACGCACGATATGCTCACAAAAGAAGATATTCCCTATATCGAAGAGCTTCTTGGGAAATGTACCGGAGTGATTCTAGGTCCAGGGCTAGGAACCGCACCTGAAACCGAGGAAGCAATCATCCTCTTAGTTCGACGCATCATCGCAGAAAAAAAACCAATAGTCTTAGATGCGGATGCCATCAAACCAATTGGAGAAAACCTCACGCTCATACAAAATTCCACAACCGTGGTCACCCCGCATGTCGGTGAATTCAAAAAACTCACAGGAATCACCCTCACACAGGACCTTGACAACCGCATAACTGTCGTAAAAGAATGGGCAAAAAAAATCGGAATAACGATTTTCCTAAAAGGATACATTGACGTTTTAAGCAATGGAACAGACGTAAAACAAAATAATGTCCATAATGAGGCGATGACCGTGGGCGGAACTGGGGATGTCCTTGCAGGAATCATAGGAGCAATGCTTTCAAAAGGAGTACGACCGTTCGAGGCGGCCCGAGTCGCTGCGTTCCTGAATGGAGAGGCGGGAAACGAGGCGTTCCAGAAGAAATCCTATGGACTGCTTGCAACCGACATCATCGATGAAATCCCAAACGTCCTGAAAAAATATCTCTAAATCTTTTTTAATTACATCATAACCACGAAGCTATGCTTCTCGTTATTCCCATATCGCTTTAACTTCCTGGTGTTTTACAAGCTCGCCAGCGACTTGGTACAACACCCATGCGAGGAACGCGGGTTGCTGTTTCATCTCCTCAGATAGCACAGAAGTGATCTTATCTTTCATCTCTTGTTCTATTCTATCAGGGTTTTTTGGCCATTCTGCATACTGATATTTCTTCATCCATTCCGCGGTCTGTTCAATCATCTCGGTTTTTCTATCAGCGATCTTCCGTACTGCTTTCTCTGTTTTTTTCACAAACACTCCAGATGATTTCTTTTCCCACATTATTCCATCCTCACTTGAGATATCACTTAATACGATAAAAGTCTTTACTTAGCGATTAAAAAATACTTTTAAGAACCCATGCGCAATCAGCGGTTCGGATGAAAAAAACCTATCTCTTCGCCGTCTTTCTCTTCGTCTTTTTCATATTTTCATCTTCAGCAACCGCTCTTTTTACATCCTCGTATACGTTGAAAGGATCTTTCACAAAGGAGACAGAAGTGTTTTTTATCGGAAAAACCACCATCAACGGAACATTTATTGGTCAACCTCTGGGTCACCTCGTTGATTCATCTTTTGTTCAGCAGATGAATGGGTTTCCGCTCATTGGCGCGAGCACTATTACCGGTCTTGATACCGTAATCATTGCCGAAGACATTGATATTACCACAGTAACATCGCTTGAGGATTTCATTGTGAAATATTACGATCACATCACTACATATTCAGATGTTGATATTGTCACAGAGGATGGTCTGTTCCTTCTTGGCATCAATGAAGGTACCATGAGTGTATCCACTATTCTTCCCTATGCGGTGACCACCATTGTTTCCCTTGAAATTGTACCTGAGAACATCACACGATTTTTTGTCGTAGGGACGAACCATCCACTCACCATGCATTGCACTGGTAACTTTGCAGTACTTACCACTCTTTCAGACACTAGCATCATTTCCATAAAAGGGAGAAACGATAGAACACTTTGGAGCGGCGGATCACCGAACGATTACATCATCATACAGGATGATGCATTCTCTCTTACAAAAAACCCCTCCCTAACACTTCTTCCTTTAGTTGATACTCCATCGACAAACGAATTGACTGTTTCTGTTTTCCCAGCATCGCTCACTGATGTACGGATTGAACAACTCATACAAAATATCTCAACGATTCTCGGAAGCTTAGGAGATGATACGAGCTCTGAGATCCTTCAACGTATCAATGACTTGGATGCTTTCCTTCAGACCTCCTCCTCAATCGCAAATGGAGCAATGATTCTTCAGCAAACAAATGATTCTGTGACTATTGATCATTCGACCCAACGGTTTTTTCCCATGGGATTTGTCCGTTTCGACAGTCTTGATATTACGAAATTCGAGGAGTCTACTGGACCTACCATCAAAGGGGATTGCACCCTTTGTTATCTTGGAGATCATTTCTATAACCCGTCAGCGAAACGAAGTGTGGATGGAATCGCGTTTCCGTACGAATTACTTTTCATCTGGATTCTTTCGCTCTCTGTCTTTCTTTATGTTCGGTTTTTCTTACGGCCTCCGGTTGACTTTACCTTTGATCAGAAAATCAAACGATACGCTCTCTTTATCCACCTCTCTGCGCTGGTCATTGCATTTCTCCTCCTTGATTTGGAGGTCAACATCCTGTTTGGCATCAGCGCTCTCACCTCTCTGGTGTCGCAAGGTTTCTCAATGAGCACAGCAGTATTTTTCGTCTTAGAAGGTATCATCTGGGTTTTTGGGTTCTTTCTGTTAGCTATCCCTCTGCAGCTTTTGTCATACGCAATCCTTCGATTCCTTGGTGTCGGGAAATGTGGGAACGGGTTATGGAAAGCTGTTGGTGACCTGTCAATCTGGGTGTTTAGCGGTTTTTATCTTCTTTTATTCTTTAACATTCTTCTCTCTGTGATTGATTTTAATAGTCTTTTTGCAATGGGCTGATGTATGCAATTAACACTTCAACCACTCATGGACGAACCCGCTCTTCTGCTCAAGGAAAAAAAACTTCTGGTTATCGCAGATCTGCATATCGGAATTGAAAGTGAGTTACGAGAGAATGGGGTGCAAGTCCCTTCTCAGACCAAGAGGATGGAAGAGCGGTTACTTTCGATTGTAATAAAAAATGAGGTCAGCGATATTATTTTTCTTGGGGATATTAAACATACTATCCCTTCTTCGACATATCAAGAACGAACTGATGTGAAAACCTTTCTTGCCATGATTCAATCATACAGCACGCTTCATGTACTGCCTGGGAATCATGATGGGAACATTGATCGGTTACTCACACCAGGTATTCAGCTGCATCCCTCTGATGGATATGTGATTGAGGGAATTGGATTTACGCATGGTCATCGAAAACCATCCCTTGAGATCATGCAATGCGATCAGGTGGTCATCGGTCATTCCCATCCAACGGTGATGCTGATGGACCGTCTTGGGTACCGGACGTTTGAACAATGTTGGGTACGGGGTCCGCCACTTTTCGAGGCATTGCACCAGAAATATCCTAACTCCCCAACCTCACAGATACTTCTGATGCCCGCATTTAATCCTTTATGTGGGGGGACCGCGGTGAATCAAGATTCGCTCCTCGGACCGTTTAAATCCCTTATCGACGTTGATAACGCAGACCTTTATCTTTTGGACGGGTCATCGATAGGCAAGGTAAAAGACCTGAAAGATTCAAGTTAACCTTAAATACATCATGTAATATACGACACCGATTTACAACAACAGATATTGATGGCCTATGGAGTTGAATCTCTCAGAGAAAGTCGGCAGCCTATTGCAGGCGGTATTCCTTCTTATTCTCCCCTGGGTTGTTCTTTTAATTGGTCTTGCGATACCATATGAGAACGTTTGGTTTTACCTCTTATGCATCACCTGGTTTGGTTGTGGGCTCGTCTTCTTCAGCACCCTCAACTAGCATGATAGAGGTTAACGCGTTTTTCTTCAAATCCAAAATCATTT
>Ga0105105_10000832_pt1 | contig 13570 bp, 10 predicted proteins | sample PPLLaktember2015_4_FD_79108 | JGI IMG/M metagenome (GOLD analysis project Ga0105105, IMG submission 79108) | Freshwater sediment microbial communities from Prairie Pothole Lake near Jamestown, North Dakota, USA - PPLs Lake P8 Core (1) Depth... | ecosystem: Environmental > Aquatic > Freshwater >... | reverse complement strand
TCAACAACAACATCATTCCCGTTATTCCATCACAAGGCTCGGTTGGATCTAGCGGAGATCTTGCGCCTCTTTCTCATCTTGTTCTTGCAATGATTGGTAAAGGTGAAGTTCAGATTTATAAAGATGTGATGAAAGATAATCAGCATAAAGTAAAAGTACTAAAATCATCAGTTGCACTAAAGAAATTTGGATTAACGCCAGTTAAGCTTGGTGCTAAAGAAGGTTTGGCTTTAATTAATGGCACTCAAATGATGACTGCCTTTGCATCATACATTTGTGTTGAAGCAAAGAAACTTGAAAAGATTGCAGATATTGCTGGAGCATTATCTCACGAAGCATTACGCGGAACTGATAATGCTTTTGATTTAAGAATACATAAGTTAAGACCTTTTCCCGGGCAAATAACAGTAGCAAAAAATATTCTTGCAATGATAAGAGGAAGTGAGATTCGAGAATCACATAGAGAAAATGATCCGCGTGTTCAGGATTCATATTCTATACGCTGTATTCCACAAATTCATGGCGCTTCAAGAGATTCGATAGACTATGTTTGTTCACGAGTTGAGATCGAACTTAATTCTGTAAATGATAATCCATTAATTTTCCCGGATGATGAAGCTCATCTTGAAGGTGGAAATTTTCACGGCCAGCCAATGGCGCTTGCTATGGATTTTATGGCAATTGCACTTTCTGAATATGCAAGTGTTTCTGAAAGAAGAACAGAAAGAATGCTAAATGGTTCGCTTAGTTGTTTGCCAAGATTTCTTGCTAAGAACGGCGGATTAAATTCGGGTTTGATGATTGCTCAATACACTTCAGCGGCTTTGGTATCTGAAAATAAAGTTCTTGCTCATCCTGCAAGTGTGGATTCAATTCCAACTTCTGCAAACCAGGAAGATCATAATTCTATGGGATCAATCGCAGCGAGAAAATGTTTTCAAATCTTAAAAAATGTTCAGGCAGTTTTAGGAATTGAGATTCTTACAGCCTGCCAGGGATTGGAATTCCATAAACCTATGAGACCGGGTTTGGGAAATCAAATTGCTTATAATGTAATCCGCAAAAAAATTCCTTCGTTAGAAAATGATAGAATTCTTTATAAGCATATTGAGAGAGTGAAATCATTATTGATCGAAAATATTCTGCTAAATGAAGTAACTAAAAAAATAAAACTTCAATAATCAGAGGCGACTAATATGAACAAAACATTTTTATTAACATTTGTACAGGGACCAAATTACCAAGCTGATAAAAGTTTTCATGATCAGCCTTATTGGGAGAATCATTCGCGTTTTTCAGATAAACTTTTTTTACAAGGCAAAATTACAATGTGCGGACCACTTACGGATGCTTCAAAAACATTAGTTGTAGCCTTGGGTAAAAGCGAAAGTTCAATGCGTAATTTGTTTAAGGATGATCCTTTCATTAAAAATGGTGTGCTTACCCTTACTCACGTTGATGAATGGGAATTGCATTTAAATCCTGAGTTTGTTGAGGAATCATAAACTCCTTATGTCATTGCGAACGAGTCTTCGAGAGAAGCAATCTGTCTAAAAATGCAAGACGCCTTGGTATTAAGAACCGAATGCTTTAAAAGATTGCTTCGTCGAAGACTCCTTGCAATGACTATTTTAATTAATTCTTGAACTTAATCCTGAACTTGAACTAATCTTTCTTAAATTTGCTCATTAAAAATTTAGTTATTTGGAGAAATTATGTCAGTTATTTTAGATGGTTCAAATCTTACAGTAGAAAAAATAGTTAGAATTGCCCGCCACAAAGAAAAAGTTGAAATCAGTAAAGAAGCACTTCAGCGTATCAAAATCTGCCGCGCAATGCTTGAAGAAAAAATTCAGGCTCATGAAATAATGTATGGAGTTAATACAGGCATCGGCGAATTTTCTGAAGTTGTGCTTAATGATGATCAAGTAAAAGATTTTCAAAAATATCTTATCTACAATCACTCTGCGGGAATTGGTGAACCAATGCCGATTGAACATGTTCGCGGTGCAATAGCGGGAAGAATTAATGTTCACGCTCACGGTAATTCCGGCTGTAGACCTGAAATCACCTTAACGCTTGTTGACATGTTAAATAGGGATTGTATTCCAGTCGTGTGTGAAAAAGGATCGGTTGGTGCTTGCGGTGATTTAGCTCCGATGTCGCAAATAGCTTTGCTGTTAATGGGCGAAGGAGAAGCATACTATAATGGAGAAAGACTTCCCGGAAATGTTGCTTTTGAAAAGGCGGGAATAAAAATCCCCGGACTTCATGCAAGAGATGGACTTGCAACGATTAACGGCGCTAATTTTATGACTGCGATAAGTGCGCTTCAATTGTATGATATTAATCGCTGGTTAAAGCAAGCAGAGATTGCTGCTGCGATGTCACTCGAAGCACTTAAGGCAAATATGAAACCTTATGATGTGCGTCTTCACAAGTTGCGCGGATTTTTAGGTGCTGTAAGAAGCTCACAAGCAATCAAAAAATGTGTTGAGGGAAGTGATTTGCTGACAGGAAAAATAAAACAGAAAGTTCAGGACGCATATTCAATGCGTTCAACTCCACAGGTAATTGGTGCTGCACACGATGCCGTTGCTTATGCGAAATCGCAAATAGAAATTGAGTTAAACGGTGTTGGTGATAATCCAATTTTTATTCCTGAAGATAAAATTACTTTAACCGGTGCCAATTTTCAGGGAACACCGGTTTCACTTCCGATGGATATGATTAGTGCGGCTGTTACGATGATTAGTGTACTTTCTGAAAGACGAATGAACAGATTAAATAATCCGGCACTAAGTGTTGGACTTCCTGCATTCTTAACTAAAGGCGCGGGAATGTTTTCCGGTATGATGTTGAGCCAATACACCGCAGATACTTTGATAGTTGAACAGAGAATTTTATCAACACCCGCATCGATACAATCAATTCCTGCTGCTGCTGATCAGGAGGATTTTGTTTCGATGGGAATGAATACGGTTCTTAAGAATCAGCAAATTTTGGATAATGCTTACGGTATATTGGGAATTGAGTTTATGGCTGCGGCACAGGCTCTTGATTTTCGTGAACATAAACCTGGAAATGGAGTTGCAAAGGCTAAAGAGGTTATTCGCAAGCACGTAACTTTTCTTGATATCGATCGCCCGCTTTATAATGATCATAACAAAATGAAAGCACTTGTAAAATCTTGCGAGATACTTGAAGAAGTAGAAAAAAGTATTGGAAGTTTGGAATAAAAGAATGGAACGCGAATGACACTGATTGCTATGGTTTTCGCGGATTTGATCTGTGTAAATCCGTTTAATCCGCGTTATCCGTGTTCTATTGCGTTTAAAAGATTTTAGGAGTAGAAAATGGAAATAATATATCTCATCATCGGTTTAGTAATTGGATTTGTAATTGCTTACTTCTTTTTCAAAAGCAAAAAAACAATTCCAATTGAAGAGGCAAATAAGCTGAATGATCAAATCAACTCACTAAAAGTTGATTCGGGAAAATTTACTGAACGAATTAAACTATTTGAGGAAGATAAAACTAATCTTCAAATTGACCTTAAGAACGAAAGAGAAAAATCTGAAAAGTTAACTTACGAGAATTCATCACTAAAATCTGATTATGCAAATCTTCTAACAAAGCTGAATGAACAAAAATCCGAAGTAGAAAAATTGCAAGAAAAATTTACGAAGGAATTTGAAAATCTTGCAAATAAAATCTTTGAGGAAAAAGGAAATAAGTTTACCGAACAAAATAAAGAAAAATTAAATGAGGTTATAAATCCGCTAAGAGAACAAATCAATAAGTTTGAAAAGAAAGTTGAAGACACAAATAAAGAAAGTATAAGAGGGCACGCATCTCTAAAAGAACAGCTTCAAATGTTAAAGGAGATGAATCAGCAAATAACTCAGGACGCACAAAATCTGACAAAAGCTTTAAAAGGTGATACCAAAACTCAAGGTAATTGGGGTGAGTTTATTCTTGAAAGTATTTTGGAAAAATCAGGTTTAGTCAAAGACAGAGAATTTACGGTTCAGGAAAGTTTTATAGCAGAGGATGGCAAAAGATTTCAACCAGATGTTATTATTAAATTGCCTGATAATAAAAGTGTCATTATCGATTCAAAGGTATCATTACTTGCATATGAAAGTTATATAAATGCAGAAAATGATTTGGATAAAAATGAATCACTCAAAAATCATCTTATTTCAGTCAGATCACATCTAAAGAATCTTTCACAAAAAAATTATCAAAATTTATATCAATTACAATCGATAGATTTTGTACTTCTGTTTATGCCTATTGAAGCTTCTTTTGCTTTAGCAATGCAATCGGATAATGAACTTTTTGACAGTGGTAAGGATCATAATATTTTCATTGTAAGTCCAACAACTCTTTTAGCTGTTTTAAGAACAATTGAGTTTATTTGGAAGAGAGAAAATCAAAATAAAAATGCAATCGAGATTGCTCGACAAGCCGGAGCACTTTATGATAAATTTGTGGCATTTTACAATGATCTACTTGATGTGGGTAAAAAACTTGATTCTGCTAAGGATAGTTATGGGGCAGCTTTGAACAAAATCCACGATGGCAGAGGGAATTTGATAGTTAGTGTTGAAAAAATAAAACTGCTAAGTGCAAAGACAAGTAAATCTCTACCTCCAGCAGCATTAACTAGGGCTAATTTAGATGATGAAACTAATTTGATAGATAATGAATGATTGTTAGACCACCACAAACTCCTGAAGAATTTGGAGGATACAGAGATTTGCGATGGCGAATTCTTCGCGCTCCGTGGAATCAACCAAGAGGAAGCGAAGTTGATGAATTAGAATCAAAAGCATTTCCCATAATGGTTTGTGAGGTTGATGGAATTCCAATTGGAGTTGGCAGAGTTCATTTTAATTCTGAAACAGAAGCACAAATCCGTTCAATGGCTGTTGAAGAAGAATGGAGAGGAAAAGGAATCGGTTCAATTGTAATTAAGGAATTAGAAAAAATTGCAATTGAAAAGGGTGCAAAGAAAATAATTCTCCACGCTCGAGATAATGCTGTTAAGTTTTATGAAAGAAATGGATATAAAGTTGTAAAAGAATCGCATACTTTGTTTGGAGCAGTAAAGCATTATCTAATGGAGAAAGAAATTTTCTAAATTTAGTTAAGACAATGCCATACTAAGCATTTCCCATTTTTGTTATCTCATCAAACTCATCTTTAGCTACGGGCATAACAGATAAACGATTACCACGAGCTATTAACCTCATATTCTTTAGTTTTGGATTAGACTTAATTGCATCAAGTGTAACAGGAGAATTAAACTCCTTCACAAATTTTATATCAACCATAATCCACGTTGGATTATTTGGATCAGCTTTTGGATCGTAATGATCGTGATCAGGATCAAATTGTGTATGATCAGGATAACCTTCCTTTACAACTTCACAAACTCCAACCACAGCAAGTAAATCTGAGTTACTATGATAGAAAAGTACTTGATCACCTTTTTTCATTTCATCACGCAAGTAATTTCTTGCCTGGTAGTTTCGTACTCCATCCCAATAAGCTGTTTGATTTTTACATTTTTTCAAATCATCAATTGAAAATTTGTTTGGTTCGGATTTTACGAGCCAATATTTTTCCATTTTAAAACTCCAAATTTTGGTACTGATTATTCCAGCTAATTTTCTAAATTACGGTTCACTTTAAGTGTAAATATATTAAATCATAATGATTATTAAGAAAACAATATTTCTATTATTCGTTCTATTTTATTCTGTAAATATTTATGCGCAGAATGAAACCGGATTTCAGATCGCTCGTCTTAAGTACAGCGGCGGCGGTGATTGGTATAATGATCCATCTGCGGAAGTAAATTTACTTAAGTTTGTGCAAGCAAATACAAACATAAAAGTTAATGCTGAGTATAAATTTGTTGATATTGCATCCGATGAAATATTTTCCTTTCCTTTTTTATTTTTAACCGGACACGGAAATATCGTTCTTTCAACTGATGAAGCTAAAAGATTAAGAACGTATTTAGAGAATGGCGGATTTTTATACATTGATGATGATTATGGAATGGACAAAGCCATAAGAAGAGAAATGAAAAAAGTTTTTCCTGGAAATGATTTTATTGAAGTCCCTTTTTCGCATAAGATATTTAACATCTTTTATAAGTTTGAAAACGGAATACCCAAGACACACGAGCATGATAAAAATGCTCCGCAGACATTTGGTATATTTTTAGGTGATCGATTATCCGTTCTTTATACATTTGAGTCAAATCCAAGTGATGGCTGGGCTGATCCCGAAGTCCATAATGATCCAAAGGACAAAAGGGAAGAGGCGCTTAAATTTGGAACTAACATTATTATTTATGCATTGAGCAAATAAGAAAAATGAACACAAGTTTTTACAAAGAAATAATAAGCAAATTAGAATTACTTGTTAAGAAAGAGCACTTCGCACTTTTTCTTTTAGGTTTATTTACGGCTTTAATAATTACGGTTGTCACATTTACAGTATTCAGTCTTTTTGAGTTAATCTCTTATTCCAATTCAATAATTCGCACAGTTTTATTTTTTGTTCTCTTAATTATTTCAATTGGTGCAATTAGTTATTTAATCATCCTTCCTTTATTGAAATATTTTAATCTCATCGGAGGCAGAGACTATTTTTATTCTGCTAATAAAGTTGGGAAGTATTTTCCCGAAATTAAAGATGATCTTCTTAACGCAATGCAACTTGTTTCGTCTGATAAAACACACACTATATACTCTCCAGTTTTACTAGATGCAGCTTTTAGAAATGTTTACGAACGAGCAAAGCCGATTAAGTTTGAATCGATTGTTGATCTAAGTAAAGTAAAAGAACTTGCAAAGTATTTTGTTTTGCTATTTGCATTTTGTGCTTTATTATTTTTGTTTGTTCCAGGATTACAGGCTGCATCAAATCGATTAGTTAATTTCAATCAGGAATTTATTCCACCTGCAAAATTTTATTTTGAAGTCTATCCAGGCAACGATGAAATAACTAAAGGAGAAAATGTTGATTTTGTAGTTGTTATAAAAGGTGAAGTTCCTAAAAAAGTATTTTTATTAACACGCGAGGAATCTCAAACAAATTTTGAAGAACACGAACTGCAAAAAGATTCATTAGGCGAATACAAATTCTCAATTCAACAATTAAGGTCGTCTTTATTTTATTATGCTTCAGCGGAGGATATTCAAAGTGAAGAATATCAAATAAAAGTAATTGATCGCCCGGTAATCCGTTCGTTAGATGTGAAAGTTATTTCACCATCTTACTCAAACATTCCCGTTCTTGAACAAAAAGATAACGGAAATATTTCTGCTTTAGTTGGAAGTAATGTTGAGATCAGTTTGCTTTCAAATAAAGAATTAAAATCAGCGCATATAGAATTTGAAGACACAACAACCGCGGAATTAAAAGTGCAGGGTAATTTAGTTAAAGGTTCTTTCAGGATCCGAAAAGATAACTCATACATTATTGTGCTTAAGGATCTTTCTGATAATATCAATCTTCAACCAGTTCGTTATTATATCAAATCGTTATATGATTCAAATCCGGCGATTGAATTGATCTATCCAAAGCAGGATGTAAGTCTTGCCAATGATAGTCGTGTTCCAATTGAAGTGAAGGTTAATGATGATTATGGATTTTCAAAACTGATTCTAAATTATAAACTCACTTCATCAAGATATGAGCCTGCTCAAGAAAAATTTTCATTTGTGGAGATATCTATGGATAAAAAAGTAAAAGAGCAGATTGTTGATCACATATGGAATCTTACTCGACTTAATCCAGCAGTAAATGATGTTTACTCATTCTATCTTGAAATTTTTGATAATGATAATGTAAGTGGACCAAAATCTGCAAAGACACAAACAATAAACGTCCGTGTTCCATCTTTGGATGAAATACTTTCACAAGCTGACGAAACCCAGGAAAATGTTCAAGATGAAATGCAAGAAACTCTAAAAGAAGCTGAAGAACTTAAGAAAGAACTTGAGAAGATCGATAAAGATTTAAAACAAGATAAACAGCAATTATCCTGGGAAGAAAAAGAAAAGATAGAACAGGCACTTGATAAGTTTGAAAAACTTCAGGAAAAAATGGAAAGCGCTAGTGAGCAATTAAAACAAATGCAGAATGAACTTCAGCAAAATAATTTGCTTTCTGAAGAAACACTTGAGAAGTATATGGAACTCCAGAAGTTGATGGATGAGATGACAAGCGATGAAATGAAAAAAGCTATGCAGAAAATGCAGGATGCGCTTGAGAAGATGAATCGCAACCAGACTCAGGATGCAATGAATCAAATGAAAATGGATGAGGAAAAGTTTAAGAAAAGTATTGAACGAACGATGAATTTGTTGAAACGGATTCAGATCGAACAAAAAATGGATGAGATGATTAAGCGAACTGAAAATCTAGAGCAGAAACAAAATGAACTTAATGAACAAACAAAACAAAGTGATCAGAATAATCAAAAGCAATCAGATGAATTGAATAAAAAGCAAGATGAGATTTCAAAAGAACTTGATCGTTTACAGGAAAAAATGGATGAACTTGCAGAAAAGATGAGTGAGCTTAAGGATATGCCTAAAGAAGAAATGGAAAAGCTTCAGGAAGAATTTGAAAAGCAGAAGAACGAAGAATTATCAAATGAAGCTTCAAAAGATTTAAAGCAAAATCAAAAACAAAAGGCTCAAAAAAATCAGCAGCAACTTTCTAAAAATATGCAGAAGATGAAGGAAAGTATGCAGCAGATGCAGGAACAGATGCAGCAGGAAAATCAAATGCAGACATTTACTGATATGATGCGCATTCTCGATAACATTTTGTCATTATCGAAACAACAGGAAGAATTAAAGAATAAACTCCAGAATGTTGATCCAAATTCCTCACAGTTTGAACAAAATTTGCAAAAGCAAAATGAGATCAAAAAAAATCTTAACAAGCTTTTAGATCAAATGTCTGAATTATCACAAAAGACTTTTGCTATCTCACCTGAAATGGGAAAAGCATTAGGCAATGCAAATCAAAAGATGAATCAGTCAATGCAATCAATGCAAAATAGAAATGGAAGCATGGCAACACTTTCGCAGGGTGATGCGATGATGCATTTAAATGAAGCCGCCAATATGATGAAGAGTTCTTTGGAGTCTATGATGCAAGGCGGCAGTGGAAGCGGCGGAATGATGTCTTTGATGCAGCAACTTCAAAAAATGTCTGGACAGCAAATGGATTTGAATAATATGACCCAAATGTTACAACAAATGCAGCAGGGTCAATTATCACAGGAACAACAGGGACAAATGCAAAGACTTGCTCAACAACAGCAAATGATTCAAAAATCTTTAGAGGAACTAAACAAAGAAGCAAAACAAAGCGGTGAGTCTAAAAAAATTCCTGCGGATCTGGAAAATATTGTTAATCAAATAAGAGAAGTTGTTAGCGATATGAATACCGAAAAACTAACTGATGATTTAATCCAGAAACAGGAAAAGATTTTATCGAAACTTTTGGATGCACAAAAATCTATAAATGAAAGAGATTTTGAGAAGGAGAGAAAATCAGAAAGTGGAAATAATTTTACGCGCAATAGTCCTGCAGAATTGAATCTAAAAAATCAACAAAGCAAAGAAAAACTTAAAGATGAATTGAATCGTGCTGTACAGGAAGACTATAGTAAAGATTATGAGGAGTTAATTAGAAAGTATTACGAAGCACTGCAAAAAGAGGATATCAAAAATTAAAGTTACTATCTTTCCAAATCTTTAATTGATTTCCACTCAAAAACCTGCTATTTTCAATATCATTATTCAGTACGATTTTAAACTTATTGCATATCAGAAGATGTTGGAAGAGTTAATAGAAGAAACATCAAATTTTGGATCGAGTAACAATATTGATTTTGAAAAATTAATAAAGTTAGGAGATTGGAAAGAACTTTTTTTAGGACTTTTTGATGTTTCAAGAGAATTGCTTTTTATACTTGATGGAAATGGTTTGATCATTTCAATCAATCAGTTTGGTGCATCTGCTTTGGATTACTCCGCACAAGATCTAATTGACAAGCATTTTATTGATATCATCGAACCTATGCACACACAGCTTGTGAATACTTCAATAAATCTTGCTCTAAAAATCGGCAGTTCATTTTTTGAGGCATCACTTGTTAACAAATATGAAAAAATAAATCGTTATCAAATCAGCATCAGAACTATTAAAAAAGATGAGAATATAATAGGTCTAATTGGTGTCGGGAAGGATGTATCGGTTCAAAGAAAAATTGAAAATGAGATAGCCGATCTTAAACCAAAGTTGGTAGAAGCTGAAAGACTCATCGCCTTAGAAAGAGCAAGATCATCTCATCATAAAATGATGCTGGAAGAATTGAATAAAATGAAAAGTGAATTTGTTTCAAATATATCTCACGAACTGCGCACACCTTTAGCTTCAATTGTTGGATTTTCAGAAACCATAGCCTCAGACCCTAATATGCCGGTTGAGATGAGAAATGAGTTTAATCTTATTATTCTTAATGAAGGTAAAAGATTAGCGAAACTTATCAATGATGTTCTTGATCTATCACGAATGGAAACCGGAAGAATAGCTATCAACAAATCAAAAGTTAATATCGTTAAATTAATCAATAGAATGATCGATAATAATAAGAAGTTAATTGACTCTAAAAATCTGATTATTACTTTAGAAGCGCCGTATGATGAGATAATAATTGAAGTTGATGAAGAACGATTACTTCAGGCTTTAGATTCTTTAATGGAAAATTCTGTTAAGTTTACCAATGATGGTGGAAGAATAAAAGTAATTTTAAATAATCTTTATCGCGAGGTCGAAATTGTTGTTGCAGATACCGGGATTGGTATTCCTGTAAAAGATTTACCATATCTTTTTCAGAAATTTTATAGAGTAAATAGACCAGATTATGATATTTCAGGTGCAGGTATGGGATTGGTTTTTGTAAAACAAATTGTAGATTTGCACAAGGGTTTAATCAATATTCAGAGCGAACCCAATAAAGGAACCTCTGTATTAATTAAACTTCTAAAAAATAACCGGGATTAGAAACAATAGGATATTAAAGTGGATAAACTGATCTTTATCGTAGATGATGAACAAGCAATTTCAAAACTTCTAAGCTACTGGGCAAAAGATAAATGGAAATATCAGGTTGAATCTTTTGCTAATGCAGAAGATGCATTAAAAAATCTCAGCAAAAAGCCGGATGTTATTCTATTGGATATTATGCTGCCTGGCATGGACGGAATTGAAACCCTAAAAAGAATTAAACAATTCGATGAAAATATTCCGGTTATTATGCTTTCCGCGCAAGGCAGTATTGAAGTTGCTGTTGAAGCGCTTAGATACGGTGCTTTTGATTATTTTACAAAACCGATCGATCAGCAGAAATTAGAACTTGCCATAAAAAATTCTATAAAGAGTTTTGATCTTACTCGTGAACTTCAAAATTTAAAAGACAATGTAAAAAAAGAATATAGTTTTGATAATATTATCTCTTCAGATGGGAAAATGCAGGATGTCTTTAAACTGGTAACCAAAGTTTTGCATAATGATATCACAGTTTTAATTTATGGTGAAAGCGGGACAGGTAAAGAACTTATTGCACGCGCTATTCATTACAATGGACAAAGAAAAGATAGACCTTTTGTTGTTGTTAATTGTGCATCAATACCACGCGAGCTTCTTGAAAGTGAATTATTCGGGCACGAAAAAGGATCGTTTACAGGTGCGCATGCACGTAAGCTTGGTAAATTTGAAATTGCTAAGGGCGGTACAATATTTTTGGATGAAGTTGGCGAATTAGAAATGCTGCTGCAAGCAAAACTTCTTCGCGTAATCCAACAGAAAGAATTTGAAAGAGTTGGCGGTACAGAGCTAATAAAAACTGATGTTAGGATTATTTCTGCGACAAATAGAGATTTAAAAAAAGCGGTTGAGAATAAAGAGTTTAGAGAAGATCTCTATTATAGATTAAATTCTTTCCCGATTTCAATTCCACCGTTAAGACATCGCAAAAGTGATATTCTGATACTCTCTGAACATTTTATACAGAAATTCAGCGCAAAGCTTCAAAAAAACTCAAAAGGCTTTTCGAAACGGGCTTTAAAACTTGTATATGAATATAATTGGCCGGGGAATGTTAGAGAAATAGAAAATACAATTGAAAGATGTTTGATTATAACTGATAAGGATATAATAGATGTTGAAGATCTTCCCGCACATTTAAGAACTGGTGAAAGTTCCAGCGGAGTTGAATATACCGGCCCATTATTCAGTGATGAAACGGTAATTCCGTTTGAAAAATTGAAAGAAGAGGCTATAAGACATGCTCTTAACATTACAAGCGGTAATATTGTAGAGGCAGCAAAAAGATTGCAGCTTGGTAGAGCAACAATTTACAGGTTAATGGATAAATACAAAATCGAAAATAGATCATCAGAATAGAGAGAAAATAATATGGAATATTTTAGAGAAGAAATTGGTGATGTTGTGGTAATTTCAGTCAATCTAAAACGTGCCACAATGGTGGAAGCAGAAGAATTTAAACAGGTTCTTGTGAATGACATACAAAGAGCCTTTAAAAAAATAGTTGTGGATCTTTCAAGCTGTGAATTTATTGATTCAACTTTTCTTGGAAGTCTTGTTGTGTCGTTAAAAAAATTAACAGGGCTAGGGGGTGATCTTCGATTAGTCGGATTTCAACCAGCCGTGCACTCGATGTTTGAATTGACGAGAATGTATCGTGTGTTTGAATCTTTTAAATCTACCGACGAAGCTGTACAAAGTTTTAATTAGCATATTTATTTTGAAGATAATGATTTTAACCACGATTAAGAGAATTCATAAACTAAATATTATTTAAGCTGCTTATTAAATGTCCGAATCTGAAAAAAGATCTGTTCTAATAATTGATGATGATAAGACAATTAGAAAACTTATTAATCATCATCTAAAATTGAACAACTTCGTTACTTTTGAAGCCGAAAATTCAATCCAGGCTTTTGATATTTTAAAAAGTGAAAAAATTGATCTTGTTCTTTCTGATGTAACGATGGAAGGAATGGATGGTTTTCAGTTTTGCCAGAAAGTACGTGAAAATGAAAATCATAGATTTCTTCCCTTCATATTTGTAACCGCCAAAAACACGCTTGAAGATAAGTCTAAAGCGGTTGAATCCGGTGGTGATGACATCATTACAAAACCGTTTGATATAAAAGAATTAATTCTTAAAACACAAGCGTTAATCAGAAGATCGGATATCTATCGAACTTATGGAATCAGAAAAAGTCTTAAAAAATCTTTTGATGAAGTAACTCCTAAAATTTTATTTGTTGATGATGATCCTTCAATGTCCAGACTTTTTAAATACAATTTAGAAAAAGCCGGTTATGATTGTACCGTTGCCGACAGTGTTGATGAAGCAATGGAAATAATTAAAAATAAAGTTCCCGATGTAATTGTATCTGATATAATGATGCCAAAAACTGATGGCTTTGAATTT
>Ga0105105_10000831_pt1 | contig 13573 bp, 14 predicted proteins | sample PPLLaktember2015_4_FD_79108 | JGI IMG/M metagenome (GOLD analysis project Ga0105105, IMG submission 79108) | Freshwater sediment microbial communities from Prairie Pothole Lake near Jamestown, North Dakota, USA - PPLs Lake P8 Core (1) Depth... | ecosystem: Environmental > Aquatic > Freshwater >... | reverse complement strand
GTCTGTAAAAAAATGCATCAGCCACCAAGTATCCGGTCGAAAAAATTTGAGATAGAAGGTGAATAAACCTATGGATCAACCAAAAAGCAGGTTCATTAAAGTACGATGCAATGATTGTGAAAACGAACAAGTCCTCTTTGACAAGGCAAGTACGACAGTCCTGTGTCATATCTGCGGGAGTAAACTTGCGACCCCAACTGGCGGGAAAGCTAGGATAAAAGGAACCATTTTAGAAACCATTGAATAAGGTTTTTCTCCATGATAAAAAAGGAGTACCCTGAAGAAGGAGAACTCGTTGTTGGAACGATAACCAAAGTCCAAAATTTTGGCGCATTTGTATCACTTGATGAATACCCTAATAAAGAAGGATTCATCCATATTTCTGAAATAGCGACTGGCTGGGTAAAACGTATCCGTAACTTTGTCAGAGAAAAACAGAAAGTCGTCTGTAAGGTTGTCCATGTCGATGAAGCGAAGAAACATATTGATCTATCCTTAAAGAAAGTCAATGATCATCAACGGCGAGAGAAAATCCAGGATTGGAAGAATGCGCAGAAAGCAACAAAGCTCTTTGAGATGGTAGCTCAAGAGCTTGGAAAATCGGTTGATCAGTGTTATAATGAATTCGGCGATGCCCTGGCTAAAAAATATGGGACGATGTATGCAGCATTTGAAGAATGTGCCTATGATGCAAACACCCTGAAAAACGATGGTTTTTCCGGAGATTGGCTGAAGAAATTCGAGGAAATCGCCAAGGGTAGCATCACAGTTCCTTTCGTTGAGATTAAAGGAATGCTCCTTCTCACATCCTACCTCCCTGATGGAATAACCTATATCAAGGAGGCTCTCAGTATTGCTGAAAAAAGCGAGTTTGACGACGTCACCATCGATATTAAATACATTGGTGCACCTCGCTACATGGTTAAGGTCAAGGCTCCTGATTATAAGATTGCTGAATCACAGATGAAAAAAGCGGTTGAGCGCGCTGAAGCGTATATGAAAAAAACAAAAGGTGAATGCGAGTTTCAACGTGAAGTCGAAGAATAATGTCTGAAATACTGTATTGTCAACATTGTCAACGGTACACCATTCATCCGGTCTGTGGGATCTGCAAAGGCAAATCAGTATCGAACAAACCTGCACGGTTTTCACCGCAGGATCATTATGGGAAGTACCGCAGGGCGTTAAAAAAAGAAACGGGGAAGAACTGAGACAATGAAGCTAGTAGAAATAAAGTATGTAGAGAAAAAACCAAAATTGAAGAACCCGATTTTTATTGAAGGATTGCCCGGGATAGGCAATGTCGGTAAACTTGCTGTAGAGCATCTCATTGATGTTATGAAAGCAAAAAAATTCGCTGAGTTGTATAGCAAGGATTTTCCTCCGCAGGTGTTCATTAACCCTGATGGGACCATTAAATTGGTCAATAACGAGTTTTTTTATTGGAAAGCAAAGAAGAAAGGTCAGCAGGATATCGTTTTTCTAACTGGTGATTATCAGGGTCTTTCCTCGCAAGGACAATATGAGCTGGCAGAATCCATCCTTGATATTGTCCAGGATCTTGGTGTGAAACAGATGTTTACCCTTGGCGGGTACGGTCTTGGTCGGGAGATCAAAGAACCAAAGGTACTGTTTGCTACCACTGATGCTCATCTTGTGAAAACCATGAAGAAATATGGGGCGATTTTTAAGAAAAACGAGCCTGGTGGCGGCATCATAGGTGCGAGTGGTCTGCTTCTTGGTTTAGGCAAACTCCGAGGATTGATTGGTACCTGTTTTATGGGTGAGACCCCAGGGTATCTTGTTGATCCGAAGAGTGCGAAAGCGGTGCTCAAGGTTCTTACCAAAGCAGTGAAAGTTGATATTGATCTTTCTCGGCTTGAGGAGAAAGCAAAAGAAATCGAGTACATCGCTCAGCAGCTGAATGAAATGGAAACGATGGTGAAAGAAAAACCAGATGATATTCGATATATTGGTTAATCTCTCATATTGAATTTTTTTTCTTTTCCCGCTTTTTACTAATTGAAAAAAGAAAAATAGATGAGTGTTTACTGAACACCCAATATGAAAACGAGCAGGACCGTCGCACTGACTTGTGAGGATATTTCTTTAACGTTTGCTGCGGACACTATCTGGGTAATTGTGACTTTTCCAAATCCTACTATGAATGGCATACGCAGGGTAATTTCTTCTCCTGGTGGTAGTTCTGATATTGTAGCGGTGTAAGATCTTCCAATTATAATAAGTCCACCAGAAATCGTATTATTGACTGTAACATCCCATGCGGTGTAGTTCCCAATGTTTTTTATAGATATAGAGCCTCCAAAACCACCTTTTATGGTTATGCTCAGGAACGTTTCATGCAAACCGTAAGTCTTGAAGCATCCGTCAGCATCGACTAACTCAGTCCAGTTCTGACCATCGTTCAATGAAAGGTAAACGGTCCCATTTTGATAGATGTTTGTTCCATTCCCTGAGATCCAGTAATAGTTCTCTGTAATGTTTGCGGTGTAGACAACAATATAATACGTCTGTCCTGGGGTGACCCAGAGGTCGTCGAAGTCGAATTCTATCCATGCGAGCTGTTCCTCTGTTGGGGTTCCGTTGACAATGGGAAATTCACTTGGTTCGGCGGTGACAACCGCTAAATCTTTTGCTGTCAAGTTATCTCTTACTGCTAAGAAACAAGGATAGATGGTTGATGTGTTTCTTGCCATCAAAAAGAATGTTCTTGTCAATACCTCCATCTGGGGGACAAAAGATTGTGCTATTGAGAGATTTGCATAGTAACCAAAAATATTCGTTCTCCCCAATGGTAACGATCCATCGTAATCAGTCATGGATTGATCGAGTTCATCGACGTACGGTGACTGGGTGATGCCACTTCTTTGAGTGTTTTTCTGATTCTGGTTTGTTGCGGTAACGGCAGCCCCTAGTCCACATAGGACTACGATACCAATAACGATACATGATAACAATTTTTTCATGTTCTTCCTCTCCCGTTTTATTTTCTAATCAATTATCATGGGAAAACAGTATATAAGGATTTCTTGTGTGTAATTCTGAAATATCTGGAGTGGAATGGGAGGATTGAACGAGAAAAAACGACGATTGTTTTATCTCTGTTGTGTCTGGTTAAAAGGATTAGGTTATGATATCTTTAGGATTTTTTTTTCAAATTGTTTCAAATCAGAGACAACATACAGACCGGTTGTGTTTTTCTTTCTATCAAGATAGTATGATGTGATGCCGTGTTTCTGAGGAGAGAGATAATCGAACTCTTTATGATCGCCAACGTGTATCATTTCCTGTGGTGAAATATCTAGTTTTTTGCAGATCATCGCATAGAAATCCGTGACTTTTTTCACTGTATGAAAATCCGATGTTGATGAAAAAACCATATCAAAGTAGGTACGTAATTTGGTTTGTGTGAGTTGCACGTCTATGAATTCTTTCTTCGCGTTAGAGCTGATGATGAGGCTATAGTTTTTTGATAATCGTTTCAGGACTGATGGAACTTCTGGATAGATCTCTACGTTGTTTCGATAGTCTAAAAGCATTTTTTTCCAATCTGTTTGGAGGTTGAAGCGGTCGAACCAGTACCCAGGGTCGTACCATTCGATACGGTTATCTCCTATCTTTTCGTACTCCTCAAAGAGATATTTCTTTGCTGCTTCTCCATCGACGTGATGTTGCTTGGCGTAGAGTGCTGGGACTCCTTCAAGCCAGAATGCGTCTGCGAAGGTATGTTTTGCAATCGTACCATCGAAATCAAAGGAGATTATTTTAATCATAGAATCCGCGATACATCCTCTGTTGTATTAAAAAGCATTCTGCTGGGATTTATCTGAAGTGTGCGTTTTTCTTAGTCTTTCTGTACGGATTTTTGTTTGTTTTTTCTCATCAGATCATATCCAACGACTGCAAGAAAGCCGGCAAAGATAAGGACAATGGCGATACTTACCGTGGTTGCAACGTTGATATCGGTGATCATGTTTGGTTGGGTCATCCGTTTCATCCAGATTCCTAAGAACGCCCAGAGCACAACAAGACTAAATGCAAGGTCCTTTCGAAGCGCAAGCATCAGATAAGTAAGCAGTGTTCCGACCGCGATAATTAAGATTGTCCAGGTTAACTGGTCGATGCCGAATCCATCCCATTGTATTGAGACAAGAAATGCAGTGACATTAGCAATCGTCGCAACAGTAATCCAACCAAGATAGACGCTAAAGGGAACATGGACAAGGAGTTTTTCTTTCATCGGAACACTTGATTTTCCAATCTTCAGACGAACATAAATTGCAAGCAGAGAACCGAGAAGGAGTATCATCATGAGTAATGCAAGACCGACATATTCGTAGTGCCAAAGGAAGATCCAGGCGCTATTTGCAACACCACTCAAGATAAATAACCCGGTGATTTGCGACAGAAACGGCATTTTAATTTCTTCTTTTTTGAACATGTCTCGAGCTTGGTACACCGCAAAGACAATCCAGAGGATGTAAATGACACTCCAGATAGAAAATGTGAGACCTGCGGGCACAAAAAAATTTGGTAGCGCATCAGAGAGTTCTTGGGTGGTTTTTCCGTTAAGTGGAAGAATGACCGCTAAGGCGTTCACTACAATGGTGATTATTACGGTAAGAATGTTTCCTGCTTGAAGGATTCTCTTTTTACTCCGTGGCGTCATATGAGTTCCTCTGTGATGAAGAATCGTTTTCGTAAAGATAAGCTTTCCGTGATTATAAAAAGACATTAAATTTTTTTTAGCGAGGGCAAGCGGCCAATCCATGTTTTGCTAAATACTGTTGGTGGTACTCCTCCGCAGGATAAAACGTCGTTGCTTTTGTAATTTCGGTCACAATTTTTTTGCTGTATTTTCTTGATTGTTCGAGATTCTTTTTTGAGAGTTCTGCTGTTGTTTGCTGTTCAGGTGAATGGTAGAAGATAGCTGATCTGTATTGTGTTCCCACATCTGGTCCTTGTCGATTTTTTGTCGTCGGGTCATGGATGTCCCAAAAAACGCTGAGGAGTTCTTCGTAACTTATTTTCTGGGGGTCGAAGGTGATTTCGACGACCTCTGCATGTCCGGTTTTATCTGTGCAGACATCTTCATACGTCGGGTTTTTTAATGTTCCACCTGTGTATCCTACTGTTGTCGAAAGGACACCTTTGAGATGTCGAAATGTTTCTTCAACATGCCAGAAACAGCCTGCTCCAAAGGTTGCTTTTTCCATACATATTCACCTATTACAACAGGCAGGATTCTTTCTCTATTAATAGTTTTTTGTTTCATCCTATGAAATATACTCGATTTATATGCTCCTGATGGAAAATTGTCATGTTTTCTATTAATCTGGGAAATTTTTTTAAAAAATGATAGTATTCTGCAGACAACTAAACTTACACGTGTGTCCTTGGGTAATAGCTTCTGTATTAAAATTTAGTGACTGATTCCTGTGGGAAAAATTTTTCTTGCTGGAATTTTTTTGATCGTTGTTTGATTACTTCCGTTAAGGTATCTGCTATTCCATCAAGACTTTCATCGATTTCTTTGAGTGAATAGCGTTTTGTCGCATAGCCTTCTTTGAAGGACTCTTCATCTCTCATCAGATCGATGATAAGTTGTTCTGGATCTAAATTATGGTGTTCCCCATCAATTCCGATATACAGACGGGCGTCTCTTACCGCAATATCGACATGTTTTGAACTATTATAGGATTCCAGCTCACAGAAAACCCCTCGTTTCCGTAATGATTCATAGAGTTGCAGCGCATGGGGTGATGCACGTTTTTCTCTCTGATGATGCAGACAAAGTGATTTTCCAAAATTCGTCATGGAATAATCATATTCGGTCTTCGGGAGTTTCACATTACAGACTTCACAGAAGAAATCTTGAGGGGACGTGACATCTCGTTTCAAATCCCGTTCGAGTTTCGCGAGTTTCACTAGTCTATTGTCCTGCTCCATTTTATCCCAAATGATCTGGAGCACTTCACGGAGGCTTAATGCATCAATAGTGATTTTATATTTTATCCCAAGTAATTTTACAAGCTCGTCTAATAAATCAGCAGGATATTTCCCTTGATATTTCTCAACAAAATTATAGACGATATCATATGCTTTGTTATCATTTATCTTATCTAAAAGTTGCATTAAATGAAAGGTATAACATTCATTACAAACAACTTTCCCATCTGGTAATTTACGATACGAGGTCCAGAGTCTTTTACTGCATCGTTCGCAGTTGAACATTTTGTCCCATCCCATACGAATCCCATACCAAATATACTATCTTTATTTAAATATCTTTTCAATTTTAGACGTTCCGTGTGCTTTTTGTTTATAAATGTGCATGAATTTGGTCTAATAAGCAGAGATAACACATGGTGTTCTTCTATGTAGCCGATTACAAGTAAGGAGCGGGTAGCCATGCTGACGAGGGAATCAAGAAATAAAGAAATATATAGGACATTGCTATTTCCATACTGCTAGTAGGGAGTTCCTGTGAACGAAGACGATAAAAAAGCATTTCTTGACGATTTCAAAAAAGGAAATATCGATAAAAAATTAGATATGTGGTACTACGCTGTTGATCAAGGAGCCTTATGGGAGGAAATCCTTGCAGAGATGTCGATGATTGCTCAGGCAGCAAATCCTCACAAAGGAAAAGCACTTGAGGAGGAATAAAAGGTATCAGCTATGAATGAAGAAGATAAAAAAGAAATGATTGAAGAATTCAAGAAAGGCGATGGGACGAAACGCTTAGATCTGTGGGATTACGCTCTTGCTCAACAAGTACTTTGGGAAAATATTATCGCAGAACTGCAGAGAATCGCCCATGAGCAAGGGGTTGACAAAGAGCTTGATAAACGCATGGAAGATGATATGAAGAACGCGGAGTAAGAACCGAAGTCATACACCAACATATTTTTTACTGATATCCCATAATTTTTTTGCAGTACTCATATCATAGGTTTCTGTCTTCGTTTTTTTGACTGATTTTTTTTCGAAATATTCTCCGGTGATCGTCTCAATCTCTGGTGCACTGGCAAGATAGATTGGGGTTTGGGCTCCTATCGATGGTTCTTTTGCGAGGAGTTTAAAGAATTTCTCGGAGAACCACCCTGCGTCTCTGCCTAGGTTTGTCGCACTCATCCCTGGGTTGACACAATTCACTGTCACACCTGTTCCTTTGAGTTTTTCTGCCAAAAGTCTTGTGAATAGAATGATTGCTAGTTTCGAATGGCCATACACCTTCATCCCAGAAAAACCATGTTTGAATTCCAGGTCATTGAAATGGATGGGTCCAGAATGTAAACCTGACGTAAGATTAATGATTCTGGCTGGTGCGCTTTTTTTCAATACGTCAAGGAGAAGGTCGGTCATGAGAAATGGAGCAAGATAATTAACCGCGAATGTGTTTTCAATCCCATCTTTTGATTCACGTCGATGGTAATCCACGATTCCTGCATTATTGATTAAAACATGTAACTCGTGATATTTTGTCAGAAACTCCCTGCAACAGTCTCGAATCGAGGCGAATGATGCAAGATCACAAAACAACACATCAATGTTGGTATTCTTTGTTGTTTGGATTAACTCTTGTCTTGTTTGTTCTCCTCGTTGTTCGTCTCGTGTGATGATGACAACTGTTGCTCCAAGCTTCGCTAAACCTTGTGCGGTTTGTTTACCTATCCCTGATGTCGCACCAGTGATCAGGACAATTTTTCCTTTCATACGAATCTTTCTGTCTCTTTTTATTGTGATGGAAAACGAGGTTATAAACTTATGACGATAGGACAACTCTAGAGGATTTTTTTTTAAAAGGAAAGATTAAAGAAAGATCTGTCTTTTTTATAATGTATGGGCTCTTCTCTGAAGCGAAAAAGAAAGTTACCTCTCTCTGATCTGGTCGAAAAGGAACTTGGTGGGTTATCCCCGATTCAGACGATTATGAAAATGGCGGAAAACCAAGCGATTCGTAAAATGGGGTTAAACCCTGAAGAGGTCATATCGTTTGGTGGAGGCTGGTGCAATCATACCGCACCTGAAGCATTGAGAAATGCTTACCAGGCGATAATAAATGATGCCACCTTGTTTCACCAAAGCGGGCGGTATAGTCCAATTCGTGGTGATTCCTTCTGCCGAGAGCAGATCTGTCGTTTCGAAAATACTATCTACAATCTAACCGTCTTAGAACCACAGAACCTCCTGCTTGGTCATTCATCAACGCAGCTGTTCCATGATGTCCTCCGTGTGGTATGCAACCCGGGAGAACCAGTGGGGTTTCTTGACCCGACGTATGCGAATTATCTTAATGCTGTGAAATGTGCGCTCCCTGGTTCACCGATATGGTTTGTCCCTGCATTAGATCCACCGACATGGACATATCTAAAAACCCCTGATGAGTCGTTAGAAATCCTTAAACAGTACTGTGACAAAGGATTACGAGTTTTCGTCATTCCCGTCCCTGATAACCCAACAAGTCAGATTCCTCCTGAAGGATTCTTAAAAAGCGCATTGGAGATCATGACGGATCGTGGTGGTTATCTCGTCTTGGATCATGCATACAAAGCGTTGTGGTTTGGGGATATGCCACGCTGTTATTCGTGGTCCCCTGAGGAGCATTCTCATCTGATCACGCTGCATTCCAACTCGAAATGCTTATCCAGTCTTGGACGGCGCTTTGGTTGGGTTGAGGCAGATGAAACGGTGATCAATGGTTTAGAAAAAATAAACGAGTCTGTGCTTTTATCTCCTGACAGTTTGCATAGTATGACGACCGCACGATTCTTAGAACAAACCCTGATGGATGGTTCTTTGAAGCAGTATGTTTTTGACGTTCGTACTCTCTACGAAAAAACCGCTGCGGTGATGATGTCTACTTTGGATTCTCACCTGGGTTGGAAACGGCTTACCCCTGATGGTGGGTTGTATACCTGCTGTCCGACACCACGGCGAAAGGAACCAAGGGGATTTGTCGAACGTTTGTTAAAAGCGACCGGAGTCCTACTTATCCCTGGGACTGGTTTTGGTCCAAGTATGAGCCATGGTCTTCGTCTCTCCTATGGTCCTCTTTGCTATGAGCATGAAAAGATCGTCGAGGGCATTGAACGGATCAATCAATATCTCGCAAAAATAGCATGAATCCTTTCAAGGATGATCATTGTCATTCACCAGTATTTTTATAAAGAGGTGTTCTGATTGCGGATATGGAGGAATTACACATGAAACATCTCTTGGTTGTGAGCATTTGCATCTGTTGTTTCTTGCCGCTCGCACAGGCAACAATTATTTCTCAACAAAAAAATACGCAGTATCTCTCTCAATCATCCGTCTTAGCCGGTGGCTGGGTCGAGGAACGAGACAATATCACGATTCTACATGTGAGTGGATCACATTATGAAATGGGATTCCAGCATGGGTACTTGCTGCAAGAAGAAGTCCAACAGAATATCCGTGCTTTTTTACATTATGCTGAGAAGTATCTTCCTTTAACCGATTTGCTTGCATATTGGAACATCTCCAAGTCATATGTTCCGCCTGAGTACATCGAAGAGATGCAAGGGATTGCTGATGGGGCGAATATCTCCTTTAATGATATCATCGCATCCATCATGGCAGTCGAATATTCTGATCATGGGTGTTATGGGATTGCAGCCTGGGGACCTGCGACCGTAGATGGAAAATTATACCATGCTCGGAGTTTTGATTTACCCTCAAACATTCAAGACCCTGTGAGCGGGAAGTACGCTCATGAGAATACGGTCCTTGTTGTCCGAAATCCAGACAACGGTTCTGCCTCACTCTGTCCTGCAATTGCTGGTTCATTTCATACGGGTGGTGGTATGAATTCACAGGGAGTTTCTCTTGGTATCCAAATCTGCTGGAGCAAGGACCAGACGTTCGAGGGGAACCCGTATCATTTCCGTGTTCAACAAGTCTTAGATTCCGCGGCAACAGCGGAGGACGCTCTTCAGATACTTAATACAAATCGAACTCATGGGTTCAACTTTATTGTCTCACAGGCGGACCCTGCAGTTGGTTTTGCCCTTGAGCAGACCGCGAATCTCACCTACATCGGAACCCATAACGACTCGGTTGAAAACATCAAGCCTTTCTGGGCTCTGGAGCATGTGGTGCGACGAACCAATGTGTTTCTTGAACCGACGATCGCGGCAACCCAACGGAAACCCTATAATCCATCAGGATTGATCGCATTTTTCAAGCTGTTGTTCTTTCAAAAAAGCAATCCTTTTTTTGCAGTATACCAGTTGTATCAATCCGTGAGTAAAGAAATTTCTAGTACCTGGGGTAATTTAACGCTGAACAATACTATGAACGTGCTGCAAAACGGGTATCGTGCAGAGGATTTTCCACTCTTACGTTTAATTGAACGTCTCGGAAAAGGAACCGGGATGGCGGAGGCATGGAACCAGTGGGTTGCTTGTCCTGCGACAGGTGACATGGTCTTTAGTTTTGCGAATCATGACCAGATGGCGTTTCGAACAGAGCTTCATTATGTGAATCTGTATGATTTACTCAGTGAATCTCCACCATAACCGCTGATGTTCTCTGCTCTATTTTTTTCTTTTTTTTCGCCATACCGTAATATACTTCTTCTTCGATGTTTCCTTCCATGCAGGCTCCTCGAATCGATTTGTTTGAATGGCTGCTGCAGAACGCCCCGCATGCTACGTATAACCTTGCGTTTAGCAATATTGATGGTCTGACTGTTCATGAATATAAGAAATTCACAGATTTTTTCTTCCCTGATACTTTTGAGTTAGGATCAAATGCATTGTACGGTGCTCTGGAGTTAAAAAAAACCTTATGTCCGATCTATCACTGCTCTGATGAAAATATCGTTACGACGACAGGGGCTTCCGAAGCGAACTTTCTTGTGTTTGCCTCTCTTCTTTCGAAGGGCGATGAGTTCATTATTGAACAACCCGGATATCAACCGATGTGGCTGACGCCAGAGATGCTTGGCGCCCATAGGATTGACTGGCGAAGGAAATTCGACGACAGGTTCAGGGTCGATAGCCAAGTACTTAAAGATCTTATCACGGAAAAGACAAGGTTGATTGTACTGACTAACCTGCATAATCCAAGTGGGATTTTAACAGACCAGAACACTCTCAGAAAGATTGCGAAGATTGCGTCCGATCATGGTGCGTATGTGCTGGTTGATGAGATTTTTCTTGATGGGTCCTTTCTTTCTCAACCGTCTTCGTTTGGTATTCCAAATGTGATTGTGACTTCCAGTACAACCAAGATTTATGGCTTAGGCGGGCTTCATACCGGATGGATTGTTGCACCAGCGGAGGTAGCAGCGCAATGCCAGAGGGTTAAAGCACATTCCACGGGGGCTGCATCCTTCACATCAGAGCTTCTGACCGCTCGCGTCCTAAGTGTTGCTCGGGTTGAATTAATCAAACGATTTCAGAAAAGAGCGAAAACAAACCTTGAGTACCTTAGAAAATGGATGAACGAGCATACCGAGTTCTTCGAGTTTGTCGAGCCTGATGGAGGTATTGTGTGTTTCCCAAAATATACAATAAAGATTCCTTCTCTGGAGCTCTGTAAATATCTTTTTGATACACAAAAAATATTGGTAAATCCCGGGGTGTATTTCAATTTGGAGGGTTGTATTCGATTATCGTATGGATGCTATGAATCCGTTTTACAAAATGCGCTAGATGCACTTGAAAAAGGACTGATGTCTTTGAAGAGTCGCGTCTAAGGATGTTTTCTCTGTAGCATGGCGATACTGATTACCAGGGCTGTGAAAAGGACAATACCTTTAAAACCTGGGGTGGATTTGTTATTCTGATCGTTGTTTGTTGAGATGGTATGCTGTAATGTTTTTGAACCACCTTGTATACACGATGCAGTGACATCAATAGTATCACCGGTGGTGGCGTTGATTGGATAGCTGTAGGTAAAGCTGTTTGAATCAGGTTGGCTTGTATAGGTAGATGTATTGTATAGCAGTCCATTTTTTTGCAGTTCGACCTTGTAGATATAATGGGTTGTCGGGTCACTTACTGGATGGGTGATGGTGACTCTGAGGTCTTGTGTTTCAAGGTTGTAAGAAACAGTCATGCCCGATGGTGCATTGGCAAATACCGTGTTCGATGTCACAAGGAATGCTCCTATAACTAAGAGGATGGAACTGCTGCGGTTCATCCAAAACACGTACTTTTGTTTTTGATTTCTGTTCTGAGTCTTCATACGTATCTCTTTTCTATTACAAACATTCGAATGGTTAATATTTATTTCAATATTACGAAGTAGTAATATATATTTTTATATATACGAAAATATGCCTAATATAAGATGTATGCTTCCAAGAATAATCGAAAGATACGCGAGACGATAATGCCATTGAACCGAGATCTTCGTTTTCCCTTTCCTTCGAAGCATCGCAATCATCCCTGTGATAAAAAACAAGAAAAAAACGACAATCCCCAGATACACCACAAAAGGAATACCACCAATAAGATAATAACTTATTTCTTGGAACATACACTCACCATAGTTTGTTCGTAGATATATCACACCTAACTATTTATGGTATTTCAACCATCGGGCATACAAACCGGGTCATATATATTTTTATAACGAAACAACGATTAGAAACTATGACGATTACCCATGTTCGGAAAAGAACTGGCGAACTTGTTCCTTTTGATGCTGAAAAAATTACAAACGCTGTTCAGAAGGCAATGCTTGTTTTAGGGATAAAAAATAGAAAAAAAGCTGAATTCCTCACCAAAAAAATTGTTGAATTGTTAAACACCAGACAAAAAACGTTCTTTGAAGGTAACCCTAGTATTGAACAGATACAAGACACCGTAGAAGAAATACTTGAAAAACAGGAAAAACGAGTGTACAAGGCCTATTCATTATATCGACGTTCACGCGGGATCGCCAGGGAAATAAAACAGTATTTCAAGATACATGACGACCTGAAACTTGACGTCAATGCACTGAAAGTCCTCGAAGAACGTTACCTCTTAAAGGATGAGACTGGCAAGATCATTGAAACACCCACACAGTTATTCCGACGGGTTGCAAAAACAATCGCAGCACAGGAAAACCTCTACGGCAAAGACCCTAAAAAAACAGAAGAAGAGTTTTTTACTGCGATGCGGAATTTGGAGTTTTTACCAAACTCCCCGACCCTGATGAACGCAGGAACAAAGCTTGGACAATTATCCGCATGTTTCGTACTTCCAATTGAAGATAGCTTGGAAGGGATTTTTACTACGCTGAAGAACATGGCGTTGATCCAGCAGTCCGGTGGAGGAACCGGGTTTAGTTTCAGCCATCTGCGAGAAAAAGGCGCAATTGTGAAAAGCACCAAGGGTGTCGCAAGTGGTCCTATCTCGTTCATGCGCATCTTCGATAGCACCACCGATGTGATAAAACAAGGGGGGAAACGCCGTGGAGCGAACATCGGCATTCTTCACTGTACGCATCCTGATATCATTGATTTTGTGACCGCAAAATCCGGTAAAAAACTCTCGAACTTTAACATCTCCATTGCTGTCACCGATGCATT
>Ga0105105_10000826_pt1 | contig 13608 bp, 11 predicted proteins | sample PPLLaktember2015_4_FD_79108 | JGI IMG/M metagenome (GOLD analysis project Ga0105105, IMG submission 79108) | Freshwater sediment microbial communities from Prairie Pothole Lake near Jamestown, North Dakota, USA - PPLs Lake P8 Core (1) Depth... | ecosystem: Environmental > Aquatic > Freshwater >... | reverse complement strand
TCGACGCCGCCGCCGCGGTCGGCTTCGCGTCGGTCAAGGTCAACGTGGTCGTCAAGCGCGGCGTGAACGACGACCAGATCGTGCCGATGGCAGCGCACTTCCGCGGCTCCGGCCACATCGTGCGCTTCATCGAGTTCATGGACGTCGGCGCCTCCAACGGCTGGCGACTCGACGACGTCCTGCCGAGCCGCGAGGTGGTCGATCGGATCCATGCGGCCTTTCCGCTGGAGCAGGCCGAGGCCAACTACCGCGGAGAAGTGGCGGAGCGCTGGCGGTATCTCGACGGCGCAGGCGAGATCGGCGTGATCTCGTCGGTCACGCAACCGTTCTGCGGCGACTGCTCGCGCGCGCGACTCTCGACCGAGGGTCGGCTCTACACCTGCCTGTTCGCCGGGTCGGGGCACGACCTGCGGGGTCTCGTGCGAGGCGGTACCGACGATGCGCGGCTGGCCGGCGCGATCGCTCACCTGTGGTCGCAGCGCGCGGACCGCTATTCCGAGATCCGCTCGAGCCGGACCGAGGGCCTGCGGCGGATCGAGATGAGCTACATCGGCGGCTGATGGCCCGCCCGATCCGCGTGGCCGAACTCGAGCTCACCGACCATGCCCGTCCGGTCACGACCACCGTCGATGCCGTCGACGAGACGGGCCGGACCGTGCCCACGCCGATCGCCGGCGAGCATCCGCTGACCCTGTACCTCGATCGGCGCGAGCTGGTCACGCTGATGACGCTGGGCGCGGCGCCCGAACACCTTGCGCTCGGATGGCTGCGCAACCAGAGGCTGGTCGGATCGGTGGACGAGCTGGCCGCGGTCCAGGTGGACTGGGACACCGGCTCGGTGGCGATCACGTCCCGCGAACTGCGCGATCACGGCACCGCGCTGTGGGCCCGAGGCGACCGCGAAGCCTCCCTCGATGCGAAGCTCGGACGCCGGACGGTCACCACGGGCTGCGGCCAGGGCACGGTGTTCGGGGACCTGATGGACAGCCTCGACGACATCCGCCTGCCTGGCGACGTCCGGGTGTCCGAGGCATCGGTCTATGCGGTGATGGACCAGGTCCGGCGGCACGAGTCGATCTACAAGGTCGCGGGTGCGGTGCACGGCTGCGCGCTGTGCACCAACCCGCGCGACGGCGGCCCGCCGAGCATCCTGCGGTTCGTCGAGGACGTCGGTCGCCACAACGCGGTGGATGCCATCGCCGGCTGGATGTGGGTCGAAGGTGTCGACGGCACGGACACGATCTTCTACACGACCGGTCGACTGACCTCGGAGATGGTCATCAAGTGCGCGCAGATGGGCATCCCCGTGCTGCTGTCGCGCTCGGGGCTGACCGGCATGGGTCACGAGATCGCGACCCGCATCGGCATCACGATGATCGGCCGCTGCCAGGGGCGGCACTACCTGCTGTTCACCGGCGCGGAGCGGTTCGTCCGCACGCCGGCGCCCCGATGAGCACCCCGGTGCCGCACCGCGCCTCGATCACCGGCATCGTGCTCGCCGGTGGCCTGGGGCGGCGCATGAGTGTCGACGGCAGCGGCATCGACAAGGGGCTTCGCAGCTTCCGAGGTCGGCCGATGGCGGCCCACGTGGTGGAGCGGCTGACGCCCCAGGTCGGTTCGCTCGCCATCAACGCCAACCGTCACCCCGATGCCTGGCGGGCGTTCGGCGTTCCGGTCTTCCCCGACCGGATCGAGGGATTCGCCGGTCCGCTCGCGGGCCTGCACGCGGCGATGTCGTTCGCCGACACGCCGTGGCTCGTGACCGCCCCCTGCGATTCGCCCTTCCTGCCGACCGACCTCGTCGAGCGTCTCGCGCAGGCGCTCGCGCAGGCGGATGCGCAGATCGCCGTGGCGCGCACCGGCGACCAGCCGCATCCGGTGTTCGCGCTGGTGGAGCGCTCGCTGCGCCCTCACCTCGAGGCGTTCCTCGCCACCGGCCGGCGCCGCATCGATGCCTGGTATGCGCCGCTGCGCGTCGTCGAGGTCGCCTTCGACGACGAGGCGGCCTTTCGCAACATCAACACCGCCGACGAGCTCGAGCGCTGGGAGCGCGAGTCCGACCCGCCCCTGCCCGGTTCGGGCCCCCCGCACCGATGACCGCAGCCTGTCCCCGATGACCGCACGCACCACGCTCGCCGAGATCGTCTCCTGCCTGTCCGATTTCGACCCGCGGGCGGTACCGGTGGCCCGCGCCCGCGAGGCCATCGAGCGCTTCGTCGTCCCGGTGGACTGCGTCGAGCGGGTCGCGATCCGCGCGTCGCTCGATCGCGTGCTCGCCCGCGACGTGATCTCGCCGATCGACGTGCCGGCCCACGACAACTCGGCGATGGACGGCTGGGCGCTGCGGTCGCAGGACCTGTCGGCCGACGCGGACACGCCGCTCGTGCCCATCGGGACGGCCTACGCGGGGGTCGCCTTCGAGGGCCGCGTCGGGGCCGGAGAGACCGTGAGGGTCATGACCGGTGCGGTGATGCCCGAGGGCTGCGACACCGTCGCGATCCAGGAGGTCGTGCGGCGCGACGGCGATCGCATCCTCGTGCCGACCGGCCAGCAGGCCGGCCAGAACCGGCGCCTGCGCGGCGAGGATCTGGCGGCGGGGCGCGCCGCGCTGCGCGCCGGGCGCCTGATCCGACCCGCCGATCTCGGTCTGCTGGCCTCGCTCGGCATCGCCGAGGTGCCGGTGCAGCGGCGCGTGCGCGTCGCCTTCTTCTCGACCGGCGACGAGCTGCGCTCGATCGGCGAGCCGCTCGACCCGGGCTGCGTGTACGACAGCAACCGCTACACGCTCCACGGCATGCTGACCCGCCTCGGCGTCGAGCTCGTCGACCTCGGCGTGGTGCCCGATTCCCGCGAAGCGCTGGAAGCCGCGATGCTCGCGGCGAGCCGCAACGCCGATGCGATCGTGTCGTCGGGCGGGGTGTCGGTCGGCGAGGCCGACTTCACGCGCGAGGTGATGGACCGCCTGGGCGAGGTGGCCTTCTGGACGATCGCGATGCGTCCCGGGCGTCCGATGGCGTTCGGACGGGTCGGCGAGGCCTGGTACTTCGGGCTGCCCGGCAATCCGGTCGCGGTCATGGTCACCTTCCTGTTCTTCGTGCGCGACGCGCTGATCCGCCTCTCGGGCTCGAGCCCGCGGCCGGTGCTGCCGCTGCGGGCGCGCAGCATCGGCCGGCTGCGCAAGCGTCCGGGGCGCACCGAATACCAGCGTGCGTTCGTCGAGCCCGGACCCGACGGCGTGCTGCAGGCACGGATCACCGGCAGCCAGGGATCAGGCGTGCTGCGCTCGATGAGCGAAGCGAACGCGCTGGTCGTCCTGCACCACGATCAGGGCGACGTCGCCGACGGGGACATGGTGGACGCGATCCCGTTCGACGGGCTGATCTGAACGCAGGCGGAGCGGGCTCGAGCGTCATCCTGCACGCCCGCCCTGCCGCTCGTCGCAGCCGGGGCGACGGGGGATGACGCTCGCGCCACCCCCCTCTCCCGCTATCGCTCGTGCGGGCCGTCAGCGGCTCGGGGCGCCGGGCGCGGCCGGGGCCGCGGGATCCTTCATGCCGCCAGCGCCCGCGGCCGTCGTGCCGCGCGAGCGATCGGTCGCGGCACCCGTCACGCCGCTGCCCGGCGTCGTGCCCCGCGCGCTCGGCGCGTCGCTGCGCCACGACGCCATGGAGCGGTCCACCTCGCCGCGGAAGGTGCCGCCGTTCAGGTCGGGCCACTTGCCCTTGTCGAACGACGGCGCGCGTTCGAGCTGGCTGCGGTCGCCCGAGAACACCAGCTCGCCCTTCTCGCCCATCGGCCGGAGGGACTTCATCGGCACCACGACCAGCTTGTCGTCGGGCGTCCAGGCCTGATCGAAGTCGACCACCGCGTAACGCACCGTGCTGCTCCGCACGTCGAGCACCAGGTCCTCGACCTCCCCCACGTTCTTGCTGTTCGGATCCTGGATGTCCGCGTCGAGCAGCTGGCTGGCGCGCAGCATGCGGCCGGCCTTCGCAGCGCTGTTCGTGCCTGCGGCGCGGTCGACCTCGCCGCGATACTTCGCGTCGTTCCAGTCCGGCCAAGCCTTGGACTCGAAGTTCGGCGCGCGCTTGAGCCGCTGCGGGTCGGCATCGAGCACGAGGTGCATGCCGGCCGCACCCCGGCCACTGAGCATCCGGCTGGCCGCGTCGCCGGCACGCTCGGTCATCGAGCCTCCCGAGCCCGACGCGGTGCGGTCCGAGCCGATTGGACCCTTGTCGCCCTTGACGCCGTCGTTGTCGATCGGTCCCGCGCTGCCCTGGGCTCGGGCCTCGGCAGGCGTGCGGTCCGAGCCGATCGGACCCTTGTCGCCCTTGACGCCGTCGTTGTCCATCATGCGGGAGCCATCGGCCGCGGTGCCGGCACGGGTGCTCGCGGGCGTCATCCTGAAGGCGCTCATCGGGAAGGCGGACAGCTTCTCGCCGATGCCGAGAAATCCGCCGATGCCGACGACCGCATACGCGATGCGGCCTGTCTCGACGTCGACGACGACGTCGGTCACGTCGCCGAGGTTCTCGCCCTTCGCATTGCGGACGTCCATCCCGATCAGGTCCGACATGCGCAGGTCGCGCACGGCCTGGGTCGTGGCCGGGGCCTGAGCCGCCGCGGCGGGACGTTCGGTACGGGGCACGGCCCCCTTGGTGCCGTCCTGAGCGTCGGACACCGAGGCGTAGGCCAGCAGGATCGCTGCCGCGAGCGCGGTAGCACGGCGGTCGAGTCGATGGGTCATGGCACTTCCTTCCTGTCGAGTGTGGGAGAACGAGGCGCGCCTTGCGGCAGCGCCGAGTGCTCCCCGACAGGGCAATGGATGTGCCCGTCGATGCGCGCGCTCAGCCCGGCAGCGGCCCGCCCTCGGACACCACCCAGCCGTCGCGGTCGGCGTAGATCCAGTCACCGGGACGCACGGTCACGCCCGCGAAGCTGACGACGACGTCGCGCTCGCCGAGGCCCCGCTTGTCGCTGCGACGCGGATGAAGGTGCAGCGCGCGGACGCCGAAGCGGCAGGCATCGAGCTCGTCCGCATCGCGCACGCAGCCGTTGACGATCACGCCCTGCCATCCGTTGCGCTCGCCCAGCTCGCCGAGCTTGCCGCCGACGAGCGCACAACGCATGCTCCCTGCCCCGTCGACGACCAGCACGCGCCCCTCACCGGGCTGCTCGAGCGCAGCCCTCACCAGCGAGTTGTCGTCGGGCACACGCAGCGTGGTGACCGGGCCGGCGAACCGTACGACGGCGCCCAGGGCGATCCAGGGCGGCGCGGCGACACTCAGGCGGCCGTCGAGCAGACGCGCCTCGTGCGCGTCGCACAGGTCCGTGGTGGCGAAATCGGTGGAGCTGACGCTCATCGTTGGGGCTCCTCGGCGGGGGCGGCGCGTAGCGGAGGACGTGCGAGAGGGCTCGGGCGACCCCGACCACCGCGACGACCCGTGAATCGGACGGGCCGTCGAGTCCGGCGCCCGCGTCCGGCCGCGCCCCGTCTGCAGGAGCGGTCGGGGCGGCGCCGGCGAGACTCACCGCTTGATGCGGAGCGAGCCGGGGAGGCTCGCGTAGTAGGCGGCGAGGTTCTCGATGTCGGCGCGCGACAGCGCCTGCGACTGACCCGCCATGATGGCGTTCTTGCGGGCGCCGCTCTTGTAGTCGAGCAGCGCGCGCTCGAGGAAGTCGCGGTACTGGCCCGCGAGCTTCGGATAGGAGGGATCGATCGGCGTGTTGCCGTCCTTGCCGTGGCAGGCGGCACAGACCGACTCGGCCTTGGCCTTGCCGGCGGCGAGGTCGGCGGCCTGGGCGGCGAACCCGATGCAGGACAGGGCGGTCGCGACCGCGGCGTGACGGAGGAACGAGTGCATCTTCGAAGGCTTCATCGCGTGGGTCGGGCGGGTCACTTGCTGCCGTACAGCGCGGCGAGATCCGCGATGTCCTGATCGGTCAGGCTGCCGGCGATGGCGCGCATGGTCGGATGGCTGCGATCGCCCTTGCGGTAGGCGACCAGCGACGCCTCGATGTACTTGGCGCTCTGGCCGGTGATCATCGGCACCGAATACACGTTCGGGAACGACGCCTTGTAGCCGGGGATCTCGTGGCAGCCGATGCACATCGACGCCTTGGCGCGGCCCGCCTCGGCATTGCCCGCGGGGGCGGCGCCCTGCGCGAACGCAGCGCCCGAAGCGAGCGCGCCAGCGAACAGCAGGACGCGGACTGAGGCCGAAACCGGGCTGAATGCGCGCGGACCAGGGGAACGTGTTCTCGTCATTGGATGGGCGTATATGTCTTCGTTCGGAACGCGTACCGGACCTGCACCGGGCCCGGGGCAAACGCCGCATTCTACCCGAGGGGGCGCTTTTCCGTATACTCGGGCGCGTCGGGCAGCGGCCCGCCGCCCTGCCCCGCGGGCGGCCCGGGCCGCGACTTTCCACCGCGGGCGGACCCCATTCATGCGATTCGAAGGCACCTCCACGTACGTCGCGACCGACGACCTCAAGCTCGCGGTCAATGCGGCGATCACGCTTCAGCGCCCGCTCCTGATCAAGGGCGAGCCCGGCACCGGCAAGACCATGCTGGCCGAGGAAGTCGCGCAGGGCCTCGACATGCCGCTGCTGCAGTGGCACATCAAGTCCACGACCAAGGCCCAGCAGGGTCTCTACGAATACGACGCGGTCTCGCGGCTGCGCGACTCGCAGCTCGGCGACGAGCGCGTCAAGGACATCCACAACTACATCGTCAAGGGCGTGCTCTGGCAGGCCTTCGAGGCCGACCGTCCGGTGGTGCTGCTGATCGACGAGATCGACAAGGCCGACATCGAGTTCCCGAACGACCTGCTGCGCGAGATCGACCGGATGGAGTTCTACGTCTACGAGACACGCCAGCTGATCAAGGCGAAGCACCGCCCGGTCGTGATGATCACCTCGAACAACGAGAAGGAACTGCCCGATGCGTTCCTGCGCCGTTGCTTCTTCCACTACATCAAGTTCCCGGACAAGGAGACGATGCAGAAGATCGTCGACGTCCACTACCCGGGAATCAAGAAGGCGCTGCTCAAGGAGGCGATGGAGAGCTTCTTCCAGATCCGCGAGCTGCCCGGCATCAAGAAGAAGCCGTCGACCTCGGAGCTGCTCGACTGGCTCAAGCTGCTGGTGGCCGAGGACATCCCGGCCGAGGCGCTGCAGTCGAAGGACGGCAAGGCCGCGATCCCGCCGCTGCACGGCGCGCTGCTCAAGAACGAGCAGGACGTGCACCTGTTCGAGCGCCTGATCTTCATGGCGCGGCACAACCGCTGAGCCCGCCCGCGACGACGGCCGGCCTGTCCGCTCACCGGATTCCCGATGCACTGGTACTTCCTCGCCGCGGCGATCGTCTTCGAGGTCGCGGGCAGCACGTCGATGAAGCTGTCGCAGGGCCTGTCCAAGGCCGGCCCGACGGCGATGATGTTCGCGTTCTACGCGGTCGCCTTCGCCTGCAACGCGATGGCGCTGAAGAAGCTCGACCTGTCCGTCACCTATGCGATCTGGTCGGGGCTGGGCACGGCGGCGGTCGCCGTGATCGGCATGACCTGGTTCCAGGAAGAGATCAGCGCGCAGCGGCTGATCAGCATCGCGCTGATCGTCTGCGGCGTGGTGGGCCTCGCCCTGTCGGCCCGCGGAACCTGAGGCGCCCGTGACGAGCGAGACGCCCTCCCTGCCCTGGCCGCCGCGCCCCGTCGCCCTCGCGGGCGAGCTCGTGCGGCTCGAGCCGATGGCCGCCGAGCATGCGGGCCCGCTCGTCGAGGCGATCGCCGACGGCGGGCTCGAGCAGCTCTGGTACACGATCGTGCCGGCACCGGCCGCGATCGATGCCTGGATCGCCTCGGCGCTCGCGCAGCAGGCCGCCGGCGGCGCCCTGCCCTTCGTGGTGCGGCGGCTGCGCGACGGGCGGATCGTCGGCTCGACCCGCTACATGAATGTCGAGCCGGTGCAGCGCCGCCTCGAGATCGGCACCACGTTCTATTCGGCCAGCGTGCAGCGCAGCGCGCTGAACACCGAGTGCAAGCGGCTGCTGCTGCAGCACGCGTTCGAGGCCCTGGGCTGCATCGCGGTCGAGTTCCGCACGCACTGGTTCAACCAGCGCTCGCGCGAGGCGATCGCCCGCCTCGGCGCCAAGCAGGACGGTGTCCTGCGCAACCACCAGCGGCTGCCGGACGGCAGCTTGCGCGACACGGTGGTGTTCTCCATCATCGATTCGGAATGGCCGGCGGTGAAGCGCCACCTCGGCTTCCGACAGGCGAGGCTGCCGGCGCCGTGAGCGCCGCGCCCAGCCGCCCCCACCGGAGCGACGCATGCTGATCGACTTCTTCCTCCATCTGCGTCAGGCGAAGCTGCCGGTCTCGGTCAAGGAATACCTGACCCTGCTCGAGGCGCTCAAGCAGCACGTGATCTCGAACTCGATCGACGAGTTCTACCACCTGTCGCGCGCCACGCTGGTCAAGGACGAGCGCAACTTCGACAAGTTCGACCGAGCCTTCGGCGCCTACTTCAAGGGTGTGCAGAACGTTCCCGGCATCGACATCGACGTGCCCCTCGAGTGGCTCAAGCGCCAGTTCCAGCGCGAGTTCACCGCCGAGGAGAAGGCGGCGATCGAAGCCATGGGCGGACTCGACAAGCTCATGGAGCGCCTGAAGGAACTGCTCGAGGAGCAGAAGGAGCGCCACGAGGGCGGCAGCAAGTGGATCGGCACGAACGGCACCTCGCCGTTCGGCAACGGCGGCTTCAACCCGGAAGGCGTGCGCGTCGGCGGCCCGCCCGGGGGCAACCGCACCGGCGTGAAGGTGTGGGAGCAGCGCGCCTACCGCGACTACGACGACCAGGTCGAGCTCGGCACCCGCAACATCAAGGTGGCCCTGCGCCGCCTGCGCAAGTTCGCCCGCGAAGGCGCCCAGGACGAGCTCGACCTCGACGACACCATCGCCTCGACCGCGCGCAACGCGGGCTATCTGGACATCAAGATGGTCCCGGAGCGCCACAACACGATCAAGGTGCTGATGCTCCTCGACGTGGGCGGCACGATGGACGACCACATCAAGCGCACCGAGGAGCTGTTCTCGGCGGCCAAGACCGAGTTCAAGCACCTCGAGTTCTACTACTTCCACAACTGCGTCTACGACTTCGTGTGGAAGAACAACCGGCGCCGGCATTCCGAGCGCCTGATGACCTGGGACCTGCTGCGCAAGTACAACTCGGACTACCGGCTGATCTTCGTCGGCGACGCGACGATGAGCCCGTACGAGATCCTGCAGCCGGGCGGCTCGGTCGAGTACAACAACGAGGAGGCCGGTGCGCTGTGGCTGCAGCGGCTGGCCGAGCGGTTCCCGAAATTCGCCTGGCTGAACCCGGAGCCCGAGGGCGTCTGGGAGTACCGGCAATCGATCTCGGTGATCCGGCAGGTGCTGTCGAACCGCATGTATCCGGTGACGCTGGCCGGCCTGGAGAAGGCGATGCGGGAGATGTCGAAGTAGCCGAGCCCCGGCACCGGCGGACCCCGCCCGCTGCAAGGGGCGCCTAAGGACCTGCGGCCCCCGCGGCCGCACCCCGGATCACCGCGAGGATCGCATCCGGGTCGATCGGCTTGATCAGATGCAGGTCGAATCCTGCCCGGCTGGCTCGGTCCCGATCCTCCGGCTGGCCATAGCCGGTCAGTGCGATGAGCAGACAGGCCGCGGTCTCCGGACGGCTCCGCAGCGCCTGCGCGACCTGATAGCCGCTGCGCCCCGGCAGGCCGATGTCGAGCACCGCGACGTCGGGTCGTACCCGCGCGCCGATCTCGAGCGCGACCTCGCCCGAGAACGCGGTCCAGACCGCATGACCGGCAGCCCGCAGCATCAGCGCCAGGCTCTCGGCGGCATCGACGTTGTCGTCGACCACCAGGACGCGGCGCGCGCCGATACCGGCCGCGAGCGGCTCGATCGGATCGACGGAGGTCCGCGGCGCGGGCGCGGCGGTGAGCGGCAGGCGCACGACGAACCGGCTGCCGTGCCCGAGTCCCGCGCTGCTCGCCTCGACCCGCCCGGCGTGCAGGGCCACCAGCTGCCGGACCAGCGTGAGCCCCAGGCCGAGCCCGCCCCGTGCCCGATCGAGCGTCGTGTCGGCCTGCGTGAACAGGTCGAACACCCGCGGAATCGTGTCGGCCTCGATGCCCACGCCGTTGTCCTGGACCGTGATCACGCCCTCCCCGCCCTCGCGGGCCAGGGACAGCGAGATCGCTCCGCCCTCGTCGGTGTACTTCGCGGCGTTGTTGAGCAGGTTGGCGACGACCTGGGTGAGCCGGATGAGGTCACCGTCGACGAACAGCGAGGCGTCGGGCATCGACACCGACAGGCTGTGCCGACGCGCCTCGATCAGGGGGCGCGCGACCTCGACGGATCGCTCGACGAGCACCGCGAGATCGACGGGCATCCGGTCGAGCTGGATCTTGCCGCGCGCGATGCGGGCGACGTCGAGCAGATCGTCGAGCAGCTTGGCGAGGGTCTCCGTCTGGCGTTCGATGATGCGGGCGGCCCAGGCGGTCTGCGGATCGGGCTGGCCGAGGCGGGAGATGATCGTCACCGCGGTGCGGATCGGCGCCAGCGGATTGCGCAGCTCGTGCGCGAGCATCGCGAGGTACTCGTCCTTGCGGCGGTCCGCGGCGACCAGCGCCCGCTCGGCCTTGCGGCGCTCGTCGATGTCGAGGGTCAGCGTGACGTCACCCACGTACTGCTCGGCCGCGTCGAAGTACGGGACGGTGATCGAGCGCATCCACGGATAGCTGCCGTCGCCGCGGCGCAGCCGCAGGTCGGTCTCGTGGCGGTCGCTCGAGCGCCCGGCGCCGCCGTGTCCGGCCAGGAAGCGCGCGCGATCGTCGGGATGCACGAACTCCAGCCAGCCTCGGCCCAGCAGGGCCTCGCGCTCGCAGCCGACGAAGTCGGCGCAGGCCTGGTTCGCGAACTGGGTGCGGCCCTGCGCGTCGTCCACGCGCAGCAGCGCCGGGATCCGGTCCGCCAGCCTGCGGAACTGCACCTCGGTCTCGGTACGCAGCCGCTCGGTGAGGTCACGCTCCGTCGAGAGGACGCCGGTCACCGTGCCGTGCTCGTCGCGCAGCGCCGAGCCGGTCACCGACATCGTGAGGAGCGCGCCGCTCCGGATGCGTCGCGGGAGATCCTCGGGACCGGCGTGCCCGTCCAGCCGGACGCGCTCGATCATCGACCGCGTCGCGGCCAGCCCCGGGCCGGGCACCATCGCGAACAGGCCGGTGGCCCGGGCCTCGTCCGCCCGCCAGCCGTACAGCCGCTCCGCGCCGCGGTTCCAGCCGGTGATGCGCCCCTCGAGATCGTGGACGATCACCGCGTCGTTGGAGTCCTCCAGCACCGCGAGCAGGTGACGGGCATTCAGTGCGGCGGTGCGCAGCGCGCTCACGTCGACGCAGGTCAGGATCACGCCGTCGATCGCCCCGCCACGACTGCGATAGGGCGTCGCCCGGCGCAGCACCGTCCTGCCGTCTTCGGTCCCGACCTCGACCTCCGCGGTGCGCCCGTCGGCGAGCACCGCGGCGAGGTCGGTGGCGAACCCCGGATCGCGCAGGCGCGATGCGATGTCGCCGAGCGGACGCCCCTCGTCGCCGCTCTGCAGCCGGAAGAACGCGCCGACGTTCGGGGTGAAGCGGCGGACCCGCTGGTCCCGATCGAGGAGGATCGTCCCGACGTGCGAACTTTCGAGCAGGTTCTGCAGGTCGTCGCGGTTGCGCGCGACCTCGACCACCTTCTCCTCGAGCTGCGCGTTCACCATCGACAGCTCTTCGTTGAGCGCCTGCAGCTCCTCCTTGGCGCTCTCGAGCTCCTCGTTCGACGACTGCAGCTCCTCGTTCAGCGCGAGCGTGTCCTCGTTCGCCATGCGCAGCGCCTCGTTGACCCGCTCGGCCTCGTCGAGCGCGAACGCCAGTTCGCCCTGCACCTCGTCGATCTCGGCGACGCCGGCCGGAGCCGCCACCGCGGGGGCGGCATCGAGTCCGGTCGCGGAGAGGACGCGCGCCGCCGCCGGCGCCACGTCCGCCTCGAACACGACGGCCCACAGGCCGGGCCCGACGCCCTCCTCCAGCGGCTCGACCGCGACGGTGATCGGCCTGGCATCGGCCCCCGATCCGAGCCGGGTCCGCCGGACCGTGACCGTCCGGTCGACGGCGGCATGCGACAGCGACGCACGCACGCCCGCCCTCAGCTCCGGGCGCACCAGGCGGGCCAGGTCCAGCGTGGCTTCGCCCCGCGGCGCCAGGAAGTCGGAGACCGCGCCGTGGAAGTACAGGGCACGCCCCTCCCGATCGACCAGGACCGCGGCACTCGGCATGCGGGTCCCGAGGTGTTCGGCGAGCAGCCGACCGGCGGTCCGGCCCGAGGCGTCGGCGACGCGCTTCGTGCCGGAACGGGGACTGCCGAGCCCGGCCCATCCGCCGACGAAGCCTCGCGGCAGGTGGGTGCGCGTGCCGACCCGCTTGAACAGGCGTCCCTCCCGCGCGACCGGCTCGAAGAGGGCCGCCCGTGTACCGAGCGATTCCGCGCGCCCGAGCAGCAGGAACCCCTGCGGACGCAGCGCGAAATGGAAGATCTCGAAGACCCGCTCCTGCAGTTCCGCTTCGAAGTAGATCAGCAGGTTGCGGCACAGGATCAGGTCGAGCTTCGAGAACGGCGTGTCCCGGACGAGGCTGTGCGGCGCGAACAGCACCGCGTCTCGCAGGGCCTTGCGGACGACGTAGCGCTCGCCGCTGCGCTCGAAGAAACGGGCCAGCCGTCGCGGCGAGACCGAGCCGGCGAGGGTCAGCGGATAGCTGCCGGCCCGCGCCGTCGCGAGCGCGTCGAGGTCGATGTCGGTCCCGAACACCTGGACGGGCGGCGGATCGGGCAGTGAGTCGAACTGCTCGAGCAGGAGCATCGCGATCGAGTAGGACTCCTCGCCGGTCGCGCAGCCGGGCGTCCAGACCCGGATCGGGGCGCGGCGCATGCGGTGCCCCTCGAGGAGCGCGGGCACCACGCTCTGCTCGAGCGCCTCCCAGGCGGGGGCGTCACGGAAGAACTCGGTGTAGCCGATCAGGAACTCGTTCTTGAGGGAGAGCGCCTCGTCCGCGGAGCGGTCCAGCAGCGCGAGGTAGTCCTCGATGCGCTCGATGCCGCGCAGCGTCATGCGCCGCGCGAGCCGCCGGCGCAGCATCGCGGGGCGATACCAGCGGAAGTCGTGCCCCGTCCGGTCGAGCACGACGCGCAGCGCATGCTCCAGACCGTCGTCCAGCGGTCCCACCCGGTCGATGGCGACGGACAGGCCGATCCGATCCCGATGATCGAGGTCCGCGCACAGCGCCGCAGGCATCTCCGCGGGGGCGAGCACCCGATCGACTGCGGAGGCCTCGATCGCGCTGCGCGGCATGCTCTCGAACTCGGCCGTGTCCGGTCGCTGCGCATAGGCGATCCCGCCGGCGGCCCGGATCGCCTTCAGTCCGATCGTGCCGTCGTGATCCGTGCCGCTGAGGACGATGCCGACCGCGCGCTCGAGCCCCTGCTCGGCCAGCGACAGCATCATCAGGTCGATCGGTCTGGGCGCCGGC
>Ga0105105_10000824_pt1 | contig 13611 bp, 11 predicted proteins | sample PPLLaktember2015_4_FD_79108 | JGI IMG/M metagenome (GOLD analysis project Ga0105105, IMG submission 79108) | Freshwater sediment microbial communities from Prairie Pothole Lake near Jamestown, North Dakota, USA - PPLs Lake P8 Core (1) Depth... | ecosystem: Environmental > Aquatic > Freshwater >... | reverse complement strand
AGTCAGTAGCCGGTAGTCGGTAGTCAGTAGCCGGCAGTCAGGTTTATTTGTCCATGTCCGTCGGTGTCCGTCAGTGTCGGTCCTTTTGGTGCCTTACGGGAAGACGGGAGCTAAAGGAGGAAATAGCCGATTCTTCTGTATATTTTTCAGATGGAGACGCTCGACAAATTACAGATACTTTCCGGCGCGGCGCGTTACGACGCTTCCTGCGCTTCAAGCGGCAGCCGGCGGGAGGGTCCGTCATGCGGCACCGGAAATACCTCCCAGGGGGGCATCTGCCACTCCTGGTCGGATGACGGCCGCTGCATTTCGCTTCTGAAGATTCTGCTTTCCAACGACTGTATCTATGACTGCGCCTATTGCGTGAACCGCGCCACCAACCCTGTTCCGAGAGCCTCCTTCAGCGCCCGCGAGGTGGTGGAGCTGACCATGGAGTTCTACAGGAGGAACTATATCGAGGGGCTCTTTCTCAGCTCGGCGGTCATGCAGAGTCCCGACCATACGATGGAGCGGATGGTCAGCGTGGTCGAGCTGCTTCGGACAGAAGAGCGGTTCGGAGGGTACATCCATCTGAAAATCATTCCCGGCAGCAGCAGCGCTCTTGTGCAGAAGGCCGGACTCTACGCCGACCGCATCAGCGTGAACATCGAGCTGCCTTCACAGGAGTCGCTCAACAGGCTTGCTCCGCAGAAGCATAAACAGGCCATTCTCGAACCGATGTCCCTTATCGGCCGCCAGATACAGGAGAGCCTGCTTGAGCGGAAGTCCAGCCGCAACGCGCCGAGATTCGCTCCGGCGGGGCAGAGCACACAGATGATCGTCGGCGCAAGTCCCGAAAGCGACCTCCAGATTCTCAGGCTTTCCGAGGGGCTCTACCGGAAAATGCACCTCAAACGGGTCTACTACTCGGCCTTTGTTCCGGTCAACGAGGATAACCGCCTTCCGGTTCTCGCCTCACCTCCGCTGCTTCGCGAGCACCGCCTCTACCAGGCCGACTGGCTGCTGCGTTTTTACGGATTCTCGGCCGCCGAGATTCTTTCGGACGATGCTCCAAACCTCGACGAAACGTTCGATCCCAAAACATCCTGGGCGCTTCGCCACCCGGAATTCTTTCCGGTCGAGATCAACCGTGCGGACTACGGCACGCTGCTTCGCGTTCCGGGTATCGGGGTCACCTCGGCCCGCCGTATCGTCGCCGCCCGCCGTTTTTCGGTTATCACGCCCGAAGGGCTGAAAAAGATCGGGGTGGTCATGAAACGGGCGAAATATTTTATCACCTGCTCCGGCAGGCCTTTTGAAAAGACAGACCGGCAGCCGGCTCTTCTGAAGAGCCGGCTCCTGCTTGCCGGGGGCTCCGCTCCGGAACCTCCCCGGCAGCTTGCGCTGCCCGGCCTTTTTGCCTGATGCCATGAACCGCTACCTGTACGATGGAACTCCGGAGGGCCTGCTCTCCGCGGCCGCCCGGATTTTTTCCGAGGAGCGAGATCCCGAGACGGTTTCTCTGGATGAACGCAAGGACACGCTCTTCGAAGAGGGGGTATTCATCGGCACCGATCCGGCATCGGCCGAAACGTTTTTCAACCGGCTTCGCCTTGAAGCTCCCGACGCGGCCTACACCCTCTATTACTTTACCCTTGCCGAAAAGGATGGCATGGAGACCGCTCTGCTGCACTATCTTGCCCAGGCGCTCCTCCACGGCGACAGGGTAAACGGGAACCTCACCCATCCCGCGATACGCGATATCGTTGCCGTTTCACGAAAAGCCCAGCGCGAACTGCACCGCATGAAAGGGCTGGTACGCTTCGAGAAGCTTCGCGACGGAGCCTATCTGGCTCGGATGGAGCCCGATCACAACATCCTGCAGCCGCTTGCAGGCCATTTCAGCCGGCGGCTCAGGGCTGAGGACTGGTTCATCTACGACGTCCGGCGCCGCATTGCCGCCCGCTGGCACCAGGGCAAGCTGCAGTTCGGCTCAATCGAACAGTTCGTCGCTCCGGCGCTTTCGGACGAAGAAAAAGAGGTGCAGGCGCTCTGGCAGACATTCTTTCGCACCATAGCCATTCCCGACCGAAAAAATCCCCGTCTGCAGAAGTCGAACATGCCGATGAAGTACTGGAAGTACCTGACCGAGAAGCAGGGGGAGTGACGTCATCTTTCTGCAGGAAGTGCAGAGATCGTCTGCATGCGTAACGAACCAACCGGAGAGATTCCATGAACCTGACAGAAACAGCCGAAAAGGCGATTGATGCGTACGGCGGCCGTTCGCTCTGGCAGAACGCCGGAACGCTGGAAACCGAGGTGAGTGCGTACGGTCTGGCGTTTACCCTGAAAAGGAGGCCGTTTTTCCGCCATGCACGGATTGTCGAGGAGGTTCACCGGCCGTATTCGGCATTGACTCCGATAGGGCGAAACCCCGGTGTTACGGGCGTTCTGGACGGTCACAGTGTCCGCCTTGAAGACGAAAACGGCAGGGTCATTGCAGAGCGCCGGAGTGCGCGGGACTGTTTCAGGACAGGCAGAAGGCTGCTGTGGTGGGATGACCTCGACATGAGCTATTTCGCGAACTACGCCTCATGGAACTACTTTACCCTGCCCGCGCTCCTGATGCATGAAGAGATCGCCTGGAGGGAGCTTGAGCCGGGTTTGCTGGAGGCGCGCTTTCCGGACGGGATTCCCACCCACAGCCGCGTGCAGCGGTTCCGCTTCGAGTGCCAAAGCGGTCGCCTTTTGCAGCACGACTATACCGCAGAGATCATCAGTCCGCTTGCACGGGCCTCCAATGTCGTGCTGCAGCATGCACGCAACAGCGCCGGGCTTCTTTACCCTTCGATACGTCGTGTTACTCCGAGGGGACCGAAAGGCAGGCCGCTGGCCAGGCCTGTGCTGATTCATCTCGATATCCACGATTACCGGCTGAACGGCAACGGGAGCTGAGGCCCGGATTTTCAGGCCGCAGCGTCCGGCATATTCAGAACAGAAAAAGTGAAGAGTCTCACAGCGGGAACTCCAGGCGCATGCCGGCGTAGCCCGGTTCGACGGGGCAGTGCAGGTTCCGGCGGAAGTATGCTGCCGCAGCTTCGCCGGTGCAGTGGCAGGGGACGACGCGGCCGATGTCGAAGGTGTTGAGCTCATCGACGGTCTGCCGGAGGCGTTCGGGTGAAGCCGTCGAGAGGTGAAAGCCGCCGATGATCGCGGCGATGCGTCCGGTTCCGGTCAGTTCGGTAACATACCGGAGGGTGTTGACGATGCCGGCATGGCAGCATCCGGCGACAAGCACCAGACCTTCACGGGTTTCAAACCAGATCGAGAGATCGTCGTCGATCGGGTCGGGTATGGTGCCTTCGGGGTCGAGATAAAAAGGCCCCCCCGTGTCTTCGTAGGATGTTCTGCGGGGTACCGGTCCGGTAACGGCCGCGCTGCAGGAGAGCACGGAAGGCTGTTCGACGAGCTTCAGCTGCTGTTCCGGCAGCGAGTTGAGGGCAATCAGGGCTGGTTCGGGCATATGCACCGGTTTCGGTATGCCGCCGCGGATGCTGAAGCGCTGCTGAAAAGCCGCCGGATGCAGGTAAACGGATGCGCCGGGCGCAAGCTCGAGCAGTTCGGCTATGCACCCCGTATGGTCGTAGTGGCCATGGCTGAGCACAAGCTGTTTTGTCCTCGACAGATCCACGCCGAGTTCTGCGGCGTTCAGGAGCAGCGCGTTTTCCTTTCCGGTATCGAAAAGAATGGTGCTCTCCAGGGTTTCCATCAGCAGTGAAAAACCGTGTTCCGCTCTGCAGCCGCAGGCGGCATTGTTGTCCGACAGGATAGTCAGCGTCAGCGTGTTTCCGGCCATGGGCTGAAATGGTTGGCTTTGTTGGAGCGGATAAAAAAGCCCGTCCTTGCAGACGGGCTTGTTCAGATTCATGCTGATGCCGGGCTTCAGAGGCCGACTCTGAGACCGAGCATCACGTTGTGGCTGTCGATGCTGAATGTTTCGCCATCGAACTCTGCATCGTCAGCAATCATGTAACGGTACTTCGCGTCGAGCGTCACCATCGGTGCGATGCTGAACCCTGCCCCGACGCCCACCTGTCCGGCCAGCACCGTGCTGCTGTCGTCATCGAAGCCTACGCCTTCAAATCTGACGTCAGCAAGTCCTATGCCTGCGGTGAGATAGGGAGTGACCGGACTTGCCGGCAGCCCCAGATCGATATAGCCGTTGGCCATGTATGTCGTCATCGACATATCGAGATCGTCGAAGTCCTCGATGCCGTTTTGCTGATAACCGATTTCACCTTCAAACCTCATTTTTCCGGTGTCCAGACCCACTGCTCCGGTTACGGCATAGCCTGTATCGTAGGATTCATAAATGAAACCACCTGAATCATTTACATCCGAATCGCTTCTCATGGCGATACCGACAGCGCCGCTTATGTAAGGTGTGGCGGCTTCGGCCATTGCGGCTGAGCCCATAAGAATCATTGCTCCGGCGATTGCTGTTCTGATCATCTTCATCGTTTTTTCCTCCATTGTTATCGTTGCGTAAAATAAGGGTCTAAGCCCAACTGCAATGTAAGCAGACCTGACGAGTCTTCAAATATTTTTTTGTTGGGGCGCAAGCATATGCGGGATGTTGCCGGTTTCGCGGGGAATTGGCTATTTTGGGCTCATATTTCATTGAATGCGAGTGAAAAAAATCAAAACCCGAACAATGCAAAAGGAAACTATCTCTGTTCTCGGTTGCGGCTGGCTCGGCCTGCCGCTTGCCAAAGCCCTCATTGCCGAAGGACATGCCGTCAAGGGCTCCACGACGAGGGAGGAGAAGCTCGACCTGCTGCGTGAGGCAGGTGTCGAACCCTTTCTGGTGAGGCTCGATCCTGAAATGGAGGGAGAGGATCTTACCGATTTCCTGCAGAGCGATATGCTGCTGGTGAACATTCCGCCGCCTCGACGCGACGATGTCGCGGAGTTCCATATCCAGCAGATTTCGTCGCTTATCGATGCTCTCGGGCAGTCGCCGGTACGTTCGGTGCTTTTTGTGAGTTCCACTTCGGTCTATCCGATGCTCAACCGGGAGGTGAGTGAAGATGATGCCGTCGATCCGGAGTCACCGTCCGGCCAAGCGCTGCTGCATGCCGAAGAGATGCTGCTGCAGGAGCCCGGATTCCAGACCACCGTCGTCCGCTTCGGAGGTCTTGTCGGTTACGACCGCAGCCCTGAAAAATATTTCGGTCGGATGACCGAAATCGCTTATCCCGATCAGCCGATGAACCTGATTCACCGGGATGACTGCGTGCAGATCATCAGGGAAATCATCCGTCTGCAGCAGTGGGGCGAGGTGTTCAACGCCTGCAGCCCCCTTCACCCCCGAAAGCTCGACTATTACCGCAGTGCTGCCGCAGCATCCGGCATTTCTCTTCCGCCGCAGGCATCTCTTGATGGGCCTTCGCCCTTCAAACTGGTCAGCAGCCGCAAGCTTGAAGGCGCTCTTGGCTACACATTTCTGCATCCCGGAGTCTGAAGGCTGAAACAAAGAGATCGCACCATGACGGCAGAGTATACGGCATTTCTTCTCGCAGCGCCTTCGAGCGGTTCAGGCAAGACAACCCTGACGCTCGCCCTGTTGAGGATTCTGGCAAGAAGGGGGTTTGCGGTTCAGCCTTTCAAGTGCGGGCCGGACTACCTCGACACCCGGCTGCACGGTCTGGCGGCTTCATATGGAGGGCGTCGAAGCAAAGGCATCAATCTCGACACTTTCATGGCGTCGGAAAACCATGTCCGCCAGCTGTTCGCCCGTTACTCGTCGGGCTCCGGAGTTTCGGTAGTCGAGGGGGTGATGGGGCTGTTCGACGGCGCGGAAAAAGCCGACGGGAGCAGCGCGCACATTGCGGCACTGCTCGGCCTTCCGGTGGTCATGGTGGTCGATGCAAGCAGCATGGCCTATTCGGCGGCTCCGCTGCTGTACGGTTTCCGTACCTTCGATCCTTCCGTACGGGTTGCCGGAGTCATTTTCAACCGGGTCGGCACAGCGTCGCATTACAGCTATCTCGAAGCGGCGGCAAGGGACGCGGGTGTGGAGCCGCTCGGTTACGTGCCGACCGACGGAGCCATTGCCGTCAGCGAGCGCCATCTCGGCCTCAACACCTCGCTCGACTACGACCGTGAAGGGGTCATCGAGGCTATGGCCGACCACATTGAAAAGAGCGTTGCCGTAGACCGGCTTCTGGAGATTGCCCGCATCGGGATGCCGGAAACCCGTCCGGACCGTTCGCCCAGGCGCCCAGGCGTTTCCGGCGGCCGCAGGGTGATTGCCGTGGCGAGAGACGAGGCGTTCAATTTTCTGTACGAGGAAAATCTCGATGTCCTCAAGGAGCACGGGGAGGTGGTTTTTTTCAGCCCCCTGGAGGATCAGCGTCTTCCGGAAGCAGATCTGCTCTGTCTTGCGGGGGGCTACCCGGAGCTTCATGCAGAGCGGCTTGCCGGAAACCGGGTCATGCGCGAGGCTATTGCCGCCTATTGCCTGCGGGGAGGGTGCGCCTATGCCGAGTGCGGCGGGCTGATGTATCTCGGCTGCTCGCTTCGAACTGCGGACGGAACGGCCTATCCGATGTGCGGCGTCCTCGATCTCGATACCACCATGCAGGATGCCCGGCTGAGTCTCGGCTACCGCAAGGTTCGCTTCGGGCAAGGCTATCCGGGAGAGTTGCGGGGCCATGAGTTCCACTACTCCCGGATCGAAAGGCAGGGGGCGCCGGGGAGTGTTGCCGCCGTTACCAATGCGCGCAACGAGCCCGCTGCCACGGCGGTGTTCCACACCATGAACACGTTTGCATCTTACGTGCACCTCTATTGGGGAGAGACGCGCAGCTTTCCGGAATTTCTCATGGAGCGGCGTTAGTCCGAGGGGAAGTCCGGCTATCCTGTACCGGAGGAGGGTTTTTGCTGCTGCCCCCCGGAGGGAGAACTTCGTGAACGACAGAGAGCGACCCCGGATCTGCCCGGAGTCCGTGGAGCTCTACCGCTCGCTCTCTCGTGCTTATGAGCGTCTGGGCTGCGAGTTGTGCGACGTGCCGAAAAGCACGGTTTGCCGAAGGGCCGCCTTTCCTCGCTCTTTTAGAGGATAAACTCCAGATCGCACTCTTCCTTCTCACTTTTCTTGACGAACAGGAGAAGCTTTTCGAGGAATTCGAGCGTTTTCTGTGGATCGATCCTGCGCAGGTACGCCACGGCAACCGGCTGATCCTGCCATCCGAGCACTATGGTCTCGCTCTTCTGCCGGTCGATCTTTCCGGCGGCATCCGACAGGATGGCCGCAAGCCGGCCAAGGTTGCTCCTGTGCAGGAAGGCCTCGTCCCAGCTGTCAAGGCCGTTTGCCGATTCGGAGAGAAACGGCAGGGTATTGCACGCTTCGATGATGCGATAATGAAAGAGAGCCGCGTAGTCGTGCGGGTCAATCTCCAGCGACGCATAGACGCGGTAGCCGGCGTCCTGAAGCCGGATTCTGTTGACGGTGCCCGAACGGCAGATCGACAGTTCGCGGTGTTCCGGGTTCCGGTCGTCGATAAGGATATGGTGAACGTTCATTGCCGTACTTTTCAGGTCAGAAACCTTTAATGGCGGGTTGCTGTTTTGCATTAACGGTCATTGGTTTTAAGGCCTGATATTTATATAATTAATTTAGGTTTATTGATGGTCATCCATATTTGCGCGCCGATGCCCCGAACGGTATCGGGAACTGTTCGCTCAGAGTGTATTTTCCAGGGTTGTACAACAATCTTATTATCATAGAAAAAGAAATGGAAGGAAATTTTTCGAATAGAGTACAGGATGTTATCCGGCTGAGCCGCGAAGAGGCGCTGAGACTGGGTCACGATTATATCGGTACCGAGCATCTCCTGCTCGGTCTCATCCGGGAGGGGGAGGGAATTGCCGCCCGGATTCTGAAAAACCTTAAAATCGATCTGTTCAGCCTGAAGCAGAAAATAGAGGAGAGCACGCATCCCAAGGTTCCGGCAACGCAGATGGGAAATGTTCCGCTTACCAAGCAGGCCGAAAAGGTACTGAAGATAACCTATCTGGAAGCCAAGATATGCAAATCGAACGTCATCGGAACCGAACATCTCCTGCTTTCGATTCTCAAGGGCGACGACAATATCGCGTCCCAGATTCTCGAACAGTTCGGCGTGACCTACGATATGGTGAGGGACGAACTGATCACCATCACTACAGGAAACAGCGATTCCGACGAACCGCCGCTTGAAGGTTCCTTCTCTTCGGGTTCGGCCGAGCGGGCGCAGAAAAAAGGCGATCCCAAGCGCGGAGAGCGCACCAAAACGCCGGTACTCGACAATTTCGGGCGCGATATCACCCGCCTCGCCCTTGAGGACAAGCTCGATCCGATAATCGGGCGCGAAAAAGAGATCGAGCGGGTTGCGCAGGTGCTCAGCCGCCGAAAGAAGAACAACCCCGTGCTGATCGGCGAACCGGGCGTGGGAAAGACTGCGATTGCCGAAGGTCTGGCCCTCAAGATCGTGCAGCGCAAGGTTTCCCGGGTACTGTACGACAAGCGGGTCGTCGCGCTCGATCTTGCAGCGCTTGTGGCCGGCACCAAATACCGCGGCCAGTTCGAAGAGCGCATGAAAGCGCTCATGAACGAGCTCGAGCGGTCGCGCGATGTCATTCTCTTTATCGACGAGCTGCATACCATTATCGGCGCGGGCGGAGCCTCGGGTTCGCTCGATGCGAGCAATATCTTCAAACCAGCCCTCGCACGCGGCGAACTGCAGTGCATCGGGGCCACCACGCTCGACGAGTACCGGCAGTACATCGAAAAGGACGGTGCGCTTGACCGACGTTTCCAGAAAATCATGGTTGAGCCGGCTTCGGTTGACGAAACCATCCAGATTCTCAACAACATCAACTCGAAGTACGAATCGCACCACCATGTGCAGTACTCCGAAGATGCCATCGAAAAGGCCGTCAAGCTTTCGGAGCGTTACATTACCGACCGGTTCCTGCCCGACAAGGCCATCGACGTTATGGACGAGGCCGGAGCCAGGGTCCACCTGAGCAATATTCATGTGCCCCAGGAGATTCTCGAACTTGAAAAGTCGATCGAGGAGATCAAGACCGAGAAAAACCAGGTGGTGAAGATGCAGAATTTCGAAGAGGCGGCCAAGCTTCGCGACAAGGAGAAGAACCTGCTCGAAGCTCTCGATCAGGCCAAACTGGAGTGGGAGGAGCGTGCATCGGAGAGCGTGTACGACGTAACCGAAACCGATATCACCTCGGTGATCGCCATGATGACCGGTATTCCGGTGGTCAAGCTCGCCCAGTCGGAATCCAAGAAGCTGCTCTCCATGGAGGCCGACCTCATGAAAGAGGTTATCGGCCAGGACGAGGCCATTAAAAAAATCACCAAGGCCATCCAGCGGACCCGCGCAGGTCTCAAGGATCCTTCGCGTCCGATCGGATCCTTTATTTTTCTCGGCCCGACCGGCGTCGGTAAAACCGAACTTGCCAAGGCGCTGACCCGCTACATTTTCGACAGTGAAGATGCCCTCATCAGGGCCGACATGAGCGAGTATATGGAGAAGTTCTCCGTCAGCCGTCTTGTCGGCGCTCCTCCCGGCTATGTCGGTTACGAAGAGGGGGGCCAGCTGACCGAAAAGGTACGGCGCAAACCCTACTCGGTGGTGCTGATCGACGAGATCGAAAAGGCGCATCCCGACGTGTTCAATATTCTCCTTCAGGTGCTCGACGAAGGCATTCTGACGGACGGTCTCGGCCGCAAGGTTGACTTCCGCAACACCATCATCATCATGACCTCGAATATCGGGGCGAAGGATATCAAGAATATCGGAGCGGGCATGGGATTCTCTCCTCCGGATGATACTGCGGGCAGTTACAAGGCCATGAAGTCCACCATAGAAGATGCGCTCAAGAGGGTGTTCAACCCGGAGTTTCTGAACCGCATCGACGATATCGTGGTATTCCATCAGCTTGAAAAGCAGCATATTTTCAAGATTATCGACATCACCGCCGGCAAGCTCTTCAAACGGCTCCGGGAGATGGGTATCGATGTGGAAATCGACGAAAAAGCCAAGGAGTTTCTTGTCGACAAGGGTTACGACCAGAAGTACGGAGCCCGTCCGCTCAAAAGGGCGCTGCAGAAGTATGTCGAGGATCCTCTGGCCGAAGAGATGCTCAAGGGCCGCTTTCCCGAAGGCAGCCTGATCAGGATCATCTACGACGAAGCCGACAAGGAGCTGCGTTTTATTGAGGGGCATGCCCAGGAGCCGAGCGGAAAGGTCGAGGTGACGCCTCCCGAAGGGAAGTGACCTTCTGAGGGCGCGCAGTGTTCATTTTGCAGGGCACCCCCGGTTTTCCGGGGGTGCCCTGTTTTTTTAGAGCTCCGGCGGCTTCGGATGATCCTTTACGGCTTCGAGCGACTGCGCGAGCAGCTCTTCCGGCAGCGCGCAGTCTGTGAGTTTTCCCGACATGAATGCGTCGTAACCCTGCAGGTCCATCAGTCCGTGACCTGACCAGTTCATGAGAATCACCTTCTGTTTGCTCTCCTCCTTCGCCTTTTTCGCTTCGCGGATGGTCTGGGCGATGGCATGCGAGGTTTCGGGCGCGGGAATGAACCCTTCGGTGTGGGCGAAAAGCAGCGCAGCCTCGTAGCACTCGCTCTGGGGCAGTGCGGTGGCTTCGACGAGACCCAGCTGCCGGACATGGCTCACCAGCGGCGCCATGCCGTGGTAGCGCAGTCCGCCTGCATGGATAGCCGGGGGTATGAAGCGGTGTCCCAGGCTGTGCATGGGAAGAAGCGGCGTCATTTTCGCAACGTCGCCGGTATCGTATATGTAGGGTCCTCTGGTCAGGGTCGGGCAGGCTTCCGGTTCGGTGGCTATGATCTGCACCTCTTTGCCGTGGATTTTATCGCAGATGAACGGAAAGCTTATGCCGGCAAAATTCGACCCGCCTCCGGCGCATCCGATAACGACATCGGGATAGAGGCCGATTTTATCGAACTGCTTTTTCGCTTCAAGCCCGATGATGGTCTGGTGCAGCATCACATGGTTGAGCACGCTTCCGAGCGCATAGCGGGTATCATCGCGTTCGACGGCCTGCTCGATAGCTTCACTGATGGCTATGCCGAGGCTTCCGGGCGTATCGGGCATCTCTTCAAGAATTCTGCGTCCTGCGGCGGTCTGGGTGCTCGGGCTGGCGATGCACTCGGCCCCCCAGGTTTTCATCATGATTTTCCGGAACGGCTTCTGGTCGAAGCTGATGCGCACCATGAACACCTTGCATTCGATGCCGATCAGTTTGCAGCTCATGGCCAGGGCGCTGCCCCACTGGCCGGCTCCGGTCTCGGTGGTAAGGTATTTGATGCCGAATTCCCGGTTGTACCAGGCCTGCGCAACGGCCGTGTTCGGCTTGTGACTGCCGGCAGGCGATACGCCTTCGTTCTTGTAGTAGATTTTTGCCGGAGTGCCGAGGGCTTTTTCAAGTCTTTTCGCCCGGTAGAGCGGAGAGGGACGCCAGAGCTTCAGGATGCCGAGCACCTCTTCGGGAATGTCGATCCACCTTTCGGAGCTCATTTCCTGCTCGATCAGGTTCATCGGAAACACTCTGGCGAGATCGTCGGGCGAAATCGGCAGACCGTTAAGGCCGAGGGGCGGCGGCATGGGCGAAGGAAGATCGGCCTGGATGTTGTACCACTGTCTTGGCAATTCGTGTTCGTCGAGGATGACCTTGGTGAGATCGGCACTCATGGCGGTAAGATTTTTGTTTGCGAAAAAGCGCGGAGAAAACCGGGACGACAGGCACGCCGCACCTTTCAAAGGTAGTCAATATCAGGGAAAATGGGCAAGGCTCCGAGGGGAAAGCGTGAGGATTGTGGTGCCGAAGGCGGGAATCGAACCCGCACGTCCATTGCTGAACACAGGATTTTAAGTCCTGGGCGTCTACCAGTTCCGCCACTTCGGCATCGTGAAAATGCCGGCAGGGAAGTCAATTTACTATCTTCCCTGTTTTTAACAAAATAATCGAGTCGCTATTCATCCCTTGCCGGGAACCGACCCGTCGAACGACCCGGTCGGGTTGTCACTTCCTGAAATGGTCGTAACCCTCGAGATCGTCGAGGCTGAGGGTCATTCCGTAGATATCGGAGAGCAGGACGCCGTTCTCTTTTTCCGTAATTTTCCCGATAACCGAAATGTCGCGGTTGCCGGCCACGAGAGAGGCCTGTTCCCCTGGCAGGGTAAAGAGCAGTTCGTAGTCCTCGCCGCCCGAAAGAGCCCAGGCAAGGGCATCCTCCTGCAGTTCATCGGCGATTTCCCGGGCCTGGGTGTTGACGGGGATGGCTCTTTCGTGAATAAGCGCTCCGGTGTCCGAACACCGGCACAGATGCCCGAGATCGGAGCTGATGCCGTCGGAAATGTCGATCATCGCGCTCGGCCTGACGCCTGAAGCGTGAAAAAACCGGATCGTGTCGAGCCGGGCGGCCGGCAGAAGCTGACGGCGGATGGCATCGCTGTACTCCTGCAGGTCGGCCATGAGGCTTTTGCTGTAAGGTTCGTTGTTCGACAGATGGTCGAGCATGATGTTTTTTTCCCTCATGAGCATTTTCAGGCCTGCTGCGGCCCCTCCGAGCGTGCCGGTCACGCAGATCAAATCCCCCGGTTTTGCTCCGCTGCGCATGGTGAGCCGCTCTTTCGTCGTCTCACCGGTCATGGAGATGGTGATCACCAGTCCGGAACGGGATGCAGAGGTATCGCCTCCGGCAATGGCCAGTCCGTATCCGGACGCAGCATGGCTCATGCCCCGATAGAGTTCTTCGACCATTTCGACGGAAAAAGAGGGTGGAATGGCAAGGGAGACCAGCGCATAGGTCGGCAGGGCGTTCATGGCGCAGATATCCGAGACGTTGACGCTGATGCATTTGCTGCCGAGATGCCGGAGCGGGGTGAAGAGCAGATCGAAATGCACCTCTTCGGCAAGCAGGTCGGTTGTCGCCACCTGCACCATGGTTTCCGAAAGGCGGTAGACGGCGCAGTCATCCCCTATTCCCTTCAGGAGGGCGGGGGCTTCGGCGAGGGTTGGCTCGACAAGTCTGGAGAGCCGGCTTATCAGCCCGAACTCGCCGATATCCGAGATGGCTTTGTATGGCATATTTTTACGTACATTGATAGGGATCGCTCTTGCCGATGAAGAGAGGCGCCCTGTAGTTTGATTCCGTTTTTTGCCCTGTAATGGAGCGGCTTTCAGAAAGCATGCCGCATTAGGGGAACATAGAAAATTTTCCGCTTACCATGGGTTTTTTCGACAATTTCAAAATATCGCGACTTAAAGAGGGTCTCAGCAAGACAAGGGATACGTTTCGTGAAAAGCTTTCGGTCATCACGCAGGGTAAAACCGAAATCGACGAGGAGTTTCTTGAGGAGCTTGAAACCATTCTCGTTGCTGCCGATGTCGGCGTTGAGACCACACTCGGCATCGTCGAAGCGGTAACCGAGCGGGCGAAATCGGAGACCTACCGTTCGGAGGCGGAGCTGAACGGGATGGTGATGGCAGAGATTCAGCAGATGCTTCTCGATACCGACAGCGCGCATCCTCTTGATT
>Ga0105105_10000823_pt1 | contig 13614 bp, 24 predicted proteins | sample PPLLaktember2015_4_FD_79108 | JGI IMG/M metagenome (GOLD analysis project Ga0105105, IMG submission 79108) | Freshwater sediment microbial communities from Prairie Pothole Lake near Jamestown, North Dakota, USA - PPLs Lake P8 Core (1) Depth... | ecosystem: Environmental > Aquatic > Freshwater >... | reverse complement strand
TGCGAAGGTCTCAATGTGTACGATGTGCTCAACCACGACCATCTCTTTCTGGTGCAGTCGGCCATCCCTAAGATAGAGGAGGCTTTGATTTCCTGATGGACATCTATCAAGTGATCAAGAAACCGCTCATCACGGAAAAAGCCAATCTCCTGAAGGAGAGCGGCAACCAGATCTGTCTCCAGGTCGACCGGAGAGCGAACAAAGTGGAAATTCGGCGCGCTGTGGAGACCCTTTTCAAAACGGAAGTGGTTGAAGTCAAGACCTTGAACGTGATGGGAAAAGCACGGCGAATGGGAAAAAGCGTCGGCCGCCGATCGGACTGGAAGAAAGCGATCGTCCGGCTGGCGCCTGGCAAGCGGATTGAATTTTTCGAGGGCGCGTAGGCGCTGCTGTGGAACATCAGTCCTCGGGGGTGTTTAAAAGAAGACCATGACCATCAAAAGCTATAAACCGACCTCTCCCGGCAGACGACTCATGACCTACTCCACCATGGAGGAGGTCACGCGCAAGGAGCCGGAAAAGAGCCTTCTGGTCCCGCTCAGGAAGACCGGGGGAAGGAATGCGCTCGGCCGGATCACCTGCCGATACCGGGGGGGAGGGCACAAGCGTCACTACAGGATCCTGGATTTCAAACGGGACAAGGACGGGATTCCGGCCAAAGTGGCCGGCATCGAGTACGACCCGAACCGCTCCGCCCACATTGCCCTGCTCCACTACGTGGACGGGGAAAAGCGCTACATCCTGGCGCCTCAGGGGCTCCAGGCCGGGGACCGCGTGATGTCGGGCACCGGGGTGGAGATCCGGCCCGGCAATGCCTTGCCTCTGAAGGACATCCCCCTGGGAACGTTTGTCCACAACATTGAGCTGAGCAAGGGGCACGGGGGCCAGATGGCCCGGGGAGCCGGATGCTATGCCCAGCTCATGGCCAAGGAAGGCAAACACGCCCAGCTCAAACTGCCCTCCGGTGAAGTGCGAATGGTCTTCCTGGACTGCAAAGCGACCATCGGCCAGGTAGGCAACATCGAGCACGAGAACGTCCGGATCGGCAAAGCCGGTCGCAAGCGTTGGATGGGTCGAAGACCGCATGTCCGAGGGGTGGCCATGAACCCCGTGGATCATCCCCATGGCGGCGGGGAGGGCAAGTCTTCGGGCGGCCGGCACCCGGTCACGCCCTGGGGAGTGCCCACCAAGGGATACAAAACCCGCGGCCCCAAGGGAAGCGACAAACTGATCATTAAGAGAAGGAAGTAATTTCGCCAAAGAGGAGGGAGAGCGTTGCCTCGATCGCTTAAGAAAGGGCCTTTTGTTGATGCGCATCTCTTGAAGAAAGCAGAGACGGCGCTGGAGACGGAGAGCCGAAAAATCATCAAGACCTGGTCAAGAAGATCGACGATTCTTCCTCAGTTCGTCGGCATGACCTTTGCGGTTCACAACGGGAGGAAGTTTCTTCCCGTGTTCGTCACAGAGGACATGGTGGGGCACAAGCTGGGAGAGTTTTCTCCCACGCGAACCTTCCACAGCCATGCCGGAGACAAAAAGACCAAACTGAAAGGTGCGAAGAAGTGATGGAAGCAAGGGCGAAGGCAAGGTTTGTGAGGATATCCCCCCAGAGAGTCCGATGGCTCATGAACGAGGTGAGGGGGAAAAAGGCGGGCGAGGCCATCCAGTTTCTGACCTTTTCCCCTCAGAAAGGCGCTCGGATTTTGAAGAAACTGATTGACTCCGCTGTGGCGAATGCGGAAGCCCATTCGGAGATCGATGTGGACACGCTGTTTGTCAAACGGATCTTTGCGGACGAAGGCCCGATTCTCAAGCGCTTTCGACCGCGAGCCATGGGTCGCGCGTCCAGGATCCGGCGCAGGACCAGCCATTTGACGGTGATTCTGGACGAGAAGTAACAATCGGTTTACCGGTTAACCCCCGAGAGGGATGGAGGAGGTGGCTGTTGGGACAGAAGGTCAATCCAATCGGTTTTAGACTGGGCATTAACAGAACCTGGGATTCCAGATGGTTTGCAGGAAAGGACTATGCCCGTTTTGTCTTTGAGGATCACGAGATCCGGAAATTTCTGAGAAAGAGACTTGCCCAGGCAGGCGTTGCCAAGATCGAGATCGAGCGGGCCGCCAACAAAGCCCGGATCAAGATCCACACGGCAAGACCCGGCCTGGTCATCGGCAAGAAAGGCTCGGAGATCGAGAATCTGAAGCGGGATCTTGAAAAAAAGGTCAAGCGGGAAATGATCCTCGATATCCAGGAAGTGAGAAAGCCCGAGGTCGACGCCCAGCTCGTGGCGGAAAACGTGGCCCTGCAGTTGGTGCGCCGCGTGTCGTTCCGGCGGGCCATGAAGAAGAGTGTGAGTTCCGCCCTGCGCTTCGGGGCCCTGGGGATCAAGATCGCCTGCAGCGGCAGGCTGGGCGGGGCCGAGATGGCCCGACGGGAGTGGTACCGCAAGGGCCGGGTTCCGTTCCAGACCATCCGGGCGGACATTGATTACGGATTTGCAGAAGCCTTTACCACCTACGGGGCGATCGGAGTCAAGGTGGCTATTTTCAAGGGCGAGATTCTACCGGAGAAAAAAGGTTAAGGATTGTCATGCTGAGCCCAAAGAAAGTCAAGTATCGAAAGAGGCAGAAAGGTCGCATGACCGGGAAGGCGATGTTCAAGGGAGGCACCCTGGAGTTCGGGGATTTCGGCCTCCAGGCCACGGAGTGCGGAAAGATGACCGCCCAGCAGATCGAGGCGGGGCGTATCGCGATCACCCGGCATGTCAAGAGGGGCGGAAAAATTTGGATTCGAGTGTTCCCGGACAAACCTTTCACAAAAAAGCCTGCTGTAACCAGGATGGGAAAGGGAAAAGGGGCGCCCGAGGGCTGGGTGGCGGTGGTGAAACCCGGCCGGGTCCTTTATGAACTGGAAGGCGTAGGAGAAAGTGTGGCAGCGGAAGCGTTTCGTCTCGCAGGTCACAAGCTCCCCTTCGGGACTCGATTCGTGAGCAGGAGAATGCATCTGTGAAAGCAAAGGAACTGCGAGACCAGACAACCGAGGAGTTGACCCTGAGGGAGAGGGACCTCCGGCAGGAAGTGTTCAATCTAAAGCTTCAAAAGGCAGCGGGTCAGCTGGCGAACACCGCCGGGATCGTGAAAGCGAAAAAGGACTTGGCTCGGGTCAAGACGATTCTGAGATCCCGTGAGATCGCGGGCGGGGCAAAGGGAACGAGGGCGCAAGGATGAAGGAGCGTGGATCAAGAAAGAAACTGGTTGGAGTGGTGATTGGGCACCGCATGGACAAGACGACGGTCATCTCGGTGAGCCGGCTAAAACGGCATGGAACCTACCAGAAGTATCTGACCGTCCGAAAGACGTACGTCGCTCATGATCCGAAAAACCTCTGCCAGATAGGGGACAAGGTCAGGATTATGGAGTCCAGGCCGATCAGCAAGACCAAGCGGTGGCAGGTCCTGGACATCCTGGAAAAGGGCCGGGCCGAGATGGTCGTGCCGGAGGCCGTGGAGGGGTTGGAGTCTCAGTCATGATACAGACGGAAACAAAACTCAAAGTGGCGGACAACTCCGGAGCCAAGCTCTTGCTCTGTATCAAGGTGCTCGGAGGGTCGAAGCGAAGGTATGCGACGGTGGGAGATGTCATCGTGGTCTCGATCAAGGAGGCCATGCCGAACTCCAAGGTGAAAAAAGGCGATGTCATGAAGGCCGTCATCGTGAGGACCAAGAAGGAGGTCGCGCGGGTGGACGGGTCCTACATCAAGTTTGATGACAATTCGGCCGTGCTGATCACCCCTCAGAATGAACCCATCGGCACAAGGATTTTCGGACCTGTGGCAAGAGAACTGAGGGCCAAGAACTTCATGAAGATTGTTTCTCTGGCGCCGGAGGTCCTTTAGAAGGCGTGTGGACAGGAGTGTCGGACGTGCATAAGAAGCATCCTCTGATCAAGAAAAGTGACAAGGTGATCGTTCAAACCGGGAAAGAAAAAGGGAAAATCGGGACGGTCTTGAAGGTGAACGCCGAGAAGGGCCAGGTGATCGTTGAAAAACTCAACATGGTCAAGCGGCACACTCGAGCCGGAAGGCAAGCCGCTCAGGGCGGCATCGTGGAGAAGGAAGCTCCGATCCGACTGTCCAACCTGATGCTCGTGTGCAACAAGTGTGCGGAACCGACGAGGATCGGAAGGCGGCTTCTGGAGGATGGATCCAAGGTCCGGGTCTGCAAGAAATGCGGGGAGTTGATCGATTAGGGGATTGAAACGTTGCTCGCCCGGGCCCGGGGCCTCCCTGAGACAGAGGCGTAGCGTTTGATACGATAAGGAGTCGAAGTTGCAACGGCTTAGAGAGAAATACGAAAAGGAAGTGGTGCCGGCCATGATCAAGGAGTTCGGCTACAGGAGCATTATGGCCGTGCCGAAGCTCAAGAAAGTCGTCCTGAACATGGGCGTGGGAGAGGCCATCTTCAATGTCAAAGCCCTGGACAAGAGCGCCGAAGAGCTGACGCTCATTGCCGGGCAGAAAACGGTGATCACGAAGGCCAAGAAGTCCATTGCCGGCTTCAAGCTTCGGGAAGGCATGCCCATCGGCTGCACCGTGACGTTGCGGCGCGAGCGAATGTATGATTTTCTCGACAAGTTCTTCAACATCGCCCTGCCGAGACTCAGGGACTTCAGGGGCGTGCCGGAGAAGATTTTCGACGGCCGCGGGAACTGCACCGTGGGCATCCGGGAGCAGATCATTTTCCCCGAGATCGAGTACGACAAGATCGAAAAAATCAGAGGACTCAATGTGTCCATTGTGACCACGGGAAGAAACGACGAAGAATCGTTTGCGTTGCTCAAGATGTTAGGGATGCCTTTCAGGCGGTAAGATCTCCTGGGGGGAGAGCGCCTAGCGGGCAGGCACAAAGAACCGATCATCGTATCGTGAAAGAAGAGTACAAGTAGGAGGATAAATTGGCGAAGACGTCGCTTATCGTCAAGGCTCAAAGGAAGAAGAAGTTTTCGAGTCGGGAATACAATCGGTGCCCCATCTGCGGCAGACCCAGGGCCTACTTGAGAAAGTTCGGTCTCTGCCGGATTTGTTTTCGGGGCATGGCCCTCCGGGGAGAGATCCCGGGTGTCGTCAAATCAAGCTGGTAAAAGGGCTTCAGGAATTTAAGGAGTTTTGCGCATGAGTATGACCGATCCCATAGCCGACATGCTGACCCGGATGAGAAACGGCATCATCGCCAATTTCGACACCGTCGATGTGCCGAGTTCCAAGCTGAAAATCAACATCGCCAAGATCTTGAAAAGCGAAGGCTTCATCAAGAATTACAAGGTGATTGCGGACAAGAAGCAGGGTCTCATTCGGATTTTCTTGAAATATGACGAGAACGGGGAACCGGTGATCGGCGGCTTGAAAAGGGTGAGCAAGTCCAGCTGCCGGGTCTTTGCCAAAAAGGACAAGGTGCCCATGGTTCTCAATGGATTTGGAATCAACGTCCTTTCCACGTCCAAAGGCGTGATGACCGACAAGCAGGCGAGGAAGCTGGGAGTCGGCGGGGAGATCCTTTGTTCCGTCTGGTAGGCGCAGGGCGAGTCCGTTGATGAGAATGCATTTTTTTGTTTCTGGAGGATGTCCATGTCACGCATAGGAAAAAAACCCATTCCTCTTCCGGACAAGGTGCAGGTCGATGTCCAAGGGGATCTTCTGGTGGTCAAGGGGCCGCACGGAGAGCTTCGACGAACGATCCATCCTGCGGTCTCCGTGAGCAAGGCGGACAACCAGATCCTTGTCTCCGTTCAGAACTCGGAGCAGAAAACCAAGGCGCTCCACGGGCTGTATCGCGCCCTGATCGCCAACATGGTCACAGGGGTCAGCCGAGGGTTTGAAAAGGTTCTGGACATCGTGGGCGTGGGGTACCGTGCGGAACTGGCCGGGAGAACGGCCACGTTTCACCTGGGATATTCTCACCCGGTCCTTTTTGAACTCCCTGCCGGGATCGACGCGAAGATCGAAAAAACGAGGATCACCCTCAGGGGCATTGACAAGGAACTCCTCGGCAGGACTGCGGCCACCATTCGCGGGTTCAAAAAGCCGGAACCCTACAAGGGGAAGGGAATCAAATACTCGGACGAAGTGATTCGCAGGAAGGCCGGAAAAACCGGGGCCAAGTAAGATTGAGACGACATGAAGTACAGATAGGGTGAGCCTTATGACGACTGAGAGCAGAGCCGAGGCGCGATTGAAAAGAAAGAAAAGGGTCCGCACCAAGGTGAAAGGAACCTTGCAGAGACCCCGGCTGTCCGTGTTCAGGACGGCCAAGCACATCTACGCCCAGATCATTGACGACACGATGGCTCAGACCCTCGTGGATGCGTCTTCTGTTTCCAAAGAGCTTCGGCCCGTGATCAAGGGCAAGGGCGGCAACAAAGCAGGGGCTGCCCTGGTGGGAGAATTCATCGCCAAGCGTGCTGCAGGGAAAGGAATCAAGCAGGTGGTTTTCGACCGCAACGGTTTCCTTTACCACGGCCGGGTCAAGACCCTTGCCGAGGCGGCGCGTCAGCACGGTTTGGAGTTCTGATTCCATTGGCGTAGAGACCTATTGTTCCATCCACATCGACACTTGAGGGAGATGTCCATTGTACAGCGAAGAAGATGAAGTCCAGCTGATCGAAAAAGTGGTGTACATCAACCGAGTCGCCAAAGTGGTCAAGGGCGGTCGGAGGTTCAGTTTCAGCGCTATTGTGGTCGTGGGAGACGGAAAAGGCATGGTGGGGTTCGGCCTGGGAAAGGCGAATGAAGTCCCCGAAGCGATCCGAAAAGGGGTCGAAAAAGCGAGAAAAACCATGAAGCCCGTCCCCGTGATCCAGGATACCATTCCCCATGAAATCATCGGCAAGTGGGGAGCGGGAAGCGTACTGCTGAAGCCGGCCGGAGCCGGGACTGGGGTCATTGCCGGCGGCGCGGTCAGAGCGGTTCTGGAGGCCGTGGGGGTTCAGAACATCCTCACCAAGTGCCTGGGGTCTCACAATCCTCACAATCTGGTGCGGGCGACCTTGAAGGGATTGACGTCGCTGCGAAGCGCGGAAGGCATTGCGCGGCGCAGGGGCAAAACAGCGGAAGAACTGAAGCAATGAGAGGCGAAGGGTGATGATGGATACCGTGAGAGTCACCTTACTGAAGAGTGGCATAGGGCGAAACAAGAAGATCCGGGAGACGTTGAAGGGGCTCGGTCTGACCAGGCTCCATAAGACCGTGGTCTTGAATAATACTCCCGCCATCCGCGGGATGATCAACAAGGTTTCCTTCATGGTCAAAGTGGAGGCTTAACCGGCAAGAGGATATGGGCGATGAGAATTCATGATCTATCCCCCCAGGAGGGGTCCAGGAAGAACCGGAAAAGAGTGGGCAGAGGCGTCGGATCCGGCCACGGCAGAACCTCCTGCAGGGGGCACAAGGGGCAAAAAGCCCGGTCCGGGGGCACGATCGTGCCAGGTTTTGAGGGCGGTCAAATGCCTCTTCAAAGAAGGCTTCCGAAAAGAGGGTTCACCAACATCTTCAGGAAAGAGGTGGCCGTGGTCAACTTAAAGGACCTGAACCGATTCGAATCGAGCGCCGTGGTGGATCTGGAAGCACTCAAGAGCGCCGGGTTGGTCCGGAAAGCGGAAGGGGGAGTCAAAGTCCTCGGAAAAGGGGATCTCGATCGCCCTCTCACGGTGAAGGTGGACCAGGTCAGCAAAACGGCGAAGGAAAAAATCGAATCCGCAGGCGGAAAAGTGGAGCTTCTCTAGCCGTCTCGCGGGGCTCGTCCCGGGGAGGCGGTTCAAGGGAGACAAGGAAGCAAGTCGATGATTGGCGGTCTACAAAACATCACAAAGATTCCCGAGCTCAAGAAGAGGATCCTGTTCACCCTTCTGATGCTGGCGGTTTACCGGGTGGTGAGCCACATCCCCACACCGGGTATTGATGCGGCGGCGCTCTCCGCCTTTTTCAAATCCAGAGGGGATACGCTCTTTGGGTTGATCGACATGTTCTCAGGCGGGGCCTTGGGGCAGATGTCCGTGGTGGCTCTGGGGATCATGCCCTACATCAGCGCCTCCATCATTCTGGAACTTCTGACCGTCGTGGTGCCCTACCTTGAAAAGCTGAAGAAGGAGGGAGAGCAGGGACGGAAGAAAATCATCCAGTACACGCGTTACGGCACCGTGATCCTCAGCATGATCCAGGGATTCGGCATTGCCATCGGGATCGAAAGCATGGTGGTGGGACAGAGCCCTGTGGTTCCCGTGGGAGGCTGGGGGTTCAGGATCCTGGCGGCGATTACGTTGACCGCCGGCACCGCGTTTCTCATGTGGCTGGGGGAGCAGATCACCGAGCGGGGCATCGGCAATGGCATTTCTCTCATTATTTTCGCCGGCATCGTGGCCCGGTTGCCCGAAGCGATTCTCGGGGTGATCCAGACCATGGGTGCGCCCGGACAGCTGGGTCCCTTTGGAATTCTGATCCTGCTGGCCTTCATGATTGCCGTGGTGGGCTTTATTGTGCTTGTGGAAAGGGGACAGCGGCGGATCCCTGTCCAGTACGCCAAGCGGGTGGTGGGACGCAGGATGTACGGGGGTCAGACCACCCATCTTCCTCTCAAGATCAACACGGCCGGCGTCATTCCGCCCATTTTTGCCTCTTCCATCATCATGTTCCCGGCGACGATTGCGAACTTCCTGAACGTGAAGGAATTTCCGTGGCTCCAGACCGTGGTCAATGTCCTTTCCCCCGGGCACGTGGCCTATGAGCTCATCTTTGTCGCCTTTGTGATTTTTTTCTGCTACTTCTACACCGCCGTTCACTTCAACCCCGTGGATGTGGCGGACAACATGAAAAAGTACGGGGGCTTTATTCCGGGGATCCGGCCTGGGAGAAACACGGCGGACTATATCGACCGCGTGCTCACACGGGTCACCTTTTTCGGGGCGCTTTATGTCTCTGCGGTCTGCGTCCTGCCCCAGATCCTCATTTATCAGCTCCATGTTCCTTTTTATTTTGGTGGAACCGCGCTCCTGATTGTGGTGGGGGTAGCGATGGATACGTCGAATCAGATCGAAGCCCACATGCTGACCAGACACTACGAAGGATTCATGAAAAAGGGACTGGTTAAGGCAAGATAGGCTTTGCCGCCCGGAAAGGGAGCTTCGAGGAAAGAGGAACTGTGGCCAAAGAAGAGGTGATTGCCGTTGAAGGAACGGTCGTGGAGACCTTGCCGAACGCCATGTTCAGGGTTGAATTGGACAATGGGCACCGGGTGCTGGCCCATATTTCCGGCAAAATGCGAATGCATTTCATCAAGATCCTGCCCGGGGACAAAGTTTCCGTAGAACTCTCCCCCTACGACCTGAGCCGGGGGAGGATCGTGTACCGAGGAAAGTAGAGCATGAAAGTCAGAGCATCTGTAAAAAGAATCTGCAACAAGTGCAAGATCATCAAACGCAAGGGAGTCGTTCGCGTCATCTGTGTCAATCCCAGACACAAACAGAGGCAGGGATGAACACCGACCGCCGACGGCAGACCGCAGACGAAAGACAGCACAATCCAAGGTCCGGGCAGAGAAAAGAAGGAACGGGGAGTCCGGCTGTGACATGTAACAGGCAAGTGGTGGCACGGACAAGCGCTGTTTGCTTGTCCGTGAGATAAAGGGCTGAGAGCGGGGACCACGGATAAACTGCGTTTATCCGTGCCACCACTTCGTGCGAAGGATATGGCACCACTGACAACTGACAGACAAGGAGTGAGAGATTGGCCAGAATAGCAGGCGTGGATTTACCGCGAAACAAGAGAATGGAAATCGCCTTGACCTACATCTATGGGCTCGGCAGAAGCAGCGCCCAGAAGATTCTCGCAGAGGCCGGGGTGGACTGGAACACCAAGTCGGATGACCTGACCGAAGGTCAAGTCGCGGCTCTCCGGAAAATCATTGATGAGCAGTACAAGGTGGAGGGAGATCTGCGGCGGGATCTTTCCATGAACATCAAGAGGCTCATGGATCTTGGGACCTACCGGGGTCTGAGGCACAGGAAAGGGTTGCCCGTCAGGGGCCAAAGAACACACACCAATGCACGAACCCGAAAAGGCCCGCGCAGGGCGGTGATGGGGAAAAAGAAAAAATAAGGACAAACCATGGTGAAGAAAGCAGCCAAGGGAAGCAGGGCCAAGAAAGAAAAGAGAAGCGTTCCGACAGGGATTATTCATATCCAGTCTACCTTCAATAATACCATCGTCACGGTGACCGACAACGACGGTAATGTCCTCGCCTCTTCCAGTTCCGGCCGGATGGGGTTCAAAGGATCCAGGAAGAGCACCCCCTTTGCCGCGCAAATGGCGGCTCAGGACGCGCTCCGGCAAGCGATGGACCAGGGAATGAGAACGGCCGAAGTGAGGATTAAGGGCCCGGGCGTCGGCCGGGAGGCAGCGCTTCGCGCGCTCCAGGTGGAGGGGTTCAGCGTGAGCGTCATCCGGGATGTGACCCCCATTCCCCACAACGGCTGCCGTCCGCCGAAAAGACGAAGGGTGTGAACGGTCAACGGTCATTGTAAAGAGGAGGATCTGGATTGGCGAGAGATACTGGGGCTTCATGTCGGTTGTGTCGAAGAGAGAACCTTAAGCTGTTTCTGAAAGGAGACCGCTGCTACGGGGAGAAGTGCGCCTTTGAACGCAGGCCTTATGCACCGGGCCAGCACGGACAGAGGCGGGGCGGCAAGTTCTCGGACTATCAGTTGCAGTTGAGAGAAAAACAAAAGGTGAAAAGGATCTACGGCCTCCTGGAAAAACAGTTCAGGAGATACTACTTCCTCGCGGAAAAGCAAAAGGGAATCACCGGCACCAATCTGCTGGTCCTGCTGGAGTGCCGGCTGGACAATGTGGTTTATCGCATGGGGTTTGCCTCCTCGAGGACCCAGGCGCGCCAGTTGGTCCGACACAACACCGTGGTGGTGAACGGCAAGAAAGTGAATATCCCTTCCTATCAGGTGCGGGTGGGCGATGCGATCGAAGTCCGAGAGAACAAGAGAAAAATCCCGGTCGTTCTGGAAGCGATGGAGACGGTGGCCCGCAGAGGGATTCCCAATTGGATGGAGGTGGAGAAGGAAAAATTCAGGGGAATTCTGAAAGCCGTTCCCAACCGCGCGGAATTGACCATGCCCATCCAGGAAAGCCTGATTGTGGAACTCTATTCCAAGTAGGCGGGCAGCCTATGAGGAAGGGCGCTCCTGGAACGATGTCATTGGACCTGTTTCTGTCATAGGAAACCGACCGGACTGAGGGACGTTGGCCCTGCGGGGCCGAGCAAGAAGGCAGATTAATCACTTTATCGGAGGTCTTTTTTGACAGATCTAAAAGCAAGAAATTGGCGAGAGCTGATCAAGCCGAAGAGCATCTCGATTGAGGAGGACAGCCGTACCCATTCCTACGGCAAGTTCGTGTGTGAACCCCTCGAGAGAGGTTTCGGCATTACCATCGGAAATGCATTGAGGCGAATCCTTCTTTCTTCCCTGCAGGGGGCCGCGGTGGTGTCCGTGAAATTCGAGGACGTGGTCCACGAGTTTTCCACCATCCCGGGGGTGAGAGAAGACGTGACGGACATCATTCTCAACCTGAAGCAGATCAAGCTGAGGTTGATCGAGTCCGAAGAGGCGGTGATCCGCTTGTCCAAAGAGGGAGAAGGGGCGGTCACAGCGAAGGACATCGAGACCGAAGGAGCGGTGGAGATCCTGAATCCCGAGCAGCACATCGCCACTCTCAACAAGGAAGCCCGGCTGGGCATGGAGATGGTGGTGAGGATGGGAAAGGGATATCTTTCCACGGAGACGGTCAAGAGCGCGGAGCAGGGCATCGGAGAGATTCCCGTGGATGCCATCTTTTCGCCCATTCAAAAGGTGAACTATGTGGTCACCAACGCACGGGTGGGGCAGATCACGGATTACGACAAGCTGACCTTGGAGGTCTGGACAGACGGAAGTGTCTCTCCGGAGGACGCGGTCGCCTATGCGGCGAAAATCCTGAAAGAGCAGACGCAGCCCTTTATCCACTTCCAGGAAGAGCCTGAGCCCCTGGAAACCGAGCAGCAGGAGGACGAAGAGAAGCTCAATGCGAACCTCTTCAGACCCGTGTCCGAGCTTGAACTCTCGGTGCGTTCAGCCAACTGCCTGAAAAACGCAAGCATCACCTACATCGGGGAGTTGGTGCAGAAAACGGAAGCCGAGATGCTCAAGACCAAGAACTTCGGCAGAAAATCCCTGAACGAGATCAAGGGCATTCTCGAGGAAATGGGGCTCTCCTTGGGGATGAAACTCGACAATTTCCCTTTACCGAAAAAACCGGACTCGGCGGCCGAGCCCGGGAAGGAAGAAAAGGCTTAGATCCATGAGACATTTAAAAGCAGGTAGAAATCTGGGGCGCGCGCCCAGTCATCGTTTGGCGATGGTTCGGAACATGGTCACCTCTTTGTTCAAGCATGAGCAACTGGAGACGACGGACGCCCGCGCAAAGGAATTGAGGCAGGTGGCGGAAAAAATGGTCACTCTGGCCAAACGAGGAGATCTTCATGCCCGGAGGCAGGCTATGGCGACCATCCGGGAAAAGGCTGTGGTCCACAAGCTGTTCGACGAGCTCAAGGATCGCTTCATGGACAGGCAGGGAGGGTATGTCCGGATCGTCAAAAAGGAGAATCGGAAAGGCGACGGCGCCCTGATTTCGATTATCCAGTTGCTGCTCCAGGAAGAGGGGAAAAAGAAAGGAAAGAAAAAAGGAAAGACCGGCACCGCGGAAAAGGCTGGCGCAAAGAAAAAGAAAGAGGCGAAGCCCAAAGAAAAAAAACAGCCGGCGGAGAAAACCGAGGCGAAGAAGCCGGGAAGTGCGGAGAAGGAAACGGCATGAGCGCACGGTGAGACCTAGACCGTGTTGAAGAAATAAACCTCCTTGCCGAGTGATCGACAAGGAGGTTTTTTGTTGTTCGGATTTTCTGCTGTTCCCCTTAAGGGCTCTGTGGTAATAAAGCCTATCCGGTTCGGCGAGGGTTTGGGCCGTGGCGATTTTGATTCAAGGGGGAAAACTGGTTGATCCTGTCCTTAACCGAGTGGAGGAGCAGGATCTCCTGATCGAAAAGGAGAGGGTTGTGAGGATCCTCCCTCCCGGCGTCTTTTCTGAAGCAGGACCCCTGCTCAGGAAAATCGATGCACGGAACCGCCTGGTGGTGCCCGGCCTGGTGGACATGCATGTTCACCTGAGGGAACCCGGCTACGAGCACAAAGAGACCATTGCCACAGGAAGCCTCTCGGGTGTGGCCGGAGGCTTTTCCGCTCTTGCGTGCATGCCCAATACCAAGCCCGTCAACGATAGGGGAACGGTCACGGAGTTCATTCTCGGTCGCGCCAGAGAGGCGAACCTCTGCCGGGTCTATCCGATCGCGGCAATCACCCGGGGGCAGCAGGGAGAGGCTCTGACGGATTTCGGTGAACTGCGAAGAGCCGGGGCGGTCGGCGTTTCGGACGATGGCCAGCCGGTGAAAAAGCGTGAACTCATGCGGCACGCCATGGAACTGGCAAGATCCTCCGGCCTAGCGGTGATTTCCCATTGCGAGGA
>Ga0105105_10000822_pt1 | contig 13648 bp, 14 predicted proteins | sample PPLLaktember2015_4_FD_79108 | JGI IMG/M metagenome (GOLD analysis project Ga0105105, IMG submission 79108) | Freshwater sediment microbial communities from Prairie Pothole Lake near Jamestown, North Dakota, USA - PPLs Lake P8 Core (1) Depth... | ecosystem: Environmental > Aquatic > Freshwater >... | reverse complement strand
GAGCGCCGATCGCGTTCCGGTCGAGGCGAGGATACTGGTGATTCCGCTCAACGCCGGGCATCGCATCACCGTGCTGTACCTCACGGGGAACGCGCGCGTCGACGCTATTATTAAGGAAAGAGGATTCGCGAGCTATCCGATAGCGCGCACGTGACCCTGGTATCGCTTGCGCGACCGGCCCCGAACGCGGGAGAACCTATATGGACCGATACGCGGTGATGTCCGACATCCACGGCAACATCTGGGCGCTCGAAGCGGTCCTGGAGGATATCGGGCGTCGGGGACTCAAGCATATCGTCAATCTGGGGGACACGGTGTACGGGCCTCTCGAGCCGCAGGCGACCGCCGAACGCCTCATGGCCCTTCCCCTGATCGGCATTTCGGGAAACGAGGACAGGTTGCTTTTCGAAAAGCCGGCCGTCCCGACGCCGGCCTCGGCCGCGGTCGAGCGCGTCAAGAAGAGGCTCACGCGGGAGAGCGTCGACTGGCTCGCGGCGCAGCCGGGCACGGCCGTGGCGGGCAGGGAGCTCTTTCTCTGCCACGGCACGCCGGCCTCCGACGAAACGTATCTGCTCGAGCGCGCATCGCCGCGGGGCGCGACGCTCAACGATTCGGATTTCATTCGAGAGCAGCTCGCTTCGGTCGAGCAGCCGGTCGTGCTGTGCGGGCACAGCCATATTCCCCGCGCCGTGCAGTTGGATGGCGGGCGCCTAATAGTCAATCCGGGCAGCGTCGGGCTGCAGGCGTATACTGACGATTCGCCTGAGCCGCACGCGATGGAATGCGGCAGCCCCCATGCCCGGTACGCGGTAGTGACGAAGGCTCGCGACCGGTGGTCGATCGAGGCCATTGGTCTTCCGTACGAATGGGAAAAGGCGGCCGAAACGGCGAGACGGAACGGCCGGAACGATTGGGCGATATGGCTCGAAAGGGGGCGCGTATGATCATCCGAAAGCGCGGCGCGGCGTTTCTGTCGCTCGTGTGCATTCTCGCGATCTCATGTTCGAAGGCTCCTCAGAGGAATCCCGCGCAGGATCGGAAGGATATCCAGCGGGTCGTCGGCAACTCGATAACGTGGGCGCTCGACAAGAACACCGAGACGCTCTTCGGCGCGGTCGCGCAGGATTCGACCTTCTTCGTCTTCCATCCCGATTCCGCGAGCACGATCGTGGGATTCGAAGCGTTCAAGAAGATGGTGAACGAGGTCTTCATGCAGGACGCCTTCAAGGCGACCGGCTCTTCGATACGCGACATGCGGATCGATCTCTCGAAATCGGGGGACGTCGCGTGGTATTCTGCGATCCTGGACGATTTCGGGGAATGGGACGGGAAGCCGTACGCCTGGCGGAACACCCGTTGGACGGGAGTCCTGGAACGGCGCGACGGGAAATGGGTGATCGTTCAGATGCATTTCTCCTTCGCGAAGTGAACGGGTCGCACGAAAGGAACGGTTCGATGAAAATAACGGCGTTCAACGGGAGCCCCAAGGCGGAACGCGGGAATACGTACGTCATGGTGGACGCGTTCCTCGCGGGGGCGCGCTCGGCGGGAGCCGAGACGGAGAATATTCTCCTCGCGAAAAAGAAGATCGATCCCTGCACGGCCTGCAACGCGTGCTGGTTGAAGACGCCGGGTAAATGCTCCCGGCGCGACGACATGGAGGAGCTCCTCGCCGCGACGATCGCCTCGGACGTCGTCGTGTTCGCGACGCCGGTATACGTCGATAACGTCACGGGGCTCATGAAGAATTTCATGGACCGTCTCATTCCGATCGGCGACCCGCACTGGGAGAAGGACGAGAACGGCGAGTGCCGCCACGTGATGCGGAACGCGAAGCCGCGAAAGATCGTCGTCATCTCGAACTGCGGATTCCCGCAGCAGAGCCATTTCCAGGTGCTGCGTCTCTTCTTCAGAAGGGTGGCGCGCAACATCAGCGCCGAGCTGATAGCGGAAATATACCGGGACGGCGGAGGGGTGCTGACCGCTCCCACGCCCGAGCTGCAGCCGCTGATAGCGGGGTACAAGCTTTTGGTCGAGAAGGCGGGACGCGAGACGGTGGAGCGCTCGCGGCTCTCGGCGGATACGATCGCGGCCCTTGAGCGGCCCCTTCTTCCCGCGCCGAATTACGTCGATAACTACATGAGTTACGTCAACAAGAGGTGCGACGATATCCTCTCGAAGCGAGGCGGTTAGGATCTGATAGCTGCCCGATGCCGCAAGCGGACTCGGGGATCATGAATGCTCGAACGGCAAGGGGGCTATGATGCGCAGATGTATCGGACTGTTGATGGTCGCCGCGTTCGTTGTCCCGGCAGGTAGCGCCAGGGCGGCGGGCGGCGATACGCTTCAAATCAAGACGGAGAATATCGCCGGCGCCGAGAAGATCGTCGGGCTCGAGTTCACGCGGATGGAGCGCGACTCCATGCTGCAGGATCTGATCGACAACCTGAAAAGCTACCTGGCTCTCAGGGGAGTCGAGATTCCGAATTCGATTCCGCCCGCGATGGAGTTCAACCCGATTCCCGTCGGTTTCAAGATCGAAAGAGAAAAACGAAGCTTCGTCGCGAGCAAAACGCGCAAGCTCGAGCGCCCGGCGAACCTCGAGGAGCTCGCCTTCTGGCCGGTCCGCGATCTCGCCGAGCTCGTTCGGACGAAGAAGGTCACTTCGACCGAGCTCACGAAGCTCTCCATCGAGCGGCTCAAGAAATACGGGCCGAAGCTCGAATGCGTAATCACCATCACCGAGGAGCGAGCGCTGGCGCGCGCGAAGCAGGCCGACGACGAGATCGCGAAGGGCAAGTACCGCGGCCTCCTGCACGGGATTCCGTATGGCGCGAAGGACCTCCTCGCGGTCAAGGGATACAAGACGACGTGGGGCGCCATGCCGTACAAGGATCAGACGATCGACGAGGACGCGACGGTGATTCAAAAGCTCGACGACGCGGGCGCCGTGCTTGTCGCCAAGCTCACGATGGGCGCGCTCGCGTGGGGCGACGTATGGTACGGCGGCATGACGCGCAATCCGTGGAATCTCGAGCAAGGATCGAGCGGCTCGTCGGCCGGCTCGGCCTCGGCGACGGCGGCGGGTCTCGTCGCGTTCGCCATCGGAACGGAGACGTGGGGCTCGATCGTCTCCCCCGCGACGCGCTGCGGCGACACGGGTCTCAGACCTACGTACGGGCGGGTGAGCCGCACGGGAGCGATGGCGCTCAGCTGGTCGATGGACAAGATCGGGCCGATCTGCCGCACGGTCGAGGACTGCGCGATCGTGTTCGACGCGATACGCGGCGCGGACGGGATCGACCAAACCCTGATCGACGCGCCGTTCAACTACGACCCGAAGGTCGATCTCAAGAAGCTGCGCATCGGCTGCCTGAAGAAACTCTTCGAAGAAGATTACGACAACAAGGCCAACGACGCCGCCACGCTCGCGAAGCTCCGCGAGCTCGGCTGCGAGCTCGTGCCCGTGGAGCTCCCCGATTATCCGGTCGACGCGATCGCGTTCATCCTGAGCGCCGAGGCCGCGGCCGCGTTCGACGAGCTCACGCGCTCGGGACGCGACGATCTCATGGTGCGGCAGACGCGGGACGCCTGGCCGAACGTCTTTCGCGCCTCGCGATTCATCCCGGCGGTCGAATACATCCAGGCGAATCGTCTGCGCTATCTCATCATTCAGGATATGCAGAAGCTCGGGGTGGACGTGTGGCTATCTCCGTCGTTCGGCGGGAGCAACCTGCTCCTCACGAATCTCACGGGGCACCCCTGCGTGGTGCTGCCGAACGGATTCGACGAGAAGGGATCCCCGACGAGCGTCACCTTCATGGGGAGACTCTTCGGAGAGGCCGCGCTCCTCGCCGTCGCCAAGGCGTACCAGGACGCGACCGATTTTCACCTGAAGCATCCTCGTGGGTTCTGAAAAGGAGGCAGACATGAAACGGCTGACACTCGCCGCCGCCGTTGTCGTTCTCGCGCTCATCCTCTGTGCCTCGACGGTAATACCGAATGCGCATTCGGCGCGGCGCGACACAGGCGGGAAGCTCAAGCTCGATGCCCCGATTCCGATGGACCCGGAAGTGGCCGTCGGGAAGCTCGACAACGGCCTCACCTACTACATCAGGGTGAACCGGGATCCGGAGAAGCGCGCGTACATTATGCTCGCCGTCAACGCGGGCTCCGTGCTCGAGGACGACGACCAGGTCGGGCTCGCGCATTTCGTCGAGCACATGGGTTTCAACGGGACGAAGCACTTCCCGAAGCAGGAGCTCGTCAAGTATCTCGAATCGGTCGGCGTCGCGTTCGGGTCGCAGGCGAACGCGGGGACGGGATTCGATCAGACCGTTTACCGGCTGACGATTCCGACGGACACGGCCGAGATCGTCGAGAAGGCTTTCGAGGTCCTCGAGGACTGGGCGCGGTGGATCAATATGGAGGACGAGGAGATCGAGAAAGAGCGCGGGGTAATCGTCGAGGAGTGGCGGCTCGGTCTCGGGGCGGGCGAGCGGATATTAAACAAACAGCTCCCGGTGCTCCTCAAGGACTCGCGCTACGCGCTTCGCCTCCCCATCGGGAACAAGGACTCGCTCCGAACCTTCAAGCCCGACGCCGCGCGGCGCTTCTACCGCGACTGGTATCGTCCCGATCTGATGGCCGTCATCGCGGTCGGCGATTTCGATCCGAAATGGATCCGGGCGCTCGTCGAGCAGCACTTCGCTGAGATGCCGCCGGCCGAGAAGCCGCGGCCGCGGACGGCGTTTCCCGTGCCCGATCACACCGAGACACTCTACTCGATCGTGAGCGATCCGGAAAAGACGGGGACCGATATCACGCTCTACTTCAAGAGCGATCCGCTTCCCGAGAAGACGCTCGCGGATTACCGGCGGGACCTCGTTTTTCGGCTGCACGAGGATATGTTCAGGCAGCGGCTCGCCGAGCTCAGCCAGAAGCCCGATCCGCCGGTGCTTGGAGCAATGGTCCGCGATGGACACTTCGTGAGAGAGAAAGAAGTCTACTTTCTCGCCTCCTCCGTCAAGGAGGGCGGACTCGATAGAGGGCTCGATGCCATGCTCACCGAGGTGGCGCGGGTCAAAAAGTACGGCTTCATCGAGCCGGAGCTGCGGCGGGTGAAGGACCGCTGGATCCGGGTCAGCCAGTGGTCCGATCAGCGCGAGAAGGTCAAATCGGACACGTACGCCGGCCAATGCCTGAACCATTTTCTGAACGGCGATCCTATCGTGAATCCCGCGACGCAGCGCGAGCTGTACGAGCGCCTCATGCCGGGAGTCTCTCTCGAGGAGGTTAACAGGCTGAGTGCGCAGTGGTTCGGTTCGGGCAACTGCGTGATACTCGTGGGAGCGCCGGAGAAAGAGGGGCTCAGCCTCCCGACCGAGGGAGAGCTGCGGTCCGTGTTCGCGCGCGTCGAGCAGGCCTCGGTCGAGCCGTACACGGAGGCGCAGATGGAGAAGCCCCTTCTCGCCGTGACGCCCAAGCCCGGGAAGATCGTCAAGGAATCGAAGCGCCCGGCGCTCGGCATCACCGAGTGGACCCTTTCGAACGGCGCGCGCGTTATTCTCAAGCCGACCGAATTCGACCGCGAAAGGATATTCTTTACTGCCTTCAGCCCGGGCGGATTGTCGCTCGTTTCGACCGACGATTTCAAGTCCGTCGTCTACGGGCAGCAGGTGATCCAGTCGTGCGGCGTGGGGGACTTCGGCAGGGAGGATCTCAAGAAGAAGCTGATGGGATCGATCGCATCGGCGAGCGTTCAGCTCTATGATCTCACCGATAACTGCGAAGGAAAAGCATATGCGAAGGACGTCGAGACGATGTTCGAGCTCCTCTATCTGCGGTTCACGGCGCCCCGCATGTGCGACGACGAATTCAAGGCGGCTCTCGTCAAGATAAGGGAATACGTGAGGAACAAGAACGCGGATCCGCAGCGGGTCTTCCAGGACACGATACAGGCAACGATAACCCGCCACAACCCGCGTTATCGCCCGATGACCGAGGCCGCGGTCGATTCGATCGATCTCGGGACGGCGTTCCGCGTCTATCAGGACCGTTTCGCTGACGCGAGCGACTTCACGTTCATCTTCTACGGCGACTTCGACGCCGCGACGCTCAAACCCTATGTGCGGACCTATATCGGAAGCCTGCCGTCGCTGAAGCGCGGCGAGACCTGGCGGGATCTCGGCATCGTGCCCCCCGCGGGAGTCGTGAAGAAAGTCGTTCATAGGGGCATCGCGCCGAAAGCATCCGTGTACCTTGCTTTCACGGGGCCCTACGAATGGTCGCGGGAGAATCAGTGCGCAATGAATCTCATGACGGAGGTGCTTCAGACGAAGCTCCGCGAGGTCATCCGCGAGGAGAAAAGCGGCACCTACGGGGTCAGCGTGTGGGGGAACGGCGATAAGTACCCCCGCGAGAAATATCAGATGTCCATCAGCTTCGGATGCGACCCCGCGCGTGTCGACGAGCTCGTGGCGGCCATCTTCTCGCAGATCGACACGCTGAAGATGAACGGGCCGGGGGATGACTACGTCCAGCGGGCGAAAGAGACAAAGAAGCGGTACTTCGAGGAGAAGATGAAGGAAAACGCGTTCTGGGCCGGAAACCTCCGCGAGGCCTATTTTCTTGGGGAGAATCCCGACGACATTCTCAAGAATCCCGGAATCTTCGAGTCGATGAGCCCGCAGCGAATACAGGAGGCGGCGCGGAAGTGCTTCGACACGAACAACTACATGCAGTTCGTTCTGATGCCGGAGAGTGAGGGCGGCAAGTAGCGGGCGACTTCTCGGAGATTGGACCCTTATGAATCGAAAGATACCGAACCCTTGGCTCTCGGTGCCGGCGGCAGATTACGAGGGGCACATGGGAAGCCCCGGCGTGCGGCAGCTCGAGTTCCTGAGCCGGGTTTTCGGCGAGCTCGTGCGCGAGTTCGGGCCCGAATCGCTCGTCGTGCTCGGCTGCGCGACGGGGAACGGGCTCGAGCATATCGAGCGCGGGCGCGTACGCAGGCTCGTCGGCCTCGATATCAATGCGGAGTATCTTGAAATATGCCGGAAGCGACACGCGGAGAATATTCCCGGGCTCGAGCTCGTCTGCGCGGATTTCGCTTCGTTCGATCTCGAGTCCGATTCGATTGACTTCGTTCATGCGGCGCTCTTTTTCGAATATGTCGATCCGGCCGCGGCGGTCGAGAAGATCTCGCGTTGGCTCAAACCGCGCGGTATACTCGCCGTCGTGCTGCAGCTGCCGAGCGACTCATGCGGCAAGGTGTCGAAAACGGACTTCGAGAGCGTCAAGGTGCTCGAACCGGTCATTCATCTCGTCGATCCGGAGCTCTTCGGGCGCCTCGTCCGCGAGCATGGATTTTCCGAAGTGAGATCCGCGCGAGAGACGCTCGCGAGCGGAAAAGAGTTCTCCCTGGGTGTGTACCGTCTTGAAAGCGCGCAAGGGTAAGCTGATTCTGTTCAACAAGCCGTTTCAGGTGCTCTGCCAGTTCAGCGCGGAGCGTCCCGGGCGGAGCACGCTCGCCGATTACATCCGCGTTCCCGGCGTGTATCCGGCGGGGAGGCTCGATTACGACAGCGAGGGACTCCTGCTTCTCACCGACTCGGGCGACCTGCAACATCTCATCACCGATCCCCGCCGCAAGACGGAGAAAACATATCTCGTGCAGGTGGAGGGCTCGCCCGGGCGAGACGCGCTCGATCGCCTGAAGCGCGGCCTGCGTCTTCAGGACGGTATGACACTGCCGGCGAAGGCGAGCCTCGTCGAGGCTCCGGACGTCTGGCCGCGCGTCCCGGCCATCCGATATCGAAAGAACGTTCCGACGGCGTGGCTCGAGCTCACGATCGCGGAGGGACGGAACCGGCAGGTGCGGAGGATGACCGCGGCGGTCGGTCTTCCGGCGCTTCGCTTGATCCGTATCCGTGTCGGCCGATGGGATCTCGGCGGTCTCGAGCCGGGCACGTGGAAAGAGATCGAGGCTCCCGCCCCGGAGAAATCGAAATGAAAGCGATGGTGCTGCACAGAATATCGAGCTTCGAGGATAACGCGGCGCCCCTCGCGTTGACGGAGCTCCCCGATCCCGTTCCGGGGGACGGCGAGATTCTCGTCAGGATCTCCGCGTGCGGCGTCTGTCATACGGAGCTGGACGAGATCGAGGGGAGGACGCCGCCGCCGCGCCTGCCGGTCATCCCCGGGCATCAGGTTGTCGGGCGCGTGGCGCGGGCGGGACGCATGGCGAAGAGCTTCCGCGCCGGCGAGCGTATCGGCGTCGCGTGGATCTACTCGGCGTGCGGGAAGTGCGAGCTCTGCCTCTCCGGCAGGGAGAATCTATGCGCCGCTTTCATGGCGACGGGCCGCGACGCGAACGGCGGCTACGCGGAATACATGACGGTGAGCGAGGATTTCGCTTACCCCATTCCCGCGATTTTCACGGACGCCCAGGCGGCGCCGCTTCTCTGCGCGGGCGCGGTCGGATATCGCTCGCTCCGGCTCGCGAACCTCGAGAACGGGCGTAGCCTCGGGCTCACGGGCTTCGGCGCCTCCGCGCATCTCGTTCTCATGATGGCGCGTCATCGGTATCCGGCCTCGCGCGTGTTCGTTTTTTCGAGAAGCGCCCCGGAGCGAGCCTTCGCCCGGGAGCTCGGGGCCGCATGGGCGGGGGACATCGGCGAAGAAGCTCCCGAGCCGCTCGCGGCCGTCATCGATACGACCCCCGCGTGGAAGCCGGTCGTCGAGGCGCTGAAGAGCCTTGCGCCCGGCGGCCGTCTCGTGATAAACGCGATACGCAAGGAAGAGAGGGACAAGGATTCGCTCCTCCGGCTCGATTATCCGGCTCACCTCTGGATGGAGCATGAGATCAAGAGCGTGGCAAACGTGACGCGCGCCGACGTGCGAGATTTTCTCGATCTCGCCGCCGCGATTCCGATCGTGCCGGAGATAGAGGAGTTTCCCCTGGAGGACGCGAACAAGGCGCTCCTCGAGCTCAAGGAAAGGAAGATCCGCGGCGCGAAGGTCCTCGTGATCGGGAAACGATAGATGATCCGCCCGCGGGCGGCGCCCGGCCGCCGCGAGGGGAATTCTCTTTGTTTGCGCTCGAAGCCTCGCTGCGGCACGGAGCTTGCTGATTTTATCGTCCGTCAGGCGGTTCGGGGCGGCGTTATCGATCTGCGGGAAGGTGCTTTCCGATGGAAATCAAAGGACTCGTGATTCAGGCTCGCAAGGAGTTCGTCGAAGAGCTCTTCGGCAGGGATGCCTGGCAAAAAGTCCTCGAGGCCCTGCCGCCCGGAGATCGCCACACGCTCGGCGATTTGATTCTGACGGCGAAATGGTATCCGTTCGAGCTCGGCGAACGCCTCGATCGAGCCATCGTCAACGTGTTCGGAGAAGGCAAGGAGAAGATCTTCGAGGATATCGGCGCGAAATCGGCTCAGCGGAGCCTGATGAAGGTCCATAAGTCGTTCCTCACGCCCGGCGATCCGCAGGCATTCATGAAGAAGTCCGACGTCATATATAAGTTCTATTACGATACCGGACGCCGCGAATATGCGCAGACCGGTCCGAACTCGGGCGTCGTGACGACCCATGAGGCCAAGACGTTTTCGGTCCCCGATTGTCTCACCGTTCTCGGATGGTACAAGGAGGCGCTCGGATTGTGCGGCGCGCGAAACGTCGAGGGAATCGAAGAAGAATGCCGCGCGAAAGGCGGATCCTGCTGCCGCTACCGGTTCAAGTGGAGCATGTAGGAGATCGCGCGGCCCGCGCCGCCGCTAGCGCGCGAACTCGACCCGGTCCAATTCTCCCCATTCGATCTCGATCTCTTTTCCGCCGTTCGTTTTGACGAATATTCCGTTGTTGTCGTCGTCGACGTCGTTCGAGTCGCGCAGCTTGAAGCTGCGGCCGTCCCACAGCGTCACGGTAGCGGAGTGAAATCCGACCGGCTTGATCTCCTTGATGTTGCCGAGCTCAATGTCGAACGCGAGGTCGCGATACTCGCCGTCTAGGATTTCCCACGTGAATTCTTCATCGTCGTCCCAGCGGATCTCGCCGGTGTACTTCGTGCCGTCGTCGGCGTACGCGGTGCCCTGGAGGCGCTTGCCGCCGTCGAAGCGGTTATAGGCGATGGACGCGGGCGGCGCCTTGAACTCGAGCTTTTCGAATTCGTACCAGTCCGCCGTGATCTGGCCGATCGCCGGATCGTAGACGGCGACGCCGCGATTCGAGTCGTCGACGTCGTTCGTTTCGCGGAGAACGATCTTTTCGCCGTTCGTCAGGGTCAGCGTGGCGCCGCTGGAGTTGCGGCGCTCGATGGCCTTGATCTTGGCGAAGGCGACCTTGCGCGTGTGATCCTTGTACTCGCCGTCGAGCACGTCGTTCGTGAAAAGCTCGTCCGCGTCCCAGCTCACCCAGCCCGTGTACTCGTCGCCGTGCCGCGTCGTCATCGTGCCGTAGAGGCGCTCGCCGAACTCCGATTTCAAGTCCGCCGGGCCCTGAAACAGCTCGACGCTTTCTATTTCGTCCCAATCGAACTCGATCTCGCCTTCCTTCGCATCCTCGATGACGATCCCGCGGATCTCGTCCCCGATATCGGTCGATCCGCCCTCGAGGCGCACCAGCTCGCCCGACTTGAGCGTCAGGCGCACGGCGTCGCTGCGGAGCGGCTCGATCGTCTTGATATGGCCGAAGCAGATGCCCGATTGGACGTTATCGTCGCTCTCCCAGTTCCAGCGCTCTCCGATCGTGATGCCGAACACCCGGACTCTCTCGTGGCGGTGTCCCGTTTGGCGGCTTCGACGTATGTCCTTGTTGCCGTTGAGGATATCGCACCAGGAGGCCTCGTTCTTGTCCCAGCGGATGAGCCCCTCGTAGACGTCTCCGTCCGCGGTGGTGAGCTTCCCGTACAGCCTGCCGCCGCTGTCGGCGAAAGCCGCTGAGGCTATTGCAATTATGAAAATCGCGACGACAGCGGAAATAGCGCTCCGTTTCATGCTCCGTTACCTCCGTGATTGTGAGAGACCATGTTTTTTATACGCGCCGGCGACGCGAATGGTTGCGGCGGAGAACGAATAAATGCAACAATCCGGGAGCGGCGAACGTTATTCGAGGAGAAAGGAGGAAACGAAAATGCAGCAACACATCACGGTAGTCGGCGCGCTCAGAATCGGTTCCGCCATAATGGGGATCATCATAGCCGGGATCGTGGCCCTGTTCCTGATAGGTCCCGGGATCATCGCTCAATGTGTCGACGGCGACGGAGAGGCGCTCGTGATACTCACGGCGATAGCGATACCGCTCATGTTCTTCTTCGTGCTGTTTGCCGTGCTCGACATCGTCGGAGGCATCGGGGTCCTGAAGCGCAAGAACTGGGCTCGGTATCTCGTCATGATCCATTCCGTTCTCGATCTGTTCAATTTTCCGATCGGCACCGCGCTCGGCATCTACTGCATCTGGGTGCTCGCCCATGGCGAGACCGCGCGGCTGTTCACGCAGGCGGCACACGAATAGCCGGGCGAACCATGAGGACGCCTGACGCGCGCGCGGGCGGAGGCCGGAGCGGCTGGACGATCTTCGCGATCGTCCTGTCCGTCTCCGCCGTGCTCGCGTACATCTATTTTCGGCAGGTGGGGCGCCCCTATCTCGCGGAACGTCTCGAGCTCCACGATCAAATCCTGCGAGGAACCGCGGAGTCGCCGTACCGGTATCGCGTGCTCGTGCCGTTCGTCGGGGAGGCGCTCACGCGCGCGCTCGGCGCCGTGCTCCCCGGCGATCGGGCGTTTCTTCTCGCGTACGCGCTCTACGATCTCGCGGCGATATTCTTCCTGCTCGGCGTGCTGTACCGGTATCTCAGGGCGTGGTTCTCGAACGAGCAGGCCCTCGTCGGCGTGCTGTTCGCCGCCGCTACGATGCCGATGGCGCTCAGGGATCACTACTTCCAGCCATGGAGCATTCTCGAGGCGGGTCTCTTCGCCGCGGGGCTTCTCTGCGTCCGCGACAAACGGTACCGGCTGCTCGCCCTCGTCGTCGCGCTCGCGTCGCTCAACAGGGAGACGGCCGTTTTTATTCCGCTCGCGTTTCTCTGCGCGTTCGTCGGAGCGAAAGGGGAGGATGGAGCGAACCGTCCGTCCGGCGCGAAGGCGGCGCTCCTCTTCGGCGGCTACGTCGCGATATGGGCCGCGATCTTCTTCGGCCTGAGAGCGTTCCTCGGAGACGCGCCGCGCGTCGTGACGGTCGAGGAGCTGCTCGCCCGCAATACGAATGCGGCGGCGATCTTTCGTTCCGTCATGCGCGTCGCGCTCATTTTCGGCGCATTCTGGATATTCGCCGTCGCCGGATTCCGGCGCGCTCCCGGATTCGTGCAGCGGACCGCTCTCCTCGCTCCGCCGTATCTCGCCGTGATCGCCTTGTGGGGCGTATGGCACGAGGTGCGGCTTCTCATGCCGCTCTACGCGATCGTTATTCCTCTCGGGCTTTCGTTCCTGTATCGCGAGCGTGCAGCTTCGCCTCGCTCCGATTCCTGAGGCGCGCCGCGGAACAATCAATTTGCGGCTTGCGCGCGGCGCCGATGTGCCGCACAATAACCCTCGCATTCATTTCTGCGTCGGTTCATTCGTGGACCCTGAAAGGAGGCCGCTCATGACGGCCAATATCGGAACGGTCGATCGGGTGATCAGGTTTGTCTTAGCCTTCGTCGCGATCATTCTTCTCATAACCGGGCGCGTGCACGGTGCTCTCGCGGTCATCGTCGGGATCGTCGGGATCGCGCTTCTGATCACGGCGTTCATCAAGTTCTGTCCCCTCTATCCGCTTCTGAAGATATCGACGGTGAAAAAGGCGAAGTAGGCGAACGCGGATTCCCGGTGGGCCGATCATGCCGATCAAGCTGGTTGCCGCGGCTATCATTATCTCGAAAGGGAAGGTCCTCCTCGCCCGGCGGAAGCAGGGAGACCGCCACCAGGGCTTCTGGGAATTTCCCGGCGGGGCCGTCGAACCGGGGGAGACGCTCGAGGAATGTCTCTCGCGCGAGTTGATGGAGGAGCTCGGCGTCGCGGCGACCGTGGCGGAGGTGATCGCCAGGAACGAATGCCGCTCCAAGCGCGGCTCGTTGGACCTCGTTGCGCTCCTCGCGCGCGTCGCATCGGAGGAGTTCCGTTTGACGGCGCACGACGCGATCGAATGGGTGGACCCTCGCGACCTCGGAAGCTACAAGCTTACCCCGGCTGATCTGCCGATCGCCGCGGCGCTCAGGGAGAGGACGGATCTGTTTCAATCATGAAGTCTATCGTACTGAAACGCGGCCGCGAAAAATCTCTGATGCGCAGGCATCCGTGGATATTCTCGGGCGCGATCGGCCGAGTTGAAGGCAATCCCCGCGCGGGGGAGACCGTCGATATTCTCGCCGCCGAGGGCGCGCTCCTCGGCCGCGGCGCCTATTCGCCGAGGTCGCAGATGACGGTGCGGGTGTGGACGTTCGATCCGCAGGAGGATGTGTCGCCGGAGTTCTTCGCCGGGCGTCTCGCGCGGGCCGCGGAATCGAGAGGGGCGCTCGTCGCGGGCGAGGGACCTCAGGGCGTCCGTCTCGTCAACGCCGAGTCGGACGGGCTGCCGGGGATCATCGTCGACCGTTACGGCGAGTATCTCGTCG
>Ga0105105_10000820_pt1 | contig 13661 bp, 14 predicted proteins | sample PPLLaktember2015_4_FD_79108 | JGI IMG/M metagenome (GOLD analysis project Ga0105105, IMG submission 79108) | Freshwater sediment microbial communities from Prairie Pothole Lake near Jamestown, North Dakota, USA - PPLs Lake P8 Core (1) Depth... | ecosystem: Environmental > Aquatic > Freshwater >... | reverse complement strand
TCGTCGGCCTGCCGCGGCTGCGGCTGCGCGGGCTGATGGCGATCCCCGCGCCCACCGATGATCCGGTGGCCCAGCGGGCTCAGTTCGCGCGGGTGCGGACGGTATTCGAGCGGCTGCAGGCCGAAGGCCTGGCGGTCGACACGCTGTCGATGGGGATGTCGGCGGACCTGGAGGCGGCGATCGCGGAGGGAGCGACCATCGTCCGGGTCGGGACGGCGCTGTTCGGTGCGCGGGCGAGGAAGGCGGCGGGAGTTTGATCAGCCGGCTCTCGCCGGGTTCCCGCTTTGTGTAGCAGCAGTACGCCGCAGGAGCCCGCCGCTTCGCGGCGGTCGCTACGCCGGCAGCGAGCGTTGCTCGCCGAATTCCCGGCTCCGCCATGCGGCGCCCGCTCCACGGGGGGCGCGGGCAGTGCCCGCTCGCGCGGCGATGCCGCGCGCCCTCCGCAGTGGCGTCCGCAGCGGTGTCTTTACGCCATCCGCTTGATCGCGGCGGAGAGGCGGCTCTTGTAACGCGCGGCGGCGTTCTTGTGGATGATGCGCTTGTCGGCGATCGAGTCGATCACGCTCGTCGATGCCTTCATCTGCGCGGCGGCCACGGTCTTGTCGCCGGTGGCCATCGCCTTGCGGACCGACTTGATGGCGGTACGCAGGCGCGAGCGCAGGCTGGAGTTGTGCGCGTTCTGCTTGACGGCCTGGCGGGCGCGCTTGCGAGCGGAAGCGATGTTTGCCATGCGAAAATCTCTTCTTAGGGATTCCGCTGCCGGCGAACCTGCGGGCAGCAAGAAAAATTCGGGAAAGCCTTGAAGTATAAGACGTATTCGACCTCGCCCGCAAGCCGCCCCCTGCGGCCCCGCTCCGGGGGTTGCGCTTGAACCTGCTCAAGTCGGCCGCGACCGTCAGCGGATTCACCCTCCTGTCGCGGATCACCGGGCTCGCCCGGGAGACGCTGACCGCCTCGCTCTTCGGCGCGTCCGCCCTCACCGATGCCTTCTTCGTGGCCTTCCGGCTGCCGAACCTGCTGCGTCGGATGTTCGCCGAAGGCGCGTTCTCGCAGGCCTTCGTCCCGATCCTGGGCGCCGCCCGCGAGCAGGGCGACGAGGCCGCGATGCGCAGCCTGGTGGACCACGTCGCGACCGTGCTCTTCTGGGCCCTCGTCGTGGTGTCGGCGATCGGGGTCATCGCGGCGCCCGCGCTCGTCTGGGCGATGGCCTCGGGCCTGCGCGCCGACCCCGAGGCGTTCCGCGTCGCCGTCGTGATGACCCGCTGGATGTTCCCGTACATCCTGCTGATCTCGATGGTCGCGCTGGCCGCGGGCGTGCTCAACACCTGGCGGCGCTTCGCGGTCCCGGCCTTCACGCCGGTGCTGCTCAACCTGTCGTTCATCGGCGCCGCGATCACGATCGCGCCCCGCCTCGAGACGCCGGTCTACGCACTGGCGGCCGGTGTCGTCATCGGCGGCATCGCCCAGCTCGCGCTGCAGGTGCCGGCGCTGCTCGGCATCCGCATGCTGCCCCGCCTCGGCACGGACCTGCGCACCGCGTGGGCCGACCCGCAGGTACGCCGCGTCGTGCGCCAGATGGGCCCGGCGGTGCTCGCCGTGTCGGTCGCCCAGATCAGCCTGATCATCAACACGCACATCGCATCGCGGATCGGCCCGGGCGCGGTGTCGTGGATCTCGTACGGCGATCGCCTGATGGAGTTCCCCACCGCCCTGCTCGGCGTGGCGCTCGGCACGGTGCTGCTGCCGAGCCTGTCGCGCGCCAGCGCGGCGAACCGGGCCGACGAATACGCGGCCCTCCTCGACTGGGGACTGCGGCTCGCGGTGATGCTCGCCCTGCCCTGCATGGCCGGCCTCGCGCTGATGGCCGAACCGCTCACGGCGCTGCTCTTCCACTACGGCCGCTTCGACGCCCACGATCTCGAGATGACGCGGCGCAGCGTGCTCGCCTACTCGGCCGGCCTGCTCGGTCTGGTCGCGGTCAAGATCCTCGCGCCCGGCTTCTACGGCAAGCAGGACGTGCGAACGCCGTTCCGCATCGCCGTCGTGATCCTCGTCGTCACCCAGGCGCTCAACCTGGCCTTCGTGCCGTGGCTTCAGCACGCGGGCCTCGCGCTGTCGATCTCGGTGGCCGCGCTCGCCAACGCCGGCCTGCTGCTGGCCGGGCTGCTCCGGCGCGGCATCTACGTGCCGCGCCCGGGCTGGCTCGGCTTCGCGGCGCGCATCGGCGTCGCGCTCGCGCTGCTGTGCCTGCTGCTGTGGTTCGCCGTCCCGCTCGTCGACTGGGTCGCGATGCGGGCCCGGCCCTTCCTTCGCATCGGCCTCGCGCTCGGTCTCGTGGCCGCGGGCGCGGCCGTCTATCTCGGCACGCTCGCCGCCCTCGGGCTGCGGCTTCGCCAGTTCGTCCGTCGCACCGGAGAATCGCGTTGAACGTCCCGCTCTCGTCCGTCCGCATCACCTTCGTCGGGGGCGGCAACATGGCCGCCGCGCTGCTCGGCGGCCTCATCGCCCGTGGCGCGACCGCCGCGTCGCTCGCCGCCATCGATCCCTCGGAGGCCCAGCGCGCTTCTCTCGAGACGCGCTTCGGCATCGCCACCCACCCGGCACCGTCGGACGCCGCGCTCGATGCCGACGTCGTCGTGCTCGCGGTCAAGCCGCAGCAGATGCGGGAGGCGGTCGCCGCGGTCGCCCCGCACCTGCGTGCGCCGCTGCTGCTGTCGGTCGCGGCGGGCGTTCGGGCCGTCGATCTGTCGCGCTGGCTGGGCGGCTACGGCCGCATCGTGCGCACGATGCCCAACACGCCGGCGCTGGTCGGCCTCGGCGCGACGGGGCTGGCGCCGCTCGCGGGCGCGACGCCTGCGGACCGGACGCTCGCCGCAGCAATCATGGGTGCGGTCGGCGAGACGGTCTGGGTCGACGACGAGGCGAAGCTCGATGCGGTGACCGCACTGAGCGGCAGCGGCCCGGCCTATGTCTTCCGGTTCATCGAATCGATGATCGACGGCGGCATCGCCCTGGGGCTCGATGCCGAGCAGGCACGCCGGCTGGCGATCCAGACCGTGCTCGGCGCCGCGCAGCTGGCAGCGACCGCCTCGGAGCCGCCTTCCGTGCTGCGCGAGCGGGTGACCTCCAAGGGCGGCACCACGGCGGCCGCACTCGCGGTGATGGCCGAACGCGACCTGCCCGCACTGGTCGCCGACGCGATGGCCGCCGCCTGCAGCCGCTCCGAGGCACTGGGCAGGGAGTTCGGTTCGGGGGACTGAACCGCGCGGCGCCCGGCGCGGCGAATCGCAGCGTCTCAGGCGAGGGTCGCGTCGAGCAGGATGCCGGCGAACACCGCCGCGCCGAACCAGGTGTTGTGGTTGAAGGCGCGAAAGCAGCCGTCGCGGTCGCGGTCGCGGATCAGCGTCCAGTGGTAGGCGGCGATGCCCGCCGCCACCAGCAGCCCCGCGTCGTAGGCCGGACCGAGTTCCTCGATGCGGCCGACCAGCGCGAGCAGCCCGAGCGCGGCGGCATACGAGATCATCACGGCGGCGACGTCGTGACGGCCGAAGGTGATCGCCGAGGTGCGGATGCCGATCTTCAGGTCGTCGTCCCGGTCGACCATCGCGTACTCCGTGTCGTAGGCCACCGCCCAGAAGACGTTCGCGGCGAGCATGACCCAGGCCGACAGCGGCAATGCGTCCTGCAGCGCCGCCCAGGCCATCGGGATGCCGAAGCCGAAGGCGATGCCCAGATAGGCCTGCGGGATGGCCAGGAAGCGCTTGGTGAACGGGTAGCTCGCGGCGAGGAAGGCACCGACCGCGGCGAGCCCCCATGTCAGGCCGTTCATCGGCAGCACCAGCAGCAGCGAGAGCAGCGACAGGGCGACGAAGAGTGCGAGCGCCTCGCCCGGCCGGATCAGTCCGGCGGTGAGCGGGCGGTCCTTCGTGCGCGCGACGTGCCGGTCGAAGTCCCGGTCGGCCCAGTCGTTGATCGCACACCCTGCCGAACGCATCAGCAGCGTACCGAGGCAGAAGGCGAACAGCTCGTACGGGGGCGGCGAACCGTGGCCTGCGATGAACAGCGCCCAGAGGGTCGGCCACAGCAGCAGCAGCGTACCGATCGGCCGATGCAGCCGCAGCAGCCGCCCGTAGAGCACCCAGCGCGGCGGCGCCGCGCCCGGCGAGGTGCCGCTCACGGCCGGGCTTCGGCCTTCGGTGCGGGCTTCGCGCCGCCCTTCGCGTCGGCCTTCGCGTCGACCTTCGCGCCGGACTTGGCGTCGGCCTTCGTCTCGGCTTTCGTCTCGGCCTTGGTCGAGGGCTTCGTGTCGGGCGTGGCGTCGGCCTTCGCGTCGACCTTCGCGTCGCCCGTCGACCCGGACTTGGTTCCGGCGCGCTCGCCGCCGACGGTGAGCCCGGCGGCTCCCATCTTGCGGATGCTGGTCTCGCCGACGCCCTTCACGCGCGCCTGGATGTCGTCGAGGCTCTTGTAGGGCCCGTTGCGGCGCTCGTCGACGATCCGCTGGGCGATGGTCGGGCCGATGCCGGCGACCAGCTGCAGTTCGTCGACCGAAGCGGTGTTCGCATTGACGGCGGCGAACGCGGTCGAGATCGACAGCAGCAGGGCCGCGAATGCGAGCAGCAGTGTCTTCATGGTGCCTCCGGTTCGGCGTCGTCCGATCGACGCCGGACTGTATCGGAGCCCGGCACATCCTCCAAGTCGACCGTCGGACCTAGTTCGGACGGATCCGGCGCGCCATGGCCGTCCGTGCGAGAGGCCGTCAGCCGCCGTCCGCCTCGAGCGCCTCGGTGCGGCGCGGCGGGTAGCTGTCCCAGTGGTTGCATCCGGGACACTGCCAATAGAAGCGGCGGGCCTTGAAGCCGCACTGCCCGCAGACGAAGCGGGAGAGGCGCGCCGCCTGCTTCTGGATCAGCGCGCCGGCGAGCGCGATGTCCGAGGCGGCCGCATCGGTCTCGCCACCGGCCTTGCGCAGTTCGATGAGCTGCTCGAGACCGAGCAGCGACGGATTGCGCGACAGCGACTCGCGCAGCCAGGCGATGGCCGCCGGCGCGCCGTCGCGGCGTGCGCGCGCCTGCGCGATGGCGCGCAGCGCGTCGACCGACGGATGCTCGGCGAGGGCCGCCTCCAGCCGCAGCAGGCCGGCGTCGAGCCGGCCCACGTGCTCGTGCGCCTGCAGCCAGCGCTCGCCGGTGAGCGCGAGGTGCGGCGCGCTGATCCGCGCCAGTTCGCTCCAGGCGTCGATCGCCGCATCGAAGTCGTCCGCGGCGAACGCCGCCTCGCCGCGCAGGAGCCAAGGCCGCGGATGGGCGCCGCCCGAGACGAGCGCGCGATCGATCTCGCGGCGCGCCTGCTCGTGACGGTCGGGCGCGCTGCCGGCCAGCGCCTGCTGGGCGAGCTCGCAGTGGAAATGGGCGATCAGGTGGCGAAGGTCCTCGCCCGCATCACGCTGCAGCCGCTGCGCGAGCTCGATCGCCCGCGGCCAGTCGCGCACCATCTGCGCGAGATCGAGGCGGTGGCGCAGCGCCGCGCCGGCATAGCTCGAGCCCTCGAGGCGGTTGAACGCATCCTCGGCACGATCGAGCAGGCCGGCCCGCAGGAAGTCCTGACCGAGCTCGAAGAGCGCGTGCTCGCGCTGGGCCGGCTGCAGATCGGAGCGCGACACCAGGCTCTGGTGGACGCGGATCGCGCGGTCGGTCTCGCCGCGGCGCCGGAACAGGTTGCCGAGCGCGAAATGCAGCTCCACCGTCTCGGGGTCGAGCTTGACCACGTCGACGAAGGCATCGATCGCCTTGTCGGGCTGCTCGTTGAGCAGGAAATTCAGGCCCTTGAAGTACGCATCGGGCAGCTGCGACGACTGCCGGATGAGGTGTCGGGCGTCGATGCGCGACGCGAGCCAGCCCAGCGCGAAGAACAGCGGGATGACCAGCAGCCACCACAGCTCGAGTTCCATCTCGGGATCGTCTCGGAGGCGCGCCGCGCGGCGCTCAGATGCCGCGCGGGCCGGATTCGCCGCGGACCGGCAGGCGGGCGGAGTCGGATGGCGCGGCGGCCTCCGCGGCCCGTACGGCGGCCTTCGTGGCCGAGTCGGCGTCGCGCCGCAGCCGCCCGATCGAGCGGCGCTGACGCAGCACCAGCGGCATCGTGGCGATCACGCCGATCAGCGCGCCCGCGGCGAAGAAGAGCAGCAGGAAGAGCACGAGCGGCGCACGCCACTCGAACTCGGGAATTCCGAAGAAGCGCAGCGTCGCGGTATCGGTGTTCGACAGCGCGAAGCCCATCATCACCAGGAACAGGCCCAGCCTGAACAGCCAGCTCAGCAGCCGCATCGCGCCGGTTCCGGGAGCGCGCTCAGCGCTCGTCGCCGTCGGCGCGGGCACGCAGGTCGACCCGCTCGCGCAGCTCCTTGCCCGGCTTGAAATGGGGCACCCGCTTCTCGGGTACCTGGACTCGCTCGCCGGACTTCGGATTGCGCCCGATGCGCGGCGGACGGTGCGACAGCGCGAAGCTGCCGAAGCCCCGGATCTCGATCCGGTGTCCGTCGGCCAGGGTCTTGGCCATCGCGTCGAGGATCGTCTTGACCGCGAACTCGGCGTCCTTCGCGACCAGCTGCGGATACCGCTCGGCGAGCCGCGCGATGAGCTCCGACTTGGTCATCGTCCCGGGGGACTGCTGATCGTCGATGTCCAGCATGGCGGCCTGCGCGGCTCCGTTGAATGTGGGCCCGGCCCGCGAGGGCCGGGGAGCCCCGGCCCTCGCGGGCCGGAGACCGGTCGCGCCCACCAGGGGCCCGACCGGGTGCTGCGACTTACTTGGTGGGCTCTTCGCCGCCCGACAGCTTGGCACGCAGCAGCGCGCCGAGGTTGGTGGTGCCGGTGGCGGCCCCGCTCTCGGCCTGCATGCGCTGGATCGTCTCGGCGGTCTCGACGGTGTCCTTCGCCTTGATCGACAGGCTGATCGAACGGTTCTTGCGGTCGATGTTGATGATCATCGCCTCGACCTGATCGCCTTCCTTCATGTGCATGCGGGCATCCTCGACGCGATCGCGCGAGATCTCGGACGCACGCAGGTAGCCGTCGATGTCGCCACCGATATGGACCACCGCACCCTTCGGATCGACGCTCTTCACGGTCCCGATCACGACGTGACCCTTCTCGTGCTGCGAGGCGTAGCTGGTGAACGGGTCGCCGTCGAGCTGCTTGATGCCGAGCGAGATGCGCTCGCGCTCGACGTCGATCGCCAGCACCACCGCACCCACGTCGTCGCCCTTCTTGAACTCGCGCACGGCCTCTTCGCCGGTCTTGCTCCAGGAGAGGTCGGACAGGTGCACCAGACCGTCGATGCCGCCCGGCAGGCCGAGGAACACGCCGAAGTCGGTGATCGACTTGATCGTGCCGCTGACCTTGTCGCCCTTGCGGTGGTTCTCGGCGAATTCCTGCCACGGGTTCGGACGGCACTGCTTCATGCCGAGCGAGATCCGGCGGCGGTCCTCGTCGATCTCCAGGACCATGACCTCGACCTCGTCACCCAGCGACACGACCTTGCCGGGGTTGACGTTCTTGTTGGTCCAGTCCATCTCGGAGACGTGCACCAGGCCTTCGATGCCCGGCTCGATCTCGACGAAGGAGCCGTAGTCGGTGATGTTCGTGACCTTGCCGAACATGCGCGTGCCGGTGGGGTACCGACGCGAGATGCCGACCCACGGATCGTCGCCGAGCTGCTTGACGCCCAGCGAGACGCGGTTCTTCTCCTGGTCGAACTTGAGCACCTTCGCGGTGACTTCCTGGCCGACCGCCAGCACTTCCGACGGGTGACGCACGCGACGCCAGGCCATGTCGGTGATGTGCAGCAGGCCGTCGATGCCGCCGAGGTCGATGAAGGCGCCGTAGTCGGTGATGTTCTTGACCGTGCCCTTGACGATCGAGCCTTCCTGCAGCGTCTCGAGCAGCTTCGCGCGCTCTTCGCCCTGCGACAGCTCGATGACGGCGCGGCGCGAGACCACGACGTTGTTGCGCTTGCGGTCGAGCTTGATGACCTTGAACTCGAGCGTCTTGCCCTCGTACGGGGTCGTGTCCTTGACCGGACGCATGTCGATCAGCGAACCCGGCAGGAACGCGCGGATGCCGTTCGTCATGACGGTCAGGCCACCCTTGACCTTGCCGGTGATCGTGCCTTCGACGAGGGTGCTGTCGTCGAGCGCGCGCTCGAGGTTCACCCACGCCGCCAGGCGCTTGGCGCGATCGCGCGACAGACGCGTCTCGCCGTAGCCGTTCTCGAGCGAATCGATGGCGACGGAGACGAAGTCGCCTTCCTTGACGTCGAGCTCGCCGCGATCGTTGTGGAACTCCTCGATCGGGATGAAGCTCTCGGATTTGAGTCCGGCGTTGACGACCACGAAGTTGTGGTCGATGCGGACCACCTCGGCGGTGATCACCTCGCCTTGCCGCATCTCCTGCTTGGAGAGCGACTCTTCGAAGAGCTTCGCGAAACTCTCGGTCTCTGGAATGGAAGTGGTGTTCAAGTGGTTTCCTGTGCGCACGCCGGAGAGAGGGAACGCCGTGGTGTCACGCTGAGGTGCCACCCGTGATGCGACCCGTAAATCCAGCGGTGTTGACGTGAAAGACGGACCGCTCGCGCGGACCGCTACCCTTGCGCCGCCCAGCGATCCAGCACCTTCGAGACCGTCTCGTCGACGGTCAGGGAGGTCGAATCCAGGACGTACGCACCTTCTGCCGGAGCCAGCGGGGCGACCGAGCGCGATGCGTCGCGCGCGTCCCGTTCCCGAAGATCCTGCAAAAGGCCCGGGAGGTTAGCAGAAATCCCCTTTTCGATCAACTGCTTATGGCGGCGCTCCGCGCGCGATTCCGCGCTGGCCGTCAGGAACACCTTGAGCGCGGCATCCGGGAAGACGACCGTGCCCATGTCGCGCCCGTCTGCGACCAGGCCCGGCGGCCGCCTGAAACCGCGCTGCAGGCCGAGCAGCGCGGTGCGCACGCCGGGGTGGACCGCGAGCCGCGAGGCGCCGTTGCCGACCGCTTCGTCGCGGATCGCTTCGGTGACGTCCTCGCCGCCGAGCGCGATCCGGCCGTCTGCGCCGAACCCGACGGGCAGCGTGGCCGCGACCCGGGCGAGCCGGTCGGCCGCATCGAGCGGCACTCCGGCGCGCAGCGCCGCGAGCGCGGTCAGCCGGTAGAGGGCGCCGCTGTCGAGGTAGTGCCAGCCGAGCGCCTGCGCGACTCGCTGGGCGATCGTGCCCTTGCCCGAGGCGGTCGGGCCATCCAGCGTCAGCACCGGGGCACGCCGGGCGTCGATCGAGGCGGGCACGGGGCGGAGGACGTCCGCCGGAGTCGGATCGCCGCTCATCCGGCGCGGGCGTGCTCGACGTCGATGCCCGCCTCGCGCGCGAGCGCGACGAAGTTCGGGAACGAGGTGCCGACGTTGGCGGTATCGGCGATCCGGATCGGGCCGGCCGCGCGCAGCGACGCGACGGAGAACGCCATCGCCGGGCGGTGATCGCCGTGGGAGTCGACCGCGCCGGCGGCGAACACGTCGGCCCGGTCGCCGCGGCCCTCGATGACGATGCCGTCGGGCGTGGGGGTCGCGTCGATGCCGAGCGCGCGCAGCCCGTCGGCCATGACCGCGATGCGGTCGGACTCCTTGACGCGCAGTTCCTCGGCGCCCGTGACCGTGGTCCGCCCGCGGGCACAGGCCGCGGCGACGAACAGGACCGGGAACTCGTCGATGGCGAGAGGCACCAGTTCGGGCGGCACGTCGATGCCCCGCAGCGACGACGAACGGATCCGGAGGTCGGCCACCGGTTCGCCGCCGACGGTCCGGGGATTCTCCAGCGTCAGGTCCGCGCCCATCAGCCGCAGGATGTCGATCACGCCGGTCCGCGTCGGGTTGGTGCCGACGTGGCACAGCAGCAGGTCGGCATCGCGTGCGATCGCGCCCGCCACGAGGAAGAAGGCCGCCGACGAGATGTCCGCCGGCACGTCGATGTCGGTGGCGCGCAGCGCGGCACCGCCGACGACGGTGACGGTCGCGCCGTCGACCCCGACCGGCACGCCGAACGCGCCCAGCATCCGTTCCGTGTGGTCACGGGTGGGCGCGGGCTCGGTCACGCGCGTCTCGCCGTCGGCATAGAGGCCGGCCAGCATCAGCGCCGACTTCACCTGCGCGCTGGCCACCGGCATCTCGTAGGCGATGCCCCGCAGCCGGCCCGCAGGCGGGTGGATCCGCAGCGGCGGCCGCCCGTCGACGGTGTCGATGCGCGCGCCCATGCGGGCGAGCGGCTCGGTCACGCGCTTCATCGGTCGGCGCGACAGGCTCGCGTCGCCGACGAGCCGGGCCTCGAAGCCCTGCCCTGCGAGCAAGCCGGACAGCAGGCGCATCGAGGTGCCCGAGTTGCCGCAGTCGAGGTCGACCGTCGGCGCGCGCAGGCCGTGCAGACCGACCCCTTCGACGGTGACACGGCCCTCCGCCGGGCCCTCGATGCGCACGCCGAGCGCCCGGAACACGTTCATCGTCGAGATCGCGTCGGCGCCCTCGAGGAAGCCGGTGACGCGCGTGGTGCCGGTGGCGATCGCCCCGAGCATGATCGACCGGTGCGAGATCGACTTGTCGCCGGGGACCCGGAGCGCGCCCCGGACGGCGCCGGCGGGCCGGGCGATGAAATGATCGGACATGCGATGAAGTTCCTGTTCGCCGCGCGACGACGGCCGGATGCTGGCGGTCGATTGTATCGCCCGGGTCGGCGCCCGCCCGACGCCCCCCGCGCCCCCGGACCGTTCCACCCGACCTCAGCCGGCAGGAGACCGACCATGCCTTTCGACCGCAACCCGACCTCCGATCCTCGCCGCGCCGCGGAGCCCCTCGGCACCCGCCGCTCGATGCCCACCGCGACGGCGGCGGCGCGGGTCACGCCCGACGGACGCGGCCCGGGAGCCGGTCGCCCTGGCACGACGGACGACCGCAAGGGCGGCGCGCCGCGCCGTTCGCTGGCCGCCCGCGAACTCCTGTCGAACCTGCCCGACGGCATGCTGCAGGTCACCGCCGAACGATTCCCGCATGTCATCGAGGCGCTCGCCCGTGACTGGGCCGAGCCGGCGCGGATGAACGCCACCATCGACGAGTTCGTCTTCGACCAGCGCGGCGACCGCTCCGGCTTTCCGCTCGAGGTGATGCTGGAACTGTCGGAGCTGCGCGCGCGCTACGAGCGCTGGGTGGGGCCGAGATCGCAGCGGGGACGCTGAGCAGGGCCCGCGTGCTATCGTCGCCGCCTTTCCGAAGGAGACACACGATGGCATTCACCACCACCCCTTCCGGGCTTCAGTACGAGGACGTCGTGGTCGGCGCCGGCGCCGAGGCGACGGCCGGCTGCATGGCCGTCGTCCACTACACCGGCTGGCTCTACGACAACGGCCAGGCGGGCCGCAAGTTCGACTCGTCGAAGGACCGCGGTGCGCCGTTCGATTTCCCGCTCGGCGCGGGCCACGTCATCCGGGGATGGGACGAAGGCGTGCAGGGCATGAAGATCGGCGGCACCCGCCGGCTCGTGATCCCGGCCGAGCTCGGGTACGGCGCGCGCGGCGCGGGCGGCGTGATCCCCCCGAACGCCACGCTGCTCTTCGAAGTCGACCTGCTGGGCGTCTGACCCAGGGTGCCGGCCGGACGGCCGGCAGGGGTTGCGAGGTGCCGGCCGGACGGCCGGCAGGGGTCACGAGGTGCCGGCCGGACGGCCGGCACGGGTCGCTGCCGACCCGGTTGCTAGAATCGGGGTTTTCGTCCGACGCCCGATGACCGCAGCGAACCCGCCCGCCTCCGCCCCGAGCGCACAGACCTCCCGTGCGGACTCGCCCCGCGATGCCGATGCCGCCCGAACCAGCCACTTCATCCGGCAGGCGGTCGACTCGGACCTTGAAGCCGGACAGTACGCGCGCCGCGTCTGGTCCGGAAAGCCCGGCCCGGCCGTGCTTCAGCTCGGCTCGCCGCCCGACGCGGCCCCGATCCGCACCCGCTTCCCGCCGGAGCCCAACGGCTACCTGCATATCGGCCACGCGAAGTCGATCTGCCTGAACTTCGGGCTCGCGCTCGACTATGCCGGCCGCTGCCACATGCGGTTCGACGACACGAACCCCGTGAAGGAGGATCAGGAGTACGTCGACGGCATCCTCGACACGGTCCGCTGGCTCGGCTTCACCTGGGACACCGGCGGCGAGGACAACCTCTACTTCGCCAGCGACTACTTCGGCTGGTTCTACGAGATCGCCGAGCATCTGGTCGGCACCGGCCACGCCTACGTCGATTCGCAGCCCGCCGACGAGATGCGCGCGCGGCGCGGCACCCTGACCGAGCCGGGCACCGACTCGCCGTTCCGCGGCCGCAGCCCGGAGGAAAGCCTCGCGCTGCTGCGCGAGATGCGCGCGGGCGCCCACGCCGAAGGCACCCACGTGCTCCGCGCGAAGATCGACATGGCGTCGCCGAACGTCACGATGCGCGACCCGGTCCTCTACCGCATCCGCTTCGCGCATCACCACCGGACCGGCGACGCCTGGTGCATCTACCCGATGTACGACTTCGCGCATCCGCTGTCCGACGCGCTCGAGAACGTCACCCATTCGCTGTGCACGCTCGAGTTCGAGGACCACCGGCCGCTGTACGACTGGCTGCTCGAGCGCGCCGCCGAGGGCGGGTTCTTCCAGCGGCCGCTGCCGCGGCAGATCGAGTTCGCGCGCCTCAACATGACCTACACGGTCACCAGCAAGCGCAAGCTGCAGGAGCTGGTGCAGTCCGGCTCGGTCGACGGCTGGGACGACCCGCGGATGCCGACCATCGTCGCGCTGCGCCGGCGCGGCTACACGCCCGAGTCGATCCGGCTGTTCGCCGAACGGATCGGCGTCTCCAAGGCCCACCAGTGGGTGGATCCGTCGGTGCTCGAGCAGGCGCTGCGCGACGACCTCGACGCGAAGGCCGCGCGGGCCTTCGCGGTGCTCGACCCGCTCCGGCTCGAGCTGGTGAACTTCCCCGAGACACTCGAGGAGCCCTGCACCGCGCCGGTCCATCCGCATCATCCGGACCGCGGGCTGCGGCACTTCCCGCTGACCCGCGAACTCTGGATCGAGCGCGAGGATTTCCAGGCGCAGCCGCAGAAAGGATTCTTCCGGCTCTTCCCGGGCAACAAGGTGCGCCTGAAGCACGGTTTCGTCATCGAGTGCACCGGCTTCGAGGCGGATGCCGACGGCCGGGTCACCAAGGTGCTGGCCAGCTACTTCCCCGACTCGAAGTCCGGCACGCCGGGCGCCGACGGCTACAAGGTGAAGGGCAACATCCACTGGGTCTCGGCCCGTCACGGCGTGCCCGCCGAGGTCCGGATGTACGAGCGGCTGTTCCTCGAGGCGCACCCCGACGCGGGCGGCCGCGACTACCGCGAGTCGATCAATCCGCAGGCCAAGCGCATCGTGCAGGCGATCCTCGAACCGGGTCTCGCGACCGCGGGAGCCGATGCACGCTTCCAGTTCGAGCGCCACGGCTACTTCGTGGCCGACCGGATCGACCACCGCCCCGAAGCACCGGTCTTCAACCTGTCGGTGACGCTGAAGGATTCGTGGGGCGCGAGGAAGTGAACCGGGACAGCCGGCGCTAGACGTCGTCCGCCACGAACG
>Ga0105105_10000819_pt1 | contig 13663 bp, 10 predicted proteins | sample PPLLaktember2015_4_FD_79108 | JGI IMG/M metagenome (GOLD analysis project Ga0105105, IMG submission 79108) | Freshwater sediment microbial communities from Prairie Pothole Lake near Jamestown, North Dakota, USA - PPLs Lake P8 Core (1) Depth... | ecosystem: Environmental > Aquatic > Freshwater >... | reverse complement strand
AAAAATCGCTTGCAAATATAATCTTATAGCGATTGTTATACAAATTAGGCTTTTGATGATCATCACCCAGAAATATCAGTTCTATTTTTAGGGCAGTTAAGATGATAATTTCTTATTTTTGATTACAAAATGTACTACAGAATTCAAACAATTTTAGTGAGGTCCCAAAATGGGGTTTAATTGTATAAGGTTTACTAGTCCAGGTTCTCAAAAAAAATTTAATGAGGATGCGGTTGAAACATCAGAAATAAACAATGGGCTTTTAGCAGTTTTGTGTGATGGTGTGGGGGGAGAGAATGCTGGTGATTTAGCTGCCAGGGTTGCTTTAAAATCAACAATGCATTTTTTTTCTGCTTCAGAGAATGAAAATTATTTGGAGAGGATTAAGCTTGCTATTGATGAGTCAAATAGTTTTGTATTAAATCACTCATCCTCAAGCCTGCCAAAAAAAAATATGGCTACAACTTTAGAAATAGTTTATTTAAAAGAAAATTTTGTTTATTGGGGTCACATTGGTGATTCAAGGATTTATCATTTAAAATCCAAAAAGTTAAATCAGATTACTAAGGATCATTCACTTGTTCAGAAGTTATTGGACGAAGGCTATATTACTCATAAACAGGCTGTAAATCATACTCAAAAAAATGTTATTATTAAAGCTCTAGGGGATAATGAAATCATCGAACCAGATGTTAGTAAGATTAAACTTAATGAAAATGAACAAAACAGATTTTTTATTTGTTCTGATGGAGTTTCAAATTTAATTAGTGCTTCAGAGCTTGAAGAAGTTTTAATTATCAATGATCTTGAAGAAATAAAAAGCAATATTATTAAGATGATTAAACTTCGTGGTGCTGCGGATGACTATTCATTTATCGTTATTGAAATTACTAAATGATTGGAAGACGATTACAAAATTATAAAGTGCTTTCACTCCTAGGTCAGGGAGGAATGGGAGCAGTGTATAAAGTTTTTGATATAAAACTGGAAAGATATGCCGCACTTAAAATTCTTAGTTTAAATACAACACACAATTCTACATTTATTGAGAGGTTCAAGAGAGAAGCAAGAAATCAAGCAAAGTTAATGCATCCAAATATTGTTTCGGTTTATGGATTTGTTGAAGAAAAAGATGTTCTTGGTATCGCAATGGAATATATTGAAGGTGATACTCTGGAAAGTATTATCAGGGATAGAGGAAGAATTGAGTTTAGTTATGCATTGGAATTGATTGGACAAATCCTCAATGGAATTGAGTTTGCTCATCAACAGGGGTTTATTCACAGAGATTTAAAACCATCAAATATAATTCTTGATTTAAATGGTAATCCCAAAATAATGGATTTTGGAATCTCTAAATCAATTGATGAGTTAAAATCAATTACACAGCATAATGCAAGACCAGGTACGTTACTTTATATGAGTCCGGAACAACTTGGCGGAAATTTAATAACGGTTAAGAGTGATCTTTATTCCCTTGGAATAACATTTTGTGAAATGATTCTTGGAACTCACCCCTACAATTCACAAACTATTTATGAGATAATTGATTCGCATGTTAATCGAATACCTATAAAAGTGTCATCAAAAATTCCAACTATTCCACCTGCTGCTGATGATATTATTTTAAGAGCACTAAACAAATCGTTAGACAATAATTTTTTATCAGCTCAAGAATTTAAAAATGCCGTTTTGGATTTGAGTGTAAATTATACTTACAATAAAGATAGTGATCTGCAATTCTCTAATGCTGTCGATGATGATCAGGTTGATTCAAATAAAAAAGCTTCAAGAGGTTTTCAGACAGTAAGTAACATTTTATTGTTTATAATTTTTATTGGCCTCGGGGTAATTGTTTTTAATGTTGTAAAATCCATCATTACTGAAGATAAAGAGATAACAGATGCTCAATCATTAAGTTATTCCCAGGATTATTCTAAAAATCCAAATTTTATTAAAGAAAGTGAATGGGAGTTGATTAAAACAGATACAGATAAAAATCTCAATTCAATTGCTTTTATTGATGACTATAAAGGTTTTATAGCTGGAGATTCCGGAACAGTATTGCAATCTTTAGATGGAGGTAACACCTGGAAAAAAATTAAATCCCAGTATGCAAATAGTTTCAATTCAATATGCTTTAATGATAATAAATTATTTGTTGTAGGCACATCCGGCTTTATTGGAATGTTCAATAATAGTCCAAATCAAATACAAAAAATAATTTCAAACACTTCTGAAACACTATTTAAGATTTACTTTATTGATATCAATACAGGATTTATAATAGGTAGCAATGGATTGATCCTTAAAACTTATGACGGCGGATTATCCTGGCTAATAATTCCAAGTAATGTAAAAGAGAATTTATTTAGTATCAGTTTTGCTGATTCTAAAAATGGAATTGTTGTTGGATGGATGGGCACCATACTTAGAACCAATGATGGTGGATTAAACTGGCAAAAACCTAAGATAAATATTAATACTTACTTTAAGGATGTTTTATTTGTAAATGAATTTTTAGGACTTATTGTTGGCGGTGAAGGCAAAATATTACGGACTGAAAATGGCGGACAAGATTGGGATGAAATTGATATTGGCTCAGTTTCCGGTTTATATAAAGTAAGCCTTGATAATAATGGCGAAGGAATAGTCCTCTCAAATAGGGGTGAAATATTTTTTTCCTACGATTCAGGTAAAACTTGGACAAAAAAAACTGTCGGGCAGACATTGATATTAAATGATTTGAAACAGCTAAATTCTGGTAATTTTGTAATTGCGTGTAATGGTGGAAATATTTATAAAAGTAAAAGCCACTCTGCTAACAAAATAAAATGACTATTAATGGCTGGTCAACTTTATTAAACTGATGAATTGACAATGTTATTAAAAAGAATGTTATCAAATGAAAATGGATTATTGATTTATAGTTTAGTACTTATTCTTATCAATATTACATTAATCCAATTCCCACTTACAGGTACATTTGGTTATGAGTTTGCTGCTTTTAATGGATTGATCCTAACTATTTTCTCAGGTCTATATACTTTAAAGTCAATTTCCAAAGCTGACTATAAATTATCAAATCTTGTAATAAGTGTTTTAATCATTACAACTATTCCTTTAGTAATTGTTATTGTTCATTCAATCTTTACAATGTTCTGTTCTTTTTGTGATGGATTAGGTTTTTATGTTTTGATTGTAACAACTTCAACATTATTTGGAAGTGCAATTGCATTTATTATTGATTTTATTTTAAATCGATTTAAGAAAACTATTTTTTTACTTACCATTTTCTTAATTGCTTTAGTTCCAATTTTAGAAATATATTTTTTACCACAAGTTTACTTTTACTCGCCATTAATAGGATTCTTTCCAGGAAACATTTATGATGAAGGGTTAAGTCCTGATTTAAAATTACTTTTTCATCAATTAGTTGTATTTCTCTTTTCTGGTTTGATGATTTTAGTGGTTCTTAAATACAGAGGCTTTCTTATAAATAAAAAAACAATATTCATTGTTTTAATTTTGGTTCTATCTGTCGTATTTCAATTTAGTTCAGATTGGTTTGGATTTTCTACAACTTATTCGAGTTTAGGTAAAGAACTGAATAAACAAATATCTTCCAACAAAATTTGTCTTCATTTTGATAATCTTACTGAACAAGAATCTGACTATCTTAAATTATGTACAGAATATTATTACAACGAATTAGAAAGACTATTAAAAGTAAGACCGTCTAAGCAAATTCAAGTTTATGTTTTTAATGACCGACAACAAAAGAAAAAGTTATTTGGGGCTGGCAATGCAGATGTTGCCAAACCCTGGCAATATTCAATTTACATAAGTGCGGATTCCTGGGAACAAACATTAAAGCACGAATTAGTACATATATTTTCGGCAGAGTTTGGAACCGGTCCTTTTAAACTTGCAGCTGGATATAATCCAGCCTTGATCGAGGGTATTGCTGAGGCTATTGAAGGAAATGTCGACAATTATTCATTGTTCGATTTCACTTCTTTAGCATATAATCATAATTACAAAATTGATTTAAATTCACTTTTTACCGGACTGAACTTCTTCAAATCAAATTCTTCTCTCGGTTATACATACAGCGGAGCATTTATGCAATACCTGATAGAAAAATATGGGATTGATAAAGTAAAAGATTTTTATGAAAATGGAGATTTCAGTTCTGCATTCAACTCTAATTTGAATTTAGAACAAACACAATTTGAGAATAAATTAGAAGAGTCTACTTTTGGTAATCAAGCAATGGCAGATTATTATTTTGGTAGATTATCAATTCTGCAAAAGGTTTGCCCAAGGTATGTTTCAGATAGATTAAACGATGCTTTTATCAATTTAGAAAATGAAAATCTACCTGAAGCAAAGCAAGTATTTAAAGAAATAAATAATAAAACTCTTAACTATTCCGCAATTATTGGATTATCTGAAGTTTATTTAAAAGAAAATAAAATTGCTGATGGAATAAAGCTGGTTAAAAACAGTATTAACAAGTTTGCAAACACTCCGTATTATCATAACCTGATTTTTAGATTAGGCGATTTATATGCAATGGATAAACAAAATGAATTATCAGCAAGTATTTATAATAAGATTGTAGTTGCAAATCCTAATTATCGTTTTAATTATTTAGTTAGAACACGATTAGATTTGTTTCAAAGAAGTAAACTATTTGAGTATTTGGATGAGACTGATTCTGTAAAATTAAAATTACTAATTGAATTAAATGATTCATCTTATAGATATAACTCTATTCCGATTCTTATTGATATTCTCAAATTACGAAAATTTAATTATAGTAAATCCTTAAGTATATTTAATAAAACATTTATTGTTGATGATATAGAAAGTAGTTACGCAGCGTTTAAGCTTTCGCAATATATGCTTAGTAATTTTGATTTTGCTAATGGAAGAAAATATGCTGCACTTAGTTTAAGACACAAAAATGAAAATCCTTTTTATGCAGTAATGAAAAAAAACTTTGAAAAGGCTAATTCATTTTTTCTCAATAATTAAAAAGTTGATTGATATTAGATTTTCAACTTGACTAAAAAAAACATAAATGCAATCAAATAATAAAATAGTATTTACGGATAAAATATCTAATATAAGAGTGATTAAATCTATCACTCAGGTTGCAGATTCCGAAAATATAAAAGTATTTGCCGTTGGCGGGTTTGTGCGTGATATAATTCTTGGCAGAGAAAGAAATGATCTTGATATACTAGTGATTGGCAGCGGAATAGATTTCGCAAAATCTGTTGCGGATAAACTTGGGATAAATAGTGTCAACTATTTTAAAAATTTTGGAACTGCTCATTTCGATTTTGATAATATGAACATTGAGTTTGTCGGAGCGAGAAAAGAATCTTATGATCGAAATACTCGTAAACCGATTGTTGAAGACGGATCTTTTGAAGATGATATAAATAGACGCGATTTTACTATCAATACTCTGGCTATATCATTAAACAAAAATGATTTTGGAAAACTAATTGATACATATAATGGTTTTGCTGATATAGAAAACAAACTTATCAAAACTCCGCTTGATCCATTTAAAACATTTGATGATGATCCTCTTAGGATTATGCGTGCATTTCGTTTTGCTTCTCAATTAAATTTTAATGTTGATGAAAGCATAATGACTGCTGTTAAAGAAATGCGAAAAAGACTGTCAATAGTTTCACAAGAAAGAATAACTGATGAGTTTCTAAAAATACTTGAATCTCCAAAACCTTCAATAGGATTAAAGCTACTTTTTGATTCAGGAGTTTTGGAAATTGTTTTTCCAGAAATATCAATAATGGCTGGCGTTGATCAACGAAAAGATTATCATCATAAAGATGTTTTTCTACATACTCTGCAAGTTGTGGACAACATTTGCAGCGAAACTAATAGTGTTTGGTTACGATTTGCTGCTCTTGTTCACGATATTGCAAAACCACCAACGAAAAAATTTGTTGAGGGAATCGGTTGGACTTTTCATGGGCATGAAGAACTTGGTGCACGAATGATGAAAAAAATATTTCATCGAATGAAATTTCCACTTAACCAGCTTGAGTATATTCAAAAACTCATAAGGTTGCATTTAAGACCGATTGCTTTAGCTAAAGAAGAGGTAACTGATTCTGCCATTAGAAGATTTGTTGTTAATGCTGGAGAAGATCTTGAAGATTTAATAGTTTTGTGCCGCGCAGATATTACAAGTAAAAATCCAATCAAAGTTGAAAAATATCTTGATAACTATGAACGAGTTATGCAAAAAGTTCGTGATGTTAAAGAAAGAGATAAACTTAGAGAGTTTCAATCGCCGGTTAGGGGAGAAGAAATAATGCAAATATGTAATCTTAAACCATCAAGAAAAGTGGGAGAAATAAAAACAGCTATTGAAGAAGCAATTCTTGATGGAAAAATTGGAAACAATTATGAAGAAGCATATCAGTATTTAATGGAAATTAAGGATCAATTTTTAGAGAAATAATCCTTTCATATCAAAAATTATAAGCTAATCCGAAAAAATATCTCTTTTCATCTTTTCTAATAATATCATATTGCATTCCAATTTTAATATTCATCGGGATTTGAGACTGATATTTTAGAATCTGATCGTTTAAAGTTAATTGATTTTCAAGAAACTCATCATTAAAAATAGCCGCAGTTGTGTCAGGTTTAGGGTTATCTTTTTTCTCTTTCAACAATGCATAAATTACTATGCCGACAATAACAGCGCCGCCAACAACATATAAGATATAATCGTCATTTGATTCTACTGAAGTGTTAGTCGTTCCAGATCCACCACCTGGTACATCAAATATTTTCTGAAGTTGTTGTGAATATGAAACACTACTTGAAACTGTGAGAAATATAAAAATGACAATAATTAGAATTGATTTCGATTTCATAGATGTAATTCCATTCTTAATTTTATTGTAATAAAAGATAACTCAAATCTATTTTCCATTCAACCTATATTTTCGAAGTCTTTTTTTGAAGAATCTCTCAAAAAAGTATGACTCGTATCACTACCGTAGATGTAATTATTTAACCATTTATAAATTATATACACTAATTGTGTCTGATTACACTATTTTTGGGGTAGTTAAAATTATCAGACAAATTATATCTTTTAAGTGTGCATTTGATTTTAGTTTGAACTATCAACCCAACAACGGAGTTACAAATGAAATTTTTCTTAGCAATAGTTTTATTCTTTATAATAACCAATCCTGTTTTATCTCAGGAGAAATTAACTCTTGATGAAGCTATTAAAATAGCTTTGCAAAAAAACAGCGGTTTAATCACCCAGGAAAATGAATTATCAAGAAGTGAATCGGCACTTGATGCAGCTTATGGAAAATTTTTACCTGATCTCGGTGCCTATGGCAGCTGGGATTGGAATAAACTCAAGACAGAGCAAATCACTAAAGATTCAAGAACATATTCGGTTGGTGCTACCTCAAATATAGTTTTGTTTGATGGGCTTTCTAATTATGCAAATCTTTCCAGAAGCAAAAACTCTGTTGAATCAGTTAAGCTTGCCATTGAACAAAAGAAACAAGAAGTAGTTTTTCAAACAATAAATTTATACTACTCTATAGTTGAGGCTGATCAACTACTTAAAGTCAGAGAAGAAGATGTAAAGCAACAGCAAAAAAATCTTGAAACTATTGAAGAACGAAATAGACTTGGATCAGTTACCAAAGCTGATGTGTATCAACAACAAGTTCAATCCGGTAATGCTGAACTTCAGGTTATCCAACAAAAAAATATTTTAGAAACAGCAAAAAGTAATTTGCTTTTTTACCTTGGCTTAGATGTACTTAGAGACTATAAATATTCGGATGTGTTTACTCAGAAAGAACTAGGAATTCTTGATACTGATATCAATACTGATTATAACCAATTAAATGATTTAGTAAAAAAAGCACTTGATAATAGAAGAGATTATCTTGCTCAAAAATTAAATCTTGATTCTTATTACGATAATTTAACCATTGCTAAATCCGGACATTTACCACGACTAACTGGAAATCTTGGTTATGGAACTTCGGCAAACATTCCAGATGATCTTTTTGATGCCCATACTTTTTCTGCCGGCTTAACTTTAAGCATACCAATTTTTTCTGGATTTCAAACTCAAAATGCAATTCAAAGTGCTGAAGTAGATGCGATGAATTATGAATTACAACTACTTGACAGCGAAAGATTGTTAAAGCAGGATCTTCAAAAATCTTTTCTCGATCTTGATGCAGCTAAAAAATCTTTGCTTGTTACTGAAAAAAATGTAAAAGCTGCTGAAGAAAATTTAAAAATTGAGCAGGAAAAGTATAGTCTTGGTGCAGGTAAATTGTTGGATGTATTGATTGCAAATACATCTTATCAAAATGCCAAAACAAATTTTATTAATGCTCAATTTTTTTATATACGGCTTAGTGAACAACTTAAATTTAATCTTGGTGTTTTAGATTATTCAGAATACGAATAAATTTTAATTATAGGAGAATATCTCAAATGGCTAATGGAAAAAAGAAAAAATCGAAAAAGAAATTATTCATCTTCGGCGGAATTGGTTTATTGCTGATTGTACTTTTAATTGTTGCCTTTGTTGGCGGTAATAAAGAAGAAATAGTTTCTGTTCAAACTGAAAAAGTTGAAAAAAGAACAATTACTCAAACTGTTGCTGCAACGGGTAAAATTAATGCTGAGTTTAAAGTTGTTATAAATCCTGAAGTGACAGGTGAAATTATTGAACTTCCTGTAAAAGAGGGGGATGCTGTTAAAAAAGGTCAGCTTTTAATAAGAATAAAGGGAGATCAATATGTTGCTCAAATGGAGCGATTACAAGCAAATCTGCAATCTGCTAAAGCAAATTTAAAAATGCGTGAAGCTGAGCTAACTAAGGTTGAATTAGATTATAATAGAGTAAAAGAGCTTCATACAAAGGGTTTAGCCAGTGATTCTGAACTAGAAGGGTCTAAATCCAATTACTTGTCTACAAAAGCCTCTTATCAAGCCGCTGAAGCAAATGTTGACCAAAGCCAGGCTTCGTTAAAAGAAATTTTAGATCAAATTTCCAAGACTGCAATACGTTCTCCTATGGATGGAATTGTAACAAAATTAAATGTTGAGTTAGGCGAACGTGTTTTTGGTGCCGGCTTTAGTATGGGTTCCGATATTATGACAATATCTGATTTACGAAACATTGAGGCCGTTGTAGAAGTTGATGAAAATGATGTTGTGCTTGTTTCTGTTGGTGACACTGCAACCATTAAAGTAGATGCCTTTAAAGATCAGGAATTTATTGGTATTGTTTCTGAAATTGGAAACAGCGCAAATACCACTGGTTTAGGTACTCAACAAGAAGTAGTAAACTTTGAAGTAAAAATTAAACTCGTCGATCCAAAAAATTCATTAAGACCCGGTATGTCTTGCACTTCTGATATTGAAACTGAAACTATTCAAAATATCTTAAGTGTTCCAATTCAGAGTGTAACAGCAAGAGAAGGAGTAAAAACTGGTGGAGAAATGTCTGAAGGCGAAGATGGGGAAGATTTTCAACAAGTGAAAGTAGTTAAGAAAGAAAAAATTTCTAAAACAAAAGAGGTTGTTTTCTTGGTCAAAAATGGCAAAGCAAAAAAAGTTGAAGTTGAAACAGGTTTAAGTGATGATAATTACATTGCAATTTTAAAAGGATTAGAAGGTGGTGAACAGGTTGTATCTGGTAGTTATAAAGCAATCTCACGTGAGTTGAGCGATGGATTAAATGTTAGAGTTGAAGAGAAAAATTCCGAAACAGCAAAAAAGTAAACGCGGTAAATAATAATGAATATAATTAACATAGAACATATTGCTAAAGTTTACCAGGTTGGATCAGAAGAAGTACACGCATTACGCGATGTTACATTAAAAATTGATAAGAATGAGTATGTTGCAATAATGGGTCCATCTGGTTCTGGTAAATCAACTTTGATGAATATGCTGGGCTGCCTTGATACACCAACTTCAGGAATTTACGATTTTAAATCTTTTAGTGTAAGTGATATGTCAGACAATGAACTTGCACGGATCCGTAACAAAGAAATTGGATTTGTTTTCCAGACTTTTAATCTACTAGCAAGATCTGATGCAATTCATAATGTAGAACTTCCATTAATTTATGCCGGAATATCGGGTTCTGAAAGAAAAGTACGAGCTAAACAGGCATTGATTGATGTTGGACTGGGAGATAGAATGCATCATAAGCCAAATGAGCTTTCTGGTGGACAAAGACAAAGAGTTGCTATTGCCAGAGCCTTAGTTTCTAACCCAGCGATTATTCTTGCCGACGAACCAACTGGAAACCTTGATTCGAAAACCGGCGAAGAAATTATGGGTTTATTTCACGAAATACATGAAAAAGGTAATACGATTATTCTTGTAACCCACGAAGAATATATTGCTGAACACGCTTTAAGAATTATCAGATTGAAAGATGGCTTGATTGAAAAAGATGAAATAGTTGAGAGAAGATTTATTCCAAAAGTAAAAGTAATAGCGTAATACAGACTTTAGTCAAATGTAGTTATTTAAATTAATTAGCATCGATTCACGAGAAGGATGCTCAGAATAATCGGCTGCGGCGGATTGAGCTATGAAAAAATTAATAATGAGTTAAATTATGTCCCCTATGATTTTTGAATTGAATGAAGGCTTAGCAATTGCCTGGCGAGCAATAAGAGCTAATAAAATACGTGCTGCCTTGACCATGCTTGGAATATTTATTGGCATTACTGCAGTTGTTCTTATGTCAACAGCTATAAAAGGAATTGATAACTCTTTTAAAAATGGTATCAGCGCTCTTGGCTCAGATGTACTTTACGTAGATAAATGGTCGTGGTTTTCTAATGAAGAATGGTGGAGAATGCGCAATCGCCGAAATATTGAAATGGATGATTTTAGACGATTTAAGGAATTAGCAAGGCTACCAATAGCAGTTGCTCCGGTAACAAACAGTATGCAGACCATAAAATTTGAAGATAAGAAAGTAGAAAATGTTTTTTTAAATGGGTCAAATGCAGATTATGTTAAAACTACTAATTTTACTTTTGATCAGGGAAGATTTTATTCTGAGATTGAAGGCGATGCGTCTAGAAATGTTGCTGTTATAGGAAGTGAGATAAGTAAAAAACTTTTTCCAAGGGGAGATGCCTTAGACAAAACAATTAAAATTGGTGGAACTAATTTTAAGATCGTTGGAATACTGGCAGAACAGGGAAGTGTTGTACTTGGACCCTGGAACCCGGATAATCAAGTATTCATTCCCATAGGAACTATATTTAAGAATTTTATATCAAGGCATTCTCAAACTGTTACTCTTAACGTTCGTGCTCCAAATCCAAATCTGGTTGAAGAAACTAAAGCGGAGGCTGAAGGGATTATGCGAAAGATCCGCGGTCTAAGTTATGATGAACCAAATGATTTTACAATTAATCAACAGGAAGCTTTACAGGAGCAGTACAATTCTTTCGTTGGTGTTATCCAAATCGCGGGTTTATTTATAACTGGCTTATCACTGTTTGTTGGGGCAATCGGAATTATGAATATTATGTTTGTATCCGTTAAAGAAAGAACCAAGGAAATAGGATTAAGAAAAGCGATTGGTGCAAAACGCCGAACAATACTTTTTCAGTTTCTTCTAGAATCATCTGTTATATGTTTGCTTGGTGGTTTAGTCGGATTAATTGCCGCTCTACTTTTAAGTTTGATGTTAAATCAATTCTTTCCTACAGCAATACAATACGATGTTGTGATTCTTGCAATTGTAATTTCGTTATTAACTGGAATTATTTCAGGATTGGCTCCAGCCTACACTGCTGCTAAGATGGATCCGGTAGATGCATTGAGGTATGAGTAATATTGGATGGTTATAACGTAGAACAGACTTTAGTCTGTTACTATTATTGTTTATTCTGAGTGAAATAGCGGCTTGATTCAGCGAATGTGCTTAGAATAATCCGCCACGACAGACTGGGCTACGAATGTTTATACGAAATAATATAAGTTGAAATTAGAAAAAATATGAGTTATTCATCAAAGGTATTTAAATGAAAGTAAATCAGATACTCGCAATTTCACTTCAATCGCTTAAGAGCAATCGCTTAAGAACAGGATTAACGATACTTGGAGTTGTTGTAGGAATATTTTCTATTATTGTTATTATGACGATCCTTACAATGCTTCAAAACAGTATCAATGATGGATTATCCAGCTTAGGTAAAAACACTTTTCAAATTCAGAAGAACGATAATGTATTTGGAGGCGGACCGCGCAGGAGAGATGATAGGAATAGAAAAGATCTAACTATTGAAGATGCTCAACGACTAAAAGAGTTGCTTACTCAAGCAAAGTACATTGGTGTTGAACAATGGGAGTTTGGTAAGATCGCTAAGTTTGGCAACAAAGAAACAAACCCAAATCTTTCAATAGCCGGAGTAAGTACCGATGCTATGAGAACAAATGATTGGAATGTTGAAGAAGGCAGAGATTTTCGGGAAGATGATATTAATTATTCCTCGGACGTATGTCTGATATTTCAACCTATTGTTGATAAACTTTTCCCTAATGCGGATCCGATCGGTCAATCGATTCGTGTTGACGGTAAGCCATTAAGAGTTGTTGGCATAGTTGAAAAACAATCTGCTTTATTTGGACAAAGCAGAGATAATTATATTTTAATTCCAATTACAACCTGGCAATCAATGTATGGAAGATATGGCCGTTCAGTCAACATAACTGTTATGTCTCAAAGTGCTGATGATTATGAAGAGATAATTGAATCTGCTACCGGTCATATGAGAAGTATCAGAAAAGTTGCAGCAGGCGAACCAAATGATTTTTTTATTTTCAGCAATGAATCTATGATTACAGAAATAAATAAAATTACTGACCCCATTAAAATTATTGCTCTGGCTATTTCATTAATTGCACTTATTGCAGCCGGTATTGGAATTATGAACATTATGCTCGTATCGGTTACTGAAAGAACAAGAGAAATTGGAATTCGTAAAGCATTGGGTGCTAAAAAAACATGGATACTATCGCAATTTCTTTTTGAAGCAATTATATTATGTATGCTGGGTGGATTGATTGGAATACTTATCGGTGTGGGCATTGGAAATATTGCAGGCGGTTTGATAAATGCTCAGGCAGCTGTACCTTGGAATTGGGTATTTCTTGGGTTAATAATTTGTGTGCTAGTTGGTGTTGTATTTGGCACCTATCCTGCTTACAAAGCTTCAAACCTTGATCCTATTGAAGCTTTGAGATACGAGTAAAACAACTAAGTATCTTTTTAATTATTTGATTGTATTTAGAAAATTGAGGAAAAGTTAAATTCATTCCTCAACGTATATGAACAATCATAAGAAATTTTTTAGTGTGATTGATTAACCCAACTTTATCAAAAAAGCTTTCCGATTTGTAAAAACTTTTAGAATAGATTGATAATAGTTTGTGTGAGTGAATAAAAATCTTCATTTTAATAGCCCAGAATTTAGAGATTAGTGCACCGGTTAACAGGTTAATACCCAACCCCGTCAGGTCCGGAAGGAAGCAGCGGTCAGTATATAATTTGTGTAACTGTGTGCCCCTTTTT
>Ga0105105_10000818_pt1 | contig 13664 bp, 6 predicted proteins | sample PPLLaktember2015_4_FD_79108 | JGI IMG/M metagenome (GOLD analysis project Ga0105105, IMG submission 79108) | Freshwater sediment microbial communities from Prairie Pothole Lake near Jamestown, North Dakota, USA - PPLs Lake P8 Core (1) Depth... | ecosystem: Environmental > Aquatic > Freshwater >... | reverse complement strand
TATGGCCAGGCAGCAGTGTTCGAAAAGCATGCCAATATTTTGATAAATGACGGCCGGGCAACGTCTTCAGAAATAAGAAAGTTATCGCAGATGTTAAAACAAAAAGTGAAAGAAAAATTCGGTATCGAATTAAAAGAAGAAATTACATTATTGGGGAATTTTAAGGAGGAGAATCTATAGCACCTTTTTAATGATGTAAAGTCAACCGGCAGAGAGCCGATGGCAGACATAAAAAGTTGAAGACTTTCTTAAGTATATCGGCGTTTTTCTGGCTTTTGACCGGGTCGTTATGGGCCGGTCAGCCGCAATATAACGCCCAACTCACGCCCCCCCGGGGTGTTTATATAGCCCCGCTCCCAGATGCGGGCAATATTCCCGTCATTTCTCTTGATTTAACAGAATTCCATCCCGACTTCAATTTGGCCAAGCGATTTGCCCCGGCGCCGATGGCCGAAAGATCCAGTTTCTCCGAAAATAGCATCACCTTTACTGGTTATTACTATCGCAGCGGCACCGATTATGCCGGCTACTATATACCCCTAACGGTGGACGCCCCCGCTTATTCTGAACATCGCCGCGCCATGCTCCTGGAGCGGGAACTCCAAAATGTCCGTGCCCAGGCCCTGACCAAACAGCAAAAAGACAAAAAGGGCGGACTGGTTTCTTTTAACATTCCCATCAAATCGGAGACTTTTGAATCGATTTTTGGCGAGGGTGGCGCCGGTCTCAATGTCTCCGGATATCACCGCATCACTTTTTCCGGGAGATCCTCTTGGACCGACGGGGCCTCGACTGCCACCAATCGGCAGAATAAGTTCCCCTCCCTCAATATGGAACAGATTTCGCGGTTTGATATCAATGGTACTATCGGCTCCAAAATTACCGTCTCTGTGACCCATGATTCCAAGACCGATATTCCGCTGGCGAACCGCCTGATGCTTCGATATAAGGGGGACGAAGACGATATTCTAAAAACCGTCGAAGCCGGCAATACCACTCTTTCGCTTCCCAATACCAAATTTGTCGGCTACTCGCAGAGCATTCGCGGCCTGTTTGGACTCAAAGCCGAGGCTCAAGTGGGCAATCTCACCGTAACGGCCATCGCCAGTCAGGAAAAAGGCAACTCGGAGCGAACCTCCATGGAAGCCGGTACCAGCGCCCGCAAAAAGCATATCCGTGATTATGGCTATGCCGGAGGCCGCATTTATGATTTGGGGAGAATCGATACCGCCATATTTGACATCAATGAAATTGACTATTTCCGGGGCGATTCCATTATAACCATCGAAATCTATACGGCCAGCCGCAGTTACGGCGGTATCAATAACGAATCCGATCCCGAGGCCCGCTTCTGGGTGGATCCCGATGACACCACCGTGGCCCCTAACGAGGCTTCCACGACCCGCGTTAAGCAAGTCGCAGGGGATGACTATTTTGCCCATCCGACTCAATTCTATGTAATCTTTGACAATCCCAACGCCGGAACCAATTATCAGATCGGCGCCTATATGATCATCAGGCGCTCCACGGGTGTTATCGATACCATCGGCTCCTTATCGGAACAGCCCTATCAATTGAAACTGATCCGCCCCGATCAGCCAGCCAATAATTTAGTGAGCTGGAATTATGAGTGGCGGAATGTCTATTCGCTTCAAGAGACAAATATTGATTTGGACGGCCTGGAAATAAATGTCTTTCGCGGCACTAACGGCACCGAGGATCGCGAGGACAACCTGTCGCATCAAAATGGAGTCAACTATATCCTGATTCTTGGCTTGGATCGTTTCGACCTGTCGGGTAATGCTGAACCCGACGGCCTGGTCGATGTCAAGACTCCCATTGTTGACCCCAATCTCGGGCTGTTGATATTTCCCGACCGAAAACCCTTCGATCCTGGCCGCGATTTCGTGTCCGGGACAAGCCTTGACCCCCGCGTCCCCGAAATTTACGATCTCCTTCCCAGTAACAGCGATATGATCAAGCAAAGTCAATATTATATCGAAATCTCGAGCCGCAGCCGCACGGCCGAAGTAAGTCTGGGCAAGCCCAATATTCTGGAAGGTTCGGAAAGAATAACCATAAATGGCGTGGAAGCCGTCAAAGGCGTTGATTATAACATTAATTATGATTTCGGCCAGGTAACCTTCTTGACGGAGGCCGGAACCGATCCCAATTCGGTTATTAATATCGATTTCGAGTATCAACCCTTTATCTCGGCGCAAAAAAAATCATTGTTCGGCGTCCGCGGTGAATACGCCTTTAGCGAAAACTTGAAGTTCGGCAGCACCTTTCTTTATAAATCCGATAAAGCCACCGATCGCAAACCCAAGGTTGGCCAGGAGACGGCCAAGGCTTATGTTTGGGACGCCGATATATCTCTGAAAATGCAGCCCAACCTGCTGACCAGCGCCGCCAACGCTTTGCCCCTGTTTGCCACCGAGGCCAAGTCCAATCTCCAGGTTTCAGCGGAGATTGCACGATCTTTTCCCAATCCCAACGTCGATGGCACGGCTTATATTGACGACTTTGAGGGAAGCCGCGATTCGTATTCCCTAGGGGTATATCGATCGTTATGGACAGTGTCGTCCCCGCCGATTTCGCTCGATTCCACACGCTTCCGAAGCAAAGTGATTTGGTATAATCCAATTAATCAAATCCCCACGGAACAGATCTGGAATCGCGAAGTCGCCACTACGGAAAGTTCCACGCAGACTCTTTGGGCTACTTTTACCCCGGCCGATTCCGTGATGATTGTTGATACGACCGGGGGTATCTCCTATCAGGATGCCGACCCGGCTCTAAGTTGGGCCGGTATTATCCGGGGTATGACGGCCGGCGCCATAAATCAGGATCGCGCCCAGTTGCTGGAAATGCGCCTGAAAGGCGATTACGGAGTCCTGCATATCGAACTGGGGAATATTTCCGAGGATGTTAACGGGAACGGCGAAAAGGATACGGAAGACAAACTTCAAAACGGCATCAGAAATGGAATTATCGACGCCGGTGAAGATACCGGCCTGGACGGACTCTTCAATGAAGAAGAGCCGGGATATGATCTTATAACCAATCCCGATCCCAATGGCGACGACTACTTTTATATCAGCAATAATGACTACAGTCGCATAAATGGAACAGAGGGTAATAAAGATGATATAGATCGACTGGGACGGCCTGATACTGAAGACATCAATCGCGACGAAAACTTCAATTTGCAGAATAACTATTTCTCTTTTACGATTGACCTGGCCGGCGACGGATTTTTGGTAGACAGTTCCGAATTCAATGGATGGCGGACATTCAGAATACCTATCCGCGAACCGGAAAACAGCGATACGGCGGGCGATCCCCAGTGGTCACTTATAAATTTCGTCCGCATTTGGTTCGAATCCCCGAGCGGGACCCCGTTTACGGTTGCCTTTGCGGCCATGGATTTGATTCAATCCAACTGGGATGACACCCTGATTACCTTCGATCCGACCACCGATACCAAATTTAACGTGGCCGTCATCAACACCCAGGAGAATTCCAACTATGAACCGCCGCCGGGAGTGGCCGGCTATTACGATAAAACCAGCGAAACCCGCGAGCCGGAGCAATCGCTTCTCTTTAAATTCGAAACCCTGCAGCCCGGTGACAGCTGTCTGGCTTCCCGTGTCCTGTTCGATACTCCCAGTTATGTCGGATACCGGACGCTTAACATGTACGTTCACGGTCCCGATAATATCGACTCTCTGCTGTTTTTCTTCCGCCTCGGTTCCGATACCGCCAATTATTATGAATTTCGGACAATTCTAGAACCCGGTTGGGATCCGGCCAATGAAGTCACCATGGATTTTAATGAAATAACGATCCTCAAGGATTTTCTTATACAGGCCCAATCGGAAAATCCGGACACCAACCAGATTTTCAGCGCTGATAGTACCTATCGCGTTTACGGCAGCCCCACTTTAACCAGGGTAAAGTATCTGGCTAACGGATTGGTGAATATTTCGCGGGATTCGGCCTACAGCCGCCCCTCTGGGGAAGTCTGGATCAACGAACTCCGCCTTTCCGACGTCCGAAAAGATCCCGGTATGGCCGCCCGTGTGGCCGCCAGCGGTAATGTCGCCGATCTTTTCTCTTATAACGCGGGCTACGAATATCAGGACAGTTATTTCCGGGGCATATCCAGCTCCACTCGCGGCGGTTCCACGGAAAACCTGGGCAGCGGCAAAACCCGCACCACCTATAATTGGTCGGTTCGGTTCGGGCTGGAGAAATTTCTCCCGCGTTCCCTGGGAGCCAATCTGCCGGTTTCCTATAGTTTTAATAAAAGTACCATGGTTCCCCGACTCCGCTTCGGAACCGATATTATTCTCCCGCCCGAATTGCAGGACGCCGAGAGCGAAATCAGCACCAGCAAATCGATAACCATATCCGAGTCTTTTAATAAGAATACCAAAAACCCCATATTCTCGTTATTGCTCAATCGCTTTAACTCCAATTTTTCATACACTCGCTCCGAGGGAAGATCACCCAAATTGCCCATGTCCCTGAATGAGAGTTACCGCCTCGGGGGCAACTACAATTTGAGTATCAAGAAGGTGCCGCATATAAAGCCTCTTTTCTGGACTAAGCCCTTTCCCATATTGAAGCGCTTGGGAAACAGCAAATTTTATTTCTTTCCCGAAACTCATGGTCTGACCGGCAGCCTGAATCGTAATTTCAGTATTTCCGAGAACTCCAGCGGCGTTATTACCCAATCGCTTCGCCGAACTTTCGACGGTTCCTATAAAGTAAATTATAAGATTTCTGACAATCTCAATACTAATTTCAATATGGTTACCCAGCGGGATTTGAATAATCCCGAAACCATCAAATTTTCATTGGATCCCAAAAAGTTTAAACTGGGCCGGGAAACGGGTTATAGTCAGGGTTTCGGAGCTACCTATAATCCGGCCATTTTTACATTCCTGACGCATAATATCAACTACTCGGTATCGTACCGCGAAGTTCTCAATGTTCGAGATAGCACACTGAATGCCGATGCTTCAAAATCATACGGGGTCGCCGGTGTTTTTGATTTCAAGAAATTCTTCGGTACCGCCAAGGGCGGTGCCAAGCCTCGTCCGCGGAAAGGGCCGGCCAATAAAGATAAAGTCGAAGAAAAGGCCGATACGACGTCCGGTCTGGTGGATAAGGACGGCAAACCGGTTAAAAAAGTCATAGTGGCCGAAGGCAAAGGCAATGTTCTTGGCTCAATGATTCGACCTTTTAAGCGGGTCATGGGATTTTTGACAGGATGGATTAATCCCATTAATTACGACTACAATGAGAAATATGGCTACGGTTACACGGGTCTCCTGGAAAGAGCCCAGTTAAAATTCCGCTTCGGGTTGACCGATGAATTGGGCGCCAGGGTAAGCAATAACCTGGGCACCAATACCCGTTCCACCGCTGTTGGCAAAGCCACCGGATTGACGCTCCGCTCGGGAACGACTTTTTTGGGCGGCCTGAAAACCGATGTCACCTTCAATCGCAAGATTTCGCGGGACATCATCAAAATAACCAATCCCCAAAAGGTCGTCTCGACAACTTTCCCTGATATAAAATTTACGATCCAGCCTTTGAGAACCATTACTTTCCTGAATCCCCTTATCCGCCGTTTTTCTCCTCGTACCAGTTATAGCCGGGTCACGGGCGAAACCGAGAATCTGCAGTCGGGGCGTATTACTTCGAAACAATTGACAATCAATCAGCGCCCTCTGCTGGCATTGAATTTGAATGTTCTTCGCGGCGTGACCATGGAGTTCAGCACCGATCATACTGTTTCGGAAAGTGAGACATACAATTCCCAGACCGGTTCTTTGACCAATCGCCGGCGAAACATTCAGAATAACTATAACTATAGTATTCGATATTCTTTCACTTCGCCTAACGGAATTAACATCCCGGTTTTCGGCAAGATCCGCTTCAAATCGACCATGACATTATCCTGCGATATCAGCTACCAGACGCGCAAAGAAGAAAGCGCCGAGGGAGAGAACCCCTACGTTTCCACCGGCACTAATAACGATTTGTCGGTTTCGCCCATGATATCCTATACTTTTTCAACCCAGATTAAAGGCGGCTTGACGGCCAAATGGCAGGACAGCAACGATACCCAACTCAACCGCAAATCGCATACCCGCGAATTGCGGTTCTGGGTGGAAATTAAATTCTAAATTATCCGTTTGACTTTATATCACCCGCGTCTTTCATTCACTCAACTGGTTAAAGATACGATTGGGAATTCTATGAAATCGCACAACTTAATAAATGCCCGCATGTCCTGGAATTATTTGGCCGGAGTTATTTTCGGGCTCTTGATTATGTCTTGCGGCAAGGCCTCTAAAATCGAAGATGTCCCGCTATTCGATGCCGGCCGCGCCTTTACGTATCTTGAAAAACAGATCTCCTTCGGTCCCCGGGTACCGGGTTCAGAGCCGGCCCGGGCCTGCCGGGAGTATTACTATCGATTTTTCGATAGTCTGGGTTTGACAATCGATACCATCATGTTCGACCATATCGACAAATCGACAGGCCAGAAAATAACCATGATTAACCTGCTGGTGCATTGCCCGGGAACGGATGAGGCGGGAGCCGGACGATATCTTTTTGCCGCCCATTACGACTGCCGTCCGCGGGCCGACCTGGACCCCGATACCAGTCGTCGCCATATTCCCATCGACGGCGCCAATGACGGCGCTTCGGGCGTGGCCGTTCTCATGGAGCTGGCGAACCTCCTGGCGAATCAGAAGCCCCGGGCGAAAATAGACCTGGTGCTCCTTGACGGCGAAGACTACGGCCATGCCGGCGATTTAAGCGAGTATTTTCTCGGTTCCCGCGAAATGGTCCGCCGCAATATCCGGGGACAATACCTGGCCGCCATTGTGATAGATATGATTGGCGACCGCGACCTGAATATATATCGAGAAGTGCATTCCGAGAAATACTACCCCTCCTGGAATGACAGCATTTGGAATATCGCCGCCCGTTTGGGCGAAGCCGGTTTTATCGATTCCGTAAAACACGTCGTCTATGACGATCATCTTTCATTCATGACCGCCGGAATCCCCGCGATTGACATTATAGACTTCGATTATAAATACTGGCATACTTTGGAAGATACGCCTGACAAGTGTTCGCCCAACTCTCTGAAAAGCGTGGGACGCGTGATTACACAATTAATTTATGGTTTTTAAAAAGAACAATGAATGATAAGACTCTGAAAACCCCCCGGGATATTCCCTCCGTTGAAATTGCCGCGGCCCGGCCGAATATCACGGCCGCCGGCGAAGGTCTCCCGCGTCCTCTAATCATCGAAACCGTCCGCGGTATTATTGCCGAAATCAAAAAAGAGTTGGGTAAAAGTTACGCCGAACTGAAAAATGAGGAATTTGAAAATAGAATCATAACCGAATTACGGGCATTACGCCGACAAAAAATTACTCGCGTGATAAACGCCGCGGGCATTCTGGTCCACACCAACCTGGGAAGAGCCCCTCTGGCCGAGGCCCTTTTCGAACGTATCAAAGGGCAGGTCACCGGTTACAGTAATCTCGAATTTGATTTGGCCAAAGGCGACCGCGGCCATCGCGGCGAATTGGCCGAGAAATATCTGGCTCTTCTGGCCCAGTCCGAAGCCGGCACCATTGTTAATAATAATGCCGCCGCCCTGTTTATAATACTGAACACGCTTGCCAATCGCCGGAAGGTAGTCATATCCCGCGGGGAATTGGTGCAAATCGGCGGTGGCTTCCGCATTCCCGATATTATCCATCGAGCCGGGGCTAAAATACTGGAAATCGGGACGACCAATATTACCTCACTTAATGATTACCGCGCCGCCCTGGAGGAAAAACCGGCCCTAATTCTTAAAGTCCATCAAAGCAATTTCGCCCTGAAGGGATTTACCGATTCCGTGGATAATAAAGAATTGGTTCGCCTTGGCCGCGAGTTTGATATTCCGGTCGTCAATGACCTGGGAAGCGGGGTATTGATCGATACCCGGCGTTTCATTGCTCATCACGAACCGACCGTACAGGAATCGGTTCGCAACGGGGCGGCCCTGACCTGTTTTTCCGGTGACAAACTTCTGGGGGGAATGCAGGCCGGACTTATCGTCGGAGCCCGGGATCTCATTAAAAGGATTAAGCGCAATCCCGTTTACCGCATCATTCGCGTGGATAAAACCGTCTTTTCGGCGCTTGAGGAATTGCTGGGGTATTACCTTGATAATACCTGGGAAGAAAATATTAAACTCTGGCGGCTGGCCGCCCGGCCCGAATCCGAGTTGTATCAATGGGGACATGAAATTTTGGCGGCCCTGGGCGGCTCTGATAAAATTTCCTTAACCGCCTCACAGGGTATGATGGGCGGAGGATCGCTGCCGGAAGTTCCGATGGCCTCGGTGGCCCTGATTTTCGACAATGGCCTTTCGTCATCGCGACTGTCAACATTCTTCCGCGAGCAAACACCGCCGATTATCGGGCGTATTTCCGAAAATCGCTTCTTGTTGGATTTAAAGGCCGTCGATAAGGAAGATTCCGATCTTCTTGTCGCCGCCATAAAGGCTGTCCTTTCACAGTTCTGATTAATGTATGTTTGTCATAGGTACCGCCGGACATATCGACCACGGCAAAACCTCGCTGATTAATCGCCTGACAGGTATTGATACCGACCGACTTCCCGAGGAAAAGGCCCGTGGTATGACTATCGACCTGGGCTTTGCCTGGTATGACACCCCGGCCGGGAACAGAGTCGGTATTGTCGATGTCCCCGGGCATGAACGGTTTGTCCGGAACATGATCGCCGGTGCCGGAGGTATTGACGCCGTCATTCTGGTGGTGGCCGCCGATGACGGCTGGATGCCACAAAGCCAGGAACATCTTCAAATCACCCGCCTGCTCGGCCTTCAATATGGCCTGGTGGTTCTTACCAAAATTGATCTGGTTGAGAAAAACTGGACCGACCTGGTGGAAGAAGACATTCGCCAAAAATTAAAGGGGACCTTCCTTGAGAAATCCCCCATTATTCGTCTATCCTCGATCACGGGTGAAGGATTCGATAAATTACGCCGCGAAATTGATGCCCTATCGGAAAAAATAACCCGACGTGATGATATCGGCAAACCGCGCTTGTACGCCGACCGCTTTTTTGTCATGCCCGGAATGGGAGGCGTGGTCACCGGGACATTACGCGGCGGGACCTTGCAGGTGGGGCAGGAGGCTATCGTTTTTCCCGACCGAAAGATAGGCAAGATCCGGACTCTGCAGTCCCATAATAGGCAGGTCGAAAAGGCCTTTCCCGGACAGAGGACGGCCGTTAGCCTGACCGGTGTCGATAAGGAACATCTGCACCGTGGCGGGGTGATTTCCTTGCCGGAAATTATCGCCGCCTATCCTGAAAATCCGGTACTGGCGTTAAACCTGTCTCTAATCGAAGAATCACGCTTGATTATCGAAGACCGACGGCGGCTGTTGATTATCATGGGAACGACTGAAGTCGAAGGTGAATTGCGGTTTCTCGAAGTTGACAGATTGACGCCGGGACAAGGCGGACTGGCTTTCTTCATCCCGGCCCAGCCCCTGTTGACCTTTATCGGCGACCGCTTTATTGCCCGGTTGCCGACGCCGCAAATCACCATCGGCGGGGGTATGGTTCTGGATATACTGGACTCGCCGCCGCGCCGCAAGAATTATCAATTGTACGGTTATTTGCACGGCCGCACTTCAATGACCATGGATTCATTGATAAATTCCGAGCTATTAAAAAATAACGGCAGAATTTCGGATACCGACTTTGAATTCACTAATTTTTCCCGGGCAGATATCGGCCAAATACTGGAGAAAATGCTCCGGAGCGGGGAGTTGGTTACCCAGGGTCGTTTTTATTTCGGGGCCGCGGAATTAAAGCGGCAGATTGCGGAAATCACGCTCGGAATCGAGAATATTTTTCGTGACGCCCCCCATAAGGATGGACTTCCTATGGAAGAAATCAATTCAGCGATAAACCTGCCCAAATCATCGGTTGAAATTCTAATCGAGTATATGCTTAATAATAATCTCCTGGTTAAGAAGGGCAATCGCTATGATATACCCAGGCGATTGATAAATGTCCGAGGTGACCTGAAAAAACTGGCTGACGAGATGGAGAAAGCGCTTCTCGAAACGCACCTGACACCTCCCCGCATCGACGAACTTATCGCCGGCGATAAAAAGAAAAAAGAAGCTCTGGATTTCCTGTTGGCGGCGGGCGTGGCGGTTAGGGTATCTTCGGATATTGTCTTTCACCGGACTCACTGGCTTGGCGCAATCGATTGTATAAGGGAGGCCATTCGGCAAAAGGGAAAATTGGGGGTAGGGGACATTCGCGAAAAACTGGGCAGTTCCCGTAAGTATATTGTACCATTGCTGGAAGAAACCGATCGCCGCCGAATAACCAAACGCGAAGGGGATTTCCGCATGAAAGGAGAAAAATTTGAAGCGTAGACTTTTTCACAATGGCGTAATTTATACCATGGCCGGCGAAAAACTTGTGGCCGACTCCATGGTTGTTGCGGGCGATATAATTGAGGCGGTCGGCCTTAATCTCCAATATGATCCCGATTTTAGACGCCTCGAAAAGGTAAATCTTCGCGGACGAGCCGTGTTCCCGGGCTTTTGCGACAGTCACACTCATTTCTATTTTATGGCGGTGTCTTTGAACAATGTCAAACTGGACGGCCTGAAATCTCTCGAACAGGTCCTGGCCCGTATTAAATCTCACTCCGCAAAATTGGGTCCAAAAGAATGGGTTTTCGGCGAAGGGATCTCACCGGATCGCTGGCAGAAATATATCGTGCCCGATAGGATTATGCTCGACAAAGTAACCGGTGGCCGTCCCGCGGCGATATTTTCCAAGGACCAGCACATAGTCTGGGTTAATTCTGCGGCTTTCCGCTTGGCTCGTATCGATCGCCATACCCCTCAACCCGAAGGAGGGAGAATCGAGCGCTTCCCCGATGGCGAACCCTCCGGCATTCTCAAAGAAATCCCCGCCTATTTCCCGGTCATCAAGGCAATAAAACCGCCGGCCCCCGAAGTCATAAATAAATCATTCAAGAAAATCCTGGGTCTGGCCTATTCCCGGGGAGTGACCGGGGTGCATTCCTTCGACGGCCCCGATGCTTTCCGCTTTTTTCTGAAACCGGCTTTTATGAAAAACCCGGGCATTAGAATCAGTTACTATCCTCCGCCTTCATTAATCACAGAACTTAAGAAAAGTAAAATTAGATATAACTTCGGAAATGAATATATAAGAATCGCGGGGATAAAAATATTTGCCGACGGTTCCCTGGGGTCGCAATCGGCGCTTTGTTTTCAAAAATATAAGGGTTCAGTGAGTAATTTCGGTGTCGAGACAATATCGCCCGGGGAAATGCTCTCCAGAGTCAGGGCTGCCGCCGCCGCTGGTCTGCCTTGTGCTATCCATGCCATCGGCGATAAGGCTATAGCCAACGTTCTTGATTGTTATGAAAAGGCCCCCGCTCCCAAATTCCCGGCCCGGCATCGTATCGAACATCTGCAAATGATTCGCCGCAAGGATATTTCGCGCTTGAAGAAGATGAATATTATTGCCTCCATGCAGCCGTCCCATTGCCCCTCGGACGTTTCTTTGATTGAAAAATATTGGGGCCCCCGCGGACGTAATTGCTATATTTTTAATACTCTCCTAAAGAGGGGCATTGATCTGGTATTCGGTTCCGATTCTCCCATCGAACCACTTGACCCCATCGCCGGTATTGATGCCGCTGTTAATCGTCTCGCCCCGGGGCGAAAAGAGTCTTTTTACCCAAGAGAAAGAATTTCTCCTTATCAGGCGCTTCATGGTTTTACGGCCGGGGCCTGGGACGCCGTCGGAAGGGGAGAGTCCTTGGGGCGGCTCCTTCCGGGCTATAAAGCTGATTTTGTGGTTTTATCCCAGGATATTTGCCGTATCCCGGGCTCTAAAATTAAAAAGACGAAGATCCTGGCGACATATTTCAATGGTCGAACGGTATTTGAGTTATAAACGGACGGCCGCATATTTGAATGCGAAAATCCTGATTAATTATCCTGTCGATTGGCATATGTAAACTTTTAGGATTGACACCCCGTTCTATATATAGGTAACTTGAAATAAACCGGGAGCGAATATGAGTAAATTGAAATTCCTCTGGGCCGCTTTATTAATTGCAGGATTGGCCTCACTGATTTGGGCGGACAGCCTTGATAATACCGCTGTGCCTGATACCAATGAGGGCGCCGAGATAACGGCATCGGATTCCAGTCTGGTTTATATCATGAATATCGATGGACCCATTGTCTCGGTAACGGCCGATAGGATTATCGATGCCATCGCCGAGGTCGAGGCCGGGCAGGCTGATTTATTGCTCCTCACCATGGATACTCCCGGCGGATTCAATGAATCTTTCTGGGCCATAACCAGGGCCATCATGAATTCCACCGTGCCGGTGGCCGTTTATGTTTATCCGCCCGGCGGGCGGGCCGCTTCGGCCGGAGTTTATATCACCTATTCGGCGCATATAGCCGCCATGGCTCCCAGCACCAGTATCGGAGCCGCCCATGTCGTTTCCGGAACCGGGGAAAAGATCGACTCCGTTCTCATGGAAAAAATCATGAATGATGCCGTGGCTTCATTGCGCGGCCTGGCCGAACATTACGGCCGTAATGCCGAATGGGCCGAAGATGCCGCCCGAAAATCGGTATCCATTACCTCCCGTGAGGCTCTGGAATTGAAAGTAATCGACATCCTGGCCGAAAATATCGATGACTTACTGGCACAGGCCGATGGCCGCGAAGTTAATACCGTTTATGGGAAAAAAGTTCTAAATCTCAAAAATCCGAAAAAGTTGCCTATTGAAAAATCCTGGATTCAGGCTATCCTGGAAATAATTTCTTCGCCCAGCGTCGCTTTTATTCTATTCTCTCTGGGCGGTTTGGGATTGGTTCTGGAGCTGTATAATCCGGGGGCGATTCTTCCCGGCGTGGTCGGGGGGATATGCTTGATTCTGGCTTTCTATAGTTTCCGGACTCTTCCCATTAATTATGCCGGACTCCTGCTGATAATATTCGCTGTGCTATTGTTTATACTGGAGGTGAAAGTGGTCAGTCATGGCCTGCTCGCCATTGGAGGGGTAGTTTCTTTTATCATCGGCGGCATGATGCTGATTGATACCAGCGATCCCGCTCTAAAAATTTCCAAGACCGTAATTTTTTCCGTCGCTCTGGTTATAGCCGCCTTTATAATCATCGCCGTTACCTACGCCGTAAAAGCCCGCGTGGCTAAGCCAACGACCGGCAAAGAAGGCCTGGTGGGGGAGGTCGGGACGGTTAAATCCAGTCTGGATAAAATCGGCTATGTCTATGTCGCCGGTGAACTCTGGGAAGCATTTTCCAATGAGACCTTGGAGGAAGGTATCGAAGTGGTTGTAGAAGAAGTCCAGGGAATGAAATTAAAAGTAGCCAGGAAGGTTTAAATATGGAGGAATTGACTATGAACCTTTTGGGACCGGCAGTAATAGTATTTTTCGCCCTGATAATACTATCCAACGCCATAAAAATATTAAGGGAGTATGAACGCGGAGTGGTTTTTCGCCTGGG
>Ga0105105_10000817_pt1 | contig 13667 bp, 12 predicted proteins | sample PPLLaktember2015_4_FD_79108 | JGI IMG/M metagenome (GOLD analysis project Ga0105105, IMG submission 79108) | Freshwater sediment microbial communities from Prairie Pothole Lake near Jamestown, North Dakota, USA - PPLs Lake P8 Core (1) Depth... | ecosystem: Environmental > Aquatic > Freshwater >... | reverse complement strand
CGCTGCGAATTTGAATCCGCAAGCGCAGCGGCTGTTTCTCAGCATCCGCGCCAGTTCCAGCAGGCCGGCCACGGCCGAGGCGTTGTCGTCCGCGCCGGGCGAGCCGGGAACGCTGTCGTAGTGCGCGCCGATCACGATGAATCGCGGGCGGGTTCCATTATTTTCGGCGATGATGTTGGAAACCGGCTTGCAGTAGGCCGTGTAGGTCTGGCGGGTCGGTGCGTAGCCGGCGGTGCTGAATTCGGACTCGATGTACTGCGCGGTGCGCTCCAGCGAATCTCCGTTCCAGAGATGCCTCTCGCCGATGTCGACAGACAGATGAGTGACGTGGCGCCGGAGATTTTTTGTTAGAATCTCTTTTTCCGATGCGTTCATTCGATTCTCCTTGACACGCAATCTCACGTCGGCGTAGGCTTTTATTCGAACGGCAGCCTAACGGCCTTGCGGGCTGGACGCATCATAACGCTCGATTTTCCCCTTCAGCTGCTTGCCGCCGCCGCGACCATCCGGCTCTGACTTTTTCCCACAAGGAGCCTGGGATATGAAACCAAACACCAACAACATCGAAGTCTTTTACAACACCTTCCGCGAAATCAGCAAGGCGGTGCACTCCAGCACCGATTTAAAGGAAGTTTTGGACCTGGCGGTCTGGAAGGCCACCGATGCGCTGGGCGCCAAAGGCGCCATCCTGCGAATCCTGAACCTGGACACCGATGAGCTGGAGCTGAGCGCCGCCTATAACCTCAGCGAATCCTACCTCGCCAAGGGCCCGGTGACGCAAAAAAGCCTGATTATAGACCTATACAAAGAAAAACGAGTGGTTGTAATCGAGGACATCTACCACGATCCGCGAATTACCTATCCGTTGGAGGTCGAAAGGGAAGGCATTCGCTTGGTGCTGGACACTTCCCTGAGCTTCCGCGACCGCATCGCCGGCATCCTCCGAATCTACTTAAGCGAGGTGCGGCCTGTTTCCGAAGGAGAGCGCGATTTCCTGGTTTCATTGGCCGATCAGTGCGCCATTGCGATTGAAAAGGCCCGGCTCATCGAAGCCCAGAAATCCAAATACGATCGCCTGGCGCTGCAGACGGAAAAACTCTCGGCCCTCGGGCGCATGGCGGCCGGCATCGCCCACGAAATCAACAACCCCTTGGCCGGAATTCTGCTTTTCAGCTCGAACCTCCACAAGAAGGTTCCCGATAAAGGTCCTTTGAAAGAAGGCTTGGCGATCATCATGCGCGAGACACAGCGCTGCAAATCCATCATCCAGGGTCTGCTCGAGTTCGCGCGCGATAGAGAGCCTCAGAAAGCTGCCGCAAGCCTTCCGGCTATCATCCATAAGGCCCTTAACATTATGGAAAACGAGTTCCGCCTGAGGCACATTCGGATCGAAAAGGACTTCGCCCCCGACCTGCGGGAGAGCTGCATCGATGCCGACCAAATGGAGCAAGTCTTTATCAACCTGCTGCTCAATGCCGCTCAGGCCATCGACGACAACGGCGTGATTACCATTCGCTCCCGCATGAGCTCGAACCTCCGGACGATTGTGATTGAGGTCATCGACACCGGCTGCGGGATACCGGCAGAGCACTTGGACCGAATCTTTGACCCCTTCTATTCCACCAAGAAAAACGGCTCCGGGCTCGGCCTGTCGGTCAGCTTTGGAATCATCCAAAGCCATCAGGGGCGGCTGGAGGTCTCCAGCCAGCCCGGCCGGGGGTCGAAATTCACGGTTTGGCTGCCCATCGCCGAAGGAACGCCAGAAACCAGGACCCCATGACCGCCGCACCCGCCGACATTTTGATTATCGATGATGAGGCTGTCATCCATGACGGATGTAAATTGGCTTTATGCGAACACGGCCACACGGTGGACGCCGTGTTCGACGGCCGCAACGGCATCGAACGGCTCACGCAGCGCCACTTCGACCTGGTTTTGCTCGACTTGAAACTGCCGGACATCGACGGGATGCAGCTGCTTGAAGTCATTCGGCGTGAAAAGCCAACGGTCGGTGTCGTGGTGATGACCGGCTTCTCTTCGGTATCCGATGCCGTCCGGGCCATCAAGCTGGGAGCCTTCGACTACCTCTCCAAGCCCTTCTCCGATGACGAACTCGTACTGGCGGTCGAAAAAGCCGTCAAGACCAAACGCCTGGCAGAGGAAAACCTGGCCTTGCGGAAGCAGCTTTTCGCCAAGTTCGATTTCAGCAGCATCGTGGGAGAAGACCCCAAGATGCTGCGCATATTCGAAGAAATCCGCAAAGCGGCACCCACCGACAGCATCATCCTGATAGAGGGCGAAAGCGGAACCGGCAAAGAACTCTTCGCCAAGGCGATTCATGCTCACAGCCAGCGGAGCGACAAACAGTTCATCGTGGTCGACTGCAGCACGTTTTCCCCCTCCCTGCTTGAAAGCGAGCTCTTCGGGCACCTCAAGGGCTCGTTTACCGGCGCGACGCATGACAAGCCGGGCATTTTCGAGGTAGCCGACGGCGGCACTCTGTTTCTGGACGAAGTGGCCAATCTGACCCTGGACGTACAGGGCAAGTTGCTGCGGGTGATGGAAACCCGGGAGTACCGGCCGGTCGGTGCCAGCCTCACGCGCAAGACCAACATCCGTATCATCGCCGCCAGCAACCAGAACCTGAAAGCGCTGGTCGAGCAGGGAAAGTTCCGCAGCGACCTGTTTTACCGGTTGAGCGTTCTTCCTATTTACATTCCTCCGCTGCGCGAGAGGCGCCAGGACATTCCGAAGCTGGCCTACCATTTTCTGAGAATCTTCTGCCGGGAGATGGGCAGGCGGGTCCAGGGCTTCAGCGACGAGGCCCTGGAAGCCCTGATCAACCACGACTGGCCCGGAAACGTCCGGCAGCTCAAAAACGTGGTGGAGCGACTCGTCATAATGGCTGACGATGAGGTTTTGGGCTATCACCACTTGGCCGAAAATTTGCGCGGCCGCCATGGAACAATACCGGTCCGTGTGCCCGAAACGCTGAAAGAATTGCGGTTGATAAAAAAACGCATCATTGCTGACCAATACGGCAGAATCGAAAAAGCTTTTCTGGTGAAAGCCCTTGCAGCGGCGTACGGAAACATCAGCGAGGCGGCTGCGGCAGTTGGCATGCAGCGGTCCAACTTTTCGACTATGTTGAAGAAACATGGATTATCCCCCGCTCGCAGCGAACCAGCCGGCGGCACGAACGAAGCCAGATAACCCCATCTCCTTGCATCTCCCCCCAACTGCAATCGAAACCCGTTAACAGCCAAGTAAATACGCTAAAAACCGTATAAGGTCCAATACGGCTCCAGACCCGCAACTTGCCTGGCAAGCAGGCCCTTAAAACATCGCAACCAATTGATAAAAATTTAAAAGTTGGTTCCATCAAAATGCAACAGGTGGAAAGGCAGGCATTCGTATTGATATTTATACACTTATAACGGTTTAATTTTATATTTAAAATTTAAATCAGGCGCCCGCTCCCATATCGAACCGCATACGCTTGTTGGTTGGAGGGATATATCCGTATCAGTCTTTAAGAATGCAACATGATGAAATTAAATGCAATATTTCTTGGCAATTTTTTTTTGTCTGATCGCTTTTCTGGTACAGTCTATGCTCAACTGAGTTTCGAATAGGAAACAACGCATGCATAAATCAGATCTCAAATTTTTGATTTGAGATTGGAAAAAGAGGAGGTGGCACCATGATCAGCTTGTTCACAAATACCGAAGCGAACTTCGATACGCCCCCCCAGATTTTGGTGATGGAAGATGACCGTACCGTGGCCATGGGCCTTGAGATGGTTTTGAGCGAGGAAGGCTATCACGTCGATCTGGCCGGCACGGGCGAGCTTGCCCTGGAAGCCTTCAAACAAAGACGCTTTGACTTGCTGGTGGCCGACCTTCGGCTTCCGGGAATCGATGGCATGGAGGTGATCCGCAAGGTCAGAAAAGAAAAGCCCGAAACCGAAGTCATCGTTATTACAGGATACGGCACTGCAGCCAAGGCCGTGGAGGCCATGAAACTGGGCGTTCATGATTTCTTGCCCAAGCCGTTTACCGAGGACCAGATCAAGGCAGCCATCGATGAAGCGCTGAAAGTGCATGCGAAAAAGCCCGCTGTTGACGCTACCAAAGAAGCTGAAACAGAGGAAGAAAAGCTCATCCAAAAGCGCGAGGTCCTTGCAGTATTGGGCCGAACCGCCGACGACATGCACTTCTGGAGCGAACTGATGGAGAACGGATCCGAAGCGCTGGCGGATTATCGGCTTTCCTACGCGGCCAAGGCGGCCATCGCATCCGGCGACTTGAAGTGGATCAATGAGAATGTGGGCGAGCTCACCCAGAAGCACCTGAAATTCATCTACAAACGGCTGGAGCGGGAGGCCTGGTGATCCAGCGGACGGTTACTTTGTTGCAGGGTGCTCTTGCCCGCGGGCCGATGCCAATGTCTGCGCCGACAAAATTCGAAAATTATTTCTTCGTCTTCAGGGATATCATTCGATCCATGCACTCCAGCACCAATCTCAAGGAGGTGCTGGATGTCGTCGTAACCAAGTCCGTCGGTGTCTTGAATGCCAAGGGCTCGCTTCTGAGGATTCTCAACAAGGAAACCAACCAATTTGAAGTACGGGCCGCTTATGGATTGGGCGAACGCTATCTGTCCAAAGGCCCGGTCACGACCGAAAAGCTGCTGCCCGATCTTGCTGAGTTTCGCAAGGTCCAGATCATCAAGGATATCTGGCATGCCCCCCGGGTCGAATACCCGCAATTGGCCTGGGATGAGGGCATCCGCATGATCGTTGACGTGCCCCTGTGCATCAAGGACCAGATGGTCGGCCTGATCCGCATCTACCTGACACAGGGGCGCGATTTTTCAGAGGATGAACTGGATTTCATCATCACGGTCGCCGAGCAATGCGCTTGCATCATCGAACGGGTTCAGCTGATGGAAAGCCAGCAGGCCCAGTTTACGCATCTGACGACACAGATGGAAAGATTATCGTCGCTGGGTCGGATGGCCGCGGGAATTGCCCATGAAATCAACAACCCCTTGACCGGCATCCTGCTTTACAGCTCAAACATGAGCAAGAAAGTTCCCCCGGGCGGTCCTCTGGATGAGAGCTTGAAAATCATCGTCCGGGAAACCCAACGGTGCAAGAAAATTATCCAGGGGGTGCTTGAATTCGCCCGCGACGGGCAACCCGAAAAGGTCAGGGCCGACATCAACGACATCATGCAAAACGCCCTGAGCATCGTCGGCAACCAGTTCCATCTGCGGCACGTGCAGGTCGAAAGGCACCTGGCCGAAGACATGCAAAAAACGATGCTCGATATCAGTCAGATCGAACAGGTGTTCGTGAACCTCCTGCTCAATTCACTGCAAGCGGTCAAGGAGCATGGCAGAATCCGCGTCCACAGCGCCGTTGACCGGGCGCAGCGCAGGATCGAAGTTGTCGTCGACGATAATGGTTGCGGCATTGCTCCGGACGCCATCGAAAAGATCTTCGATCCTTTCTATTCGACGCGGGCGGACGGGGTCGGTCTGGGACTGTCGGTCAGCTACGGCATCATTCAAAACCACCAGGGAGACATCCAGGTCTTCAGTGAACCGGGCCGCTATACGAGTTTTAAAATAACGCTTCCCATTGTGGCAGAATAAGCCATTCGAAGGGTGGCTATGAAACCGATCCGAGTTCTGGTCATTGATGATGAAGGCGTCATCTGCGAAGCGTGCCGACTGGTTCTATCTGAAAAGGGCTATGGGGTGGATCATTGCTTGACGGGCCGGGCCGGTCTGCTGGCTGCGGAAAGGGGCATATACGATGTGATCCTGCTGGATATGAAACTGCCCGACATAGACGGCACCGAGGTGCTGAAGGCGGTTTGCGGGAAAACGCCCGCGCCGCCCGTCATTGTGATGACAGGCTATTCCACGATGTCCAACGCCGTGAACGCAATGAAACTTGGCGCGGCCGACTACCTGTCCAAACCGTTCACCGACGACGAGCTGATTGAAGCCATAGAAAAATCCTGTATCGACCGCTGACCCGTGAGCCAGGCAGCGGCAGGCGGCCTTATCGGCCGGGCGGAGCCACGGGATTCGATTGGCAGAAAGAGGAGCGATGAAAAACAAACGCATGACCGCCGCATTGCAGGGTGCCGTCATGGTGGTCGGCGGAGGCATTGCCGGCATGCAGGCAGCCCTGGATCTCGCGAATTCGGGTTTTTATGTCTACCTGGTGGAGAAATCTCCGGCCATCGGCGGTGCGATGGCACAGCTGGACAAGACCTTTCCCACCAATGACTGTTCGATGTGAATCATTTCCCCCAAACTGGTCGAGGTCGGCCGGCACATCAACATCGAATTGCTCACCCTGTCGGAAGTGACGGCAATTGAAGGAGTGGAAGGCGATTTTACGGTCAGCGTCCTGCAAAAGCCGCGCTATGTGGACATCGACAAATGCATCGCCTGCGGCCTGTGCGCTCAAAAATGCCCCAAAAAAGTAGGGGATGAATACAATGAAAACCTGACCAAACGCAAAGCGATCTACGTTCCCTATTCACAGGCCGTGCCGCTGAAATACGCGATCGATGCCGAGAACTGCATCCATTTTTCAAAAGGAAAGTGCGGCGCCTGTGAAACCCACTGCCCGTCGGGCGCCATCAATTTCAAGGACACCGCGAGAGAGATCCGGCTGCAAGTGGGATCGCTCATTCTGGCGCCCGGATTCAGGGCGTTTGATCCGAGCCGTTTTGACCATTACGCCTATCTGGGTCTGCCGGATGTGGTCACCTCCCTTGAGTTTGAACGCATCCTCTCGGCGACCGGGCCCTTTTCCGGCCATCTGCTGCGGCCGTCCGGCATGCGCGGCAAAAAACCGATTGAAAAACAGCCGCAGAAAATCGCCTGGCTGCAGTGCGTGGGCTCCCGGGACATCAACCGCTGCGACAACGGCTATTGCTCTTCGGTCTGCTGCATGTACGCCGTCAAGCAGGCGGTCATGGCCAAAGAGCACGCGAAGTCTGCGCTGGACTGCGTGATTTTCAACATGGACATCCGCACCCAGGGCAAGGATTTTGACCGCTATTATGACAATGCCCGAAAGAAAGGGGTGCGCTTTGTTCATGCCCGCATCCATACCGTCGACCCGGTGCCGGGATCCGCAGATCTTCTGCTGCGGTATGTGGCCGATGACGGCCGCCAGCAGGAAGAGCGCTTCGATATGGTGGTTCTTTCCACCGGCCTGGAAGTCCGCCCGGATGCCATCGCCCTCGCGCAGGCCGCAGGCGTCGAACTGGACCGCTACCATTTCACCCGAACGGACAGCTTCCATCCGGTGGCGACTTCCAGGCCGGGGATCTATGCCTGCGGAGCATTCGCCGGTCCCAAGGACATTCCTCAATCGGTCATGGAAGCGAGTGCGGCCGCCTGCGCGGCCACCGAGGCCCTGGCGGCGGCCCGCCATACCCGGACCCGATCGGTCAACATCCCGGCGCAACGGGATGTGAGCCGCGAAGCGCCCCGCATCGGCGTATTCGTATGCAACTGCGGCATCAACATCGGCGGAATCGTCAGGGTGCCGGAAGTGGCCGAGCATGCCCGGACGCTGCCCGGTGTCGTCTATGTGGAAGAAAATCTTTTTACGTGCTCCCAGGACACCCAGGACAAAATAACGACGGTCATTCGGGAAAAGGCTCTGAACCGGGTGGTCGTGGCCGCCTGCACGCCGCGAACGCATGAGGCGCTGTTCCAGGAAACGCTGATCAACGCCGGCCTCAACAAATACCTGATTGAGATGGCCAACATCCGCAACCAGGATGCATGGGTTCACGCCGAAAATCCGCAAGCCGCCACGCAAAAAGCCAAGGATCTTGTGCGGATGGCCGTAGCAAACGCCGCTTTTTCCAGCCCGCTGCAGGAAACGGAACTGCCGGTGAGCCGATCCGCACTCGTCGTAGGGGCCGGAGTCGCCGGCATGACGGCCGCTCTGTCTCTGGCGCGCCACGGATATCCGGTCCATCTGGTGGAAGCCTCGGGAAATTTAGGCGGCAATGCTCGCCGCCTCAATAAGACCTTCCGGGATGAAGACATCGCCGCCTTCCTGACGGATTTGATCCGGCAGGTTGAAGCCGAGCCCCGTCTCACCGTGCACCTTGGCGCCAGCATCCAGCGGGTGGATGGGTTCGTCGGCAATTTTAGCAGTGTAATTTCGCAGGGAGACTCGCAGCTGACGGTTGAGCACGGCATCGTCATTCTGGCCTTAGGGGCCCAAGAGTCCAAGCCGGCCGAATACTTGCACGGCGAACATGCCGCCGTCATCACGGGGCTGGAAATGGATGAACTGCTCCGGAAGCAAGACCTGCGGGTCCAAAAAGCGCAAAATGTGGTTTTCATCCAATGCGTGGGCTCCCGGAACACGGAGCGTCCCTATTGCTCCAAGGTGTGCTGCACCCATTCCATCCAAAGCGCTCTGGAGCTGAAGACGCTTAATCCAGAGATCAATGTCTACATTCTCTACCGGGACATTCGGACCTACGGCGCAAGAGAGGATCTTTACCGGGAGGCCCGGCGCCGGGGGGTTCTTTTTTTTCGTTATGACCCCGATGAAAAACCGCAGGTCACCGCCAACGGCAAGAAGGTGGCCGTTCAATTCAACGACGGCATCATCGGCCGCAACCTGTTGGTTGACGCGGATATCCTCTGTCTGGCGGCGGCCATCGTGCCCCGCGACCATCAACGGCTCGTCCAGCTGTTCAAGGTTCCGGTTGATTCCGACGGCTGGCTGCTCGAGGCCCACCAAAAGCTACAGCCGGTGGAGTTTGCAACCGAAGGGGTTTTTTTGTGCGGGATGGGCCATTATCCGAAACCGATCGAGGAGAGCATTGCCCAGGCCCAAGCCGCCGCGGCCAAGGCTCTGACCGTTCTGGCCCGGCAGCAGATCATGGTCGGCGGAAAGGTTGCGCGCATCCAGGCAGAATGGTGCTCCGGATGCCTGGGATGCATCCAGGTCTGCCCCTACGGGGCCATCACGTTCAATGCCGAGAAACGCGTGGCCGAGATCAATCAAGCCCTGTGCAAGGGATGCGGCGCCTGCGCGGCGGCCTGCCCGTCGGAGGCGCCGCTTCTGGCCGGATTCAGCAACCGGCAGATCTATGCCCAGATTAGAAGTGCAACGAGCGCGGCGGCCTGATGGCATCCCTTCCAAATGGGTTTCAGATCGCTGCGGCCGACCCATACGTCAGGCGGGAGGAGTCCCCTCCTGCCGTTGAAACCCGCCCGGCCTGTCCGGGGTCTGGAGAAATCGTGGATTGCAAACGATTCGAACCGAGGATTCTGGCGTTTATCTGCAACTGGTGCGCCTACGGCGCAGCGGATCTGGCAGGCGTCAGCCGCCTGCAGTATCCCCCGAACCTGCGCGCCATTCGGGTCATGTGCTCTGCCACCGTGTCGCCGCATCACATATTGCGAGCGCTGCAGGAGGGCGCCGACGGCGTCCTGGTGGGCGGGTGACACATCGGCGACTGCCATTACCTGTACGGTAATTACATGACCGTCAAGCGCGTCACCTTCCTGCAGGAACTCCTGAATTTCATGGGCCTCGCGGAGCGGGTGCACCTGGCATGGATATCTTCGGCCGAAGCCCAGAAATTCGTCCAGGTCGTAACCGATTTTACGGAAAAGATCCGCGCCCTCGGCCCCAACCCCCTGGCGGAGTACGCGGCCGGCGCAAAGGCGGCGCGGTTGGAATCGAATTCCGATCATCGAAGCTCCCATCTCGCAGGGGATCGATAAAATGCAAGCGCCCGGATCCGAATGCGCTCCCGCGCTCGAGGCTCAGGATATGAAAACGGAAGTGAAACGCTGGCTTGAAACCGGAATCGTGGATGTTTTCCTGGGCTACAAACGGATGATGAACCATCCCCTGCCCTATTGTTTCGTCAAAGCCGACCTGGAGGCGGTGGATGATCTGATCACCGGTCCGGCCCGCTATTCACTGGAAAAAATCGCCACCCATATCGCCTCGGTAAGGCCGGACCTTAAGATCGGAATGCTGGCCCGCGATTGCAACCAGAGGGCGTTGAACGTGTTGTTCATCTGGAATCAGCTCAGCCCGGACCAGGTCAAAACGGTGAACGTCAACTGCTGCCCGTCCAATCTAAAGCAACACGGGGACTGCTCCTATCTGGAGCCGGAAAAAGCGGGCACTTACAAACAGCGGGTGGGTCTGGGCAAAGCTTTAGATCCACAGGCGGTCGAGGAATTCAGCCCGCAGGAGCGGTTGTCGCGGTGGATGTATGAATTCCAGAAATGCATCAAATGTTACGGGTGCCGGAACATCTGTCCGGTCTGTTTCTGCAAAGCGTGCAGCCTGGAAAACAAGGAGTTGATCGGAACCGGGGCGTTGCCGCCGGAGGCACCGATCTTCCATCTGGTCCGAGCCGTGCATATGGCCGGTCGGTGCATCGACTGCGGCCTGTGCGAGGATGCCTGCCCGGTGGACATCCCGCTGCGGTCGCTGTACCGCAAGGTCAACGAAATCGTCGTCGCTGTCTTCGACTATGAAACGGGGTCCCGGCCCGACCAATCCCCTTTCAGTGTTCTGGGCGATACGGTCGCTCTGGAGCCGAAACCGATTTAGTTCTACCGACCTAAATGAAAAGAAGGAGGAGGCGATGCAGTGCAAGTTGGTCCCCTCGGTCTGCTCCTACTGCGGAACCGGATGCGGCATCCTTTTTGAGGTGATCGACGGCAGAATCCACAGCACCCTGCCGATGAAAACCCATCCGGTCAATGAGGGCAAGTTGTGCATCAAGGGCTGGAACCTTCACGAACACGTCAACAGCGATCTGCGTTTGAAGCAACCGCTGGTTAAGACCTACGGCCGGTTCATTAAGGCGGACTGGGATGAGGCCATTCAAATCACGGCCGAACGGTTCCGCGAGATCATCGCGAAATACGGACCCGATGCCATCGGCATCCTGGTGTCAGCCAAGATCACGAATGAAGAAAATTACCTGGCCCAAAAATTCGCCAGAGCCGCCATCGGCACCAACAACGTCGATCACTGCGCGCGTCTTTGACACTCCTCCACGGTGGCCGGTCTGGCCGCTGCTTTCGGAAGCGGTGCCATGACGAATTCGATTGCCGAGATCGAAGCCGCCCGTTGCATCTTCGTCATCGGCTCCAACACGACCGCCTGCCACCCGCTCATCGCCCGCCGCATTTTCCGGGCCAAGGAAAACGGCGCTCATCTCATCGTAGCCGACCCGCGCAGCATTCAGCTGTCGCGTTTTGCCGATGTGGCCGTCAACCACCGCCTCGGCAGCGATGTCGCCCTGTTGAACGGCATCATGCACATCATTGTCAGAGAGGGCTGGCACGCGCATGCGTACATCGAGCAGCGGACGGAAGACTTTCAACTCCTTGAACGCGTTCTCAAGGACTATACGCCCGAAAGGGTCCAGCAGATTACCGGAGTCGACCGCAAGCACCTGGAACGCATGGCCGAACTCTACGCCACGAATCATCCGGCCAGTCTTTTGTACGCGATGGGCATTACGCAGCACACCACGGGAGTGGATAACGTCAAGTCCTGCTGCAATCTCGCGATGCTATGCGGGAACGTGGGGGTTTACGGCGGAGGCGTGAACCCTCTGAGGGGCCAGAACAATGTTCAAGGCGCCTGCGACATGGGAGGGCTGCCCAACGTGCTGACCGGCTATCAGCCGGTGGCGGACCCCCAGGTTCGCGAGAAATTCTCAAAGGCATGGGGACGGCCGCTCTCCGAACGCCCCGGCCTGACCATAACCGACATGATACCGGCCATGCTGGAAGGCAAGCTGAAGGGGTTGTATGTGATCGGGGAAAACCCCAAACTGAGCGACCCGGATTGGACTCACATGCATCACGCGCTCAAAAACCTGGACTTTCTGGTGGTTCAAGAACTGTTTTTGTCGGAAACCGCACAGGTTGCCGATGTGGTCTTTTCAGCGGCTTCGGTGGGCGAGAAGGAAGGCACGATTACCAACACGGAACGCCGCTGCATGCGGATCCACCAGGCGATCGACCCCATCGCCAATACATTGGCCGACTGGCAAATCATCTGCAGGCTGTCTACGGCCATGGGGTATCCGATGCAATATCAACACCCAGAAGAAATATTCAACGAGATGAGACATCTGACGCCAAAAAGCTATGCCGGCATGACCTACGAACGCATGGGCTTGGATGGTCTGCAATGGCCCTGCCCGGAAGTCGGTCATCCCGGGACCCCTTTTCTGCACCAAGGGCAGTTTGCTCGGGGGAAGGGTAAATTTCATGCCGTCGAGCACCAAGATCCGGCGGAAATGCCCGATGCTCAATATCCCTATTTTTTGACTACCGGCCGGATGTTCGCCCATTTTCACTTCGGCACCATGACGCGCGTGTCGCCCCATCTGGATATCGAGCAGACCACCGGCTATGTGACCATCCACCCGGACGACGCCCGGGCATTGATGGTCCGAGAAGGGGATGTGCTGGTGCTGTCTTCCCGCAGAGGCCGCATGGAGGCTCCGGCGAGGATCAGTCGAAGCGTTGAGCCCGGAACCCTCTTCCTGCCCATTCACTTCGGCGAAAACCCGACCAATGTCCTCACTAGCGCCGAGGCGGTCGATCCCCTCGCCAAAATCCCGGAGTTCAAAGTATCGGCCGTAAAAGTGAGCAAACTCGCTCCGAGTCCGCCATAAAAAGGACTGGTTCGCTAGTGGCGGACAAACAAAGAGGGGCTCCTCGACAGCGAGGAACCCCTCTTTGTGTGTTTTTGGATAAAAAAAGGCGAAAGCCTTTTTTATACGCGCACTTCCTCCTTGACCGACACGGCGATCTTGAAAAGCAGCGTTAGGACCAGGAAGCCCAGCGCATAGACCCCGATGGTGATCAGGCCTTCGAGCAGGGTCGGGATGTACTCGTTGATCTCGTGCAGCGGGTTGGGCACGAAGCCGCCCGAGATCATGCCCATGCCCTTGTCGATCCAGCAGCCGAAGAAGACGCAGATGCAGCCCACGATCAGGGTCAGCTCGTTCTTGCGGGTGACGGGGTTCACCAGCAGGATGATCCCGATGACCATCAGCGTCATCGAAGCCCACATCCAGGGGACGTAGGCCCCGTGTCCGTGCAGGCCGACGAACAGGTACTTGAGATGATCCATGTGCTCGGGGATCTGGCTGTAAAAGGCGACGAAAACCTCGCAGAGCAGGAAGAACACGTTGATGCAGATCGCGTAAGCCACGGTGACCGCGAGCGACTGGATCTGCTTCCAGCCCGGATCGAAGTTGCTGACCCGGCGGATGATGAGGCAGAGCAGGATCAGGAGCGCCGGCCCCGAAGCGAAGGCCGAGGACAGAAAGCGCGGGGCCAGGATGGCGGTCAGCCAGAAGCCGCGGCCGGGCAGGCCGCAGTACAGGAAGGCCGTAACCGTGTGGATGCTGACGGCCCAGGGAATCGAAATGTAAATCAGCGGCTTCAGCCAGCTCTGATAGTGCACCCCCTGGCGTTCCGCTTCGAGCACGTTCCAGCCGATGATGAGGTTCAGGAACAGGTAGCCGTTCAGCACGACCGTGTCCCAGAACAGCACCGAGTTCGGCGTGGGGTAGAGCAGGACGTTCATGACCCGCATGGGCTGG
>Ga0105105_10000814_pt1 | contig 13681 bp, 10 predicted proteins | sample PPLLaktember2015_4_FD_79108 | JGI IMG/M metagenome (GOLD analysis project Ga0105105, IMG submission 79108) | Freshwater sediment microbial communities from Prairie Pothole Lake near Jamestown, North Dakota, USA - PPLs Lake P8 Core (1) Depth... | ecosystem: Environmental > Aquatic > Freshwater >... | reverse complement strand
TCCGGGTGCACCTCGCGAGCCGCGGCCATGCGCTGGTCGGCGACACCACGTACGGCGGCCGCGTGCGCGCCGGCTTCGCTCGCCAGGCGCTGCACGCCTGGCGCCTGGAGTTCGAGCATCCGACGCGCGCGGTCCCGATGCGCTTCGCGAGTCCGCCGCCGGCGGACCTGGTCGCGCTGCTCGCCGCGCTCGGGCTGCCCGAGCCCGATCCCTCGGTCGACCTCGCCGGCAGCGCGCGGTGATCGGACCCGCGACCCTGCCCGGCATCGTGCCGGACTGGCCCGTCGCGAACGCGGTCAGGGCCTTCGTGACCACGCGCGCCGGCGGTGTCAGCGCGGGCGCGTTCGGCCTCGTGGATGGGGCGGCAGGCGGCCTGAACCTCGGCGATCACGTCGGAGACGATGCCGATGCGGTGCGCGAGAACCGCTCGCGTCTCGAGGCGTCGCTGCCGGGCCGGGTCCGCTGGCTGCGTCAGGTCCATGGCGTCGCCGTGCACGATGCGGACGGACCGGAGCCGGTCGAGCCGCCGGTCGCCGACGCTGCCGTCACGACGACCCCGGGCACGGTCGTGGCGGTCATGACCGCCGACTGTCTGCCGATCCTGCTGGCCGACGCGCAGGGCCGTGCGGTCGGCGTCGCGCATGCGGGCTGGCGGGGGCTCGCCGCCGGGGTCGCCGAGACCACGGTCGATGCGCTGCGCGCGCGGGTCGGTGCCGATGCGCGCATCCAGGCGTGGCTCGGTCCGGCCATCGGGCCGACGGCCTTCGAGGTCGGCGACGACGTGCGCCAGGCGTTCTGCGATCTCGATGCGTCGGCGGCCACGGCCTTCCTGCCCGGGCCCGCGGCCGGCAAGTGGTGGGCAGACCTGTTCGCCCTGGCGCGGCTGCGGCTCGCGTCGCGCGGCGTGACCGACGTGCGCGGCGGCGCGCTGTGCACCGTCACCGATGCGGCGCGCTTCTATTCGCACCGCCGCGACCGCTCGAGCGGTCGCCTCGCCTCACTCGTCTGGCTCGCCCGCTGAGCGTCGGTTGCGGCGCCGCTGCGGCGTGCCGACGAGCCACAGGAAGAGCGCGAGCGGTGCGAGTCCGTAGAAGGCGAAGGTCGCGATGCCCGCGACGACCGAGGTCTCGGTCAGCGCCATCATCAGGACGACATACAGCCAGGCGATGGCGACGATGTACACGGGTGAGGGCCTCGGCGCGCGTGGACAAGCGGTTTGGCCGCGCGCAAGATTCACGAAAGGTCTCCGCAGCATAATGCGGGCCGAAGACGCCACCAGGGGAGTCCATGGCTGCAGCACGGCAACAGCGCCCGAAGAGGGCGACGGCATCGTCGTCACCGAAGCGCGCGCCGGGTCAGGGCGCGGCGCGTGCCGCCACGGTCGCTTCGTCGGATCCCCTGCCCGCAGACGCCCCGGTGCCGCCGGTCCGGCGCACCGCCCGGGGCACGGCCAAGGCCGCTTCCGCCGATGCCGCCACCCGCGGCCAGGCGACGACGCCCGCATCGCCCCCGCCGAAGCCCGCGTCGCCCCCGCCGAAGCCCGCGTCGCCTCCCTCGAAGCCCGGCGCCGCGAAGCGCCGGGCCGGCGGCACGCGTGCGCCCGCTGCCGCGGCGACGCGCGACACGGCTGCCCCGCCCGAGGCCGCCGTCCGCTCCGCAGTGCCGCCGTCCTTCGTCGCGAAGGACCTCGCCCCGACCTCGGCCGGCGCCTTCCCGATGTGGAGCATCGACCCGACCCGACTGCTGTCGCTGCAGAACGAGTACGCGACGCGGCTGCAGGATCTGTGGTCGGGGTTCCTCAAGCCCGAGGGCGCGCCGCCCGCACTCGGCGACAAGCGCTTCTCGGCGCCCGAGTGGACGAAGCAGACGCCGTTCGCCTGGAGCGCCGCGCTCTACCTGCTGAATGCCGACTTCCTGCAGCGCATGGCCGACTCGGTCGATGCCGACGCCAAGACGCGCGAACGGATCCGCTTCTTCACGCAGCAGTGGGTCGACGCGCTGTCGCCGTCCAACTTCCTGCCGACCAACCCCGAGGCGCAGCAGCTGCTGCTCGACTCGAACGGCGACAGCCTGCGGCACGGCATCGAGAACCTCCTCGCCGACATCGGCAAGGGCCACATCTCGATGACCGACGAGAGCGCATTCGAGGTGGGCCGCAACGTCGGCACCTCGAAGGGCGCGGTGGTCTTCCGCAACGACGTGATCGAGCTGATCCAGTACTCGCCGAGCACGCCGACCGTCGGCACCCGGCCGCTGCTGCTGGTGCCGCCGTTCATCAACAAGTACTACATCCTCGACCTGCAGCCCGAGAACTCCTTCGTCGCACACGCCGTCTCGCGCGGGCATACGGTGTTCCTCGTGTCCTGGATCAACGCGCAGCCCGAACACGGCAAGCTCACCTGGGACGACTACATCGAGCGCGGCATCGTCGAGGCGATCCACCGCGTGCAGACGATCTCGCGCAGCGACACGATCAACGCGCTCGGCTTCTGCGTGGGCGGCACCATCCTCGCCACCGGCCTGGCGGCCCTGGCGGCGCGGGGCGAGAAGCCGGTCGCGTCGCTCACGCTGATGACCACGCTGCTCGACTTCGAGGAACCCGGCGTGCTCGGCGTGTTCATCGATCCGGCGCAGGTCGGCTGGCGCGAGCAGACGCTCGGCGACGGCGGTCTCATGACGGGCCAGGAGCTGGCGACGACCTTCTCGTTCCTGCGTCCGAACGACCTGGTCTGGAACTACGTCGTCGCCAACTACCTGAAGGGCAAGGCGCCGCCGGCCTTCGACCTGCTGTACTGGAACTCGGACGGCACCAACCTGCCGGGTCCGCTGTACTGCTGGTACCTGCGGCACATGTACCTGCAGAACGAGCTGCGGGTCCCGAACGCGCTGACCTGCATGGGCGAGAAGATCGACCTGCGGCGCATCGACGTGCCGACCTACATCTTCGGCGCCCGGGAAGACCACATCGTCCCGTGGCGTGCGGCCTACGGCTCGACCCAGCTCCTGTCGAACCGCCTGCGCTTCGCCCTGGGCGCCTCGGGGCACATCGCCGGCGCGATCAACCCCGCCTCGAAGAACAAGCGCAGCTACTGGATCGGCGAGTCGCTGCCGGCCTCGCCGGACGCCTGGCTCGCCGGTGCGGTCGAGCATCCCGGCAGCTGGTGGAACGACTGGGCGGCCTGGCTGGAGGCCTTCAAGGGGCCGGAGCAGCCGGCGCCGGCCCGACTCGGCGACGCCGCGAACCCGCCGCTGGAGCCCGCCCCCGGGCGGTACGTGAAGATGAAGGCGAAGCCCGCGACCGGGACCGCCGGGACAGTCCCTCAACCGTGAACCAACGCCCGGGAAACGGGCCCGATGGAGACAGACGATGAGCAAGCTCGCATATGTGACCGGTGGCATGGGTGGCATCGGTACCGCGATCTGCCGCAAGTTCCACGACATGGGCTACACCGTGATCGCCGGCTGCGGCCCGACCCGCAATTTCGACAAGTGGCTGTCGGAGCAGAAGGCCGAGGGCTACTCGTTCATCGCCTCGGTCGGCAACGTCTCCGACTGGGAGTCGACCAAGGCCGCGTTCGACAAGATCAAGGCCGAGTACGGCAACCCCGACGTGCTGGTCAACAACGCCGGCATCACCCGTGACGGCGCCTTCCGCAAGATGTCGCTCGACGACTGGAACGCGGTCATCTCCACCAACCTGAACAGCCTGTTCTGCGTGACCAAGCAGGTCATCGACGGCATGCTCGACAAGGGCTGGGGACGGGTCATCAACATCTCGTCTGTCAACGGCGAGAAGGGCCAGTTCGGCCAGACCAACTACTCGGCGGCCAAGGCCGGCATGCACGGCTTCACCATGGCGCTCGCCCAGGAAGTCGCCTCGAAGGGCGTCACGGTGAACACCGTTTCCCCGGGCTACATCGCGACGGACATGGTGATGGCCGTCCGCGAGGACGTCCGCGAGAAGATCATCCAGACCATTCCGGTCAAGCGACTCGGACGCGCCGAGGAGATCGGCTCGATCTGCGGCTGGCTGTCCACCGACGACGCCGGCTACACCACCGGGGCCGACTTTTCGTGCAACGGGGGCCTTCATATGGGATGATGCGACGCGGCAAAGACCCCGGAGACATCGATGGCAAATGCCTCGAGATTGATCAAGAAGTACCCGAATCGGCGCCTCTACGACACGCAGACGAGCGCGTACATCACGCTCGCCGACGTCAAGCAACTGGTGCTCGACAGCGAGGACTTCCGGGTCATCGATGCCAAGTCCGAGGACGACCTGACGCGCAGCATCCTCCTGCAGATCATCCTCGAGGAGGAGGCCAGCGGTGCGCCGCTGTTCTCCTCCCAGATGCTCTCGCAGATCATCCGGTTCTACGGCCACGCCATGCAGGGCATGATGGGCACGTACCTCGAGAAGTCGATGGGCGCGTTCGTCGAGGTCCAGCAGAAGTTCCAGGACCAGTCGAAGGCCTTCTACGACCCCAAGGGGCTGGGCGCGAGCCCCGAGCTCTGGACCCAGTTCATGCAGGTCCAGGCGCCGATGATGCAGGGCATGATGAGCCACTACATCGACCAGTCGAAGAATCTGTTCGTGCAGATGCAGGACCAGATGCAGCAGCAGGCCCGGTCGGTGTTCCAGAACTTTCCGTTCCCCGGCGCGCCGGGCGGGCCTCCCCCGGGCGCGCCGCCTTCGTCCTCCGCTTCCTCCCCTTCGTCCGGCCCGCCCGGCGAGACCGGCAAGAAGTGACCTAGGCGGGCAGCGGGCAGCCGGTCGGCGATCCGCGCCGCCCGCGCGCTAGAATCGGCGGTTTGACCGAACCGGGCCTCGCAGGTCCGTCCGCGATGCCCTCCGTTCCCGTCAAGCGGCCCCGCGCCGAGCCCCGCGCCGCCTCAGCATCGACCTCGGGCGCCGCGCCGCGCGTGGGCTTCGTCAGCCTCGGCTGCCCGAAGGCGCTGGTCGATGCCGAGCGCATCGTCACGCAGCTTCGGGCCGAGGGCTACGTCATCTCGCCGAGCTACCAGGACTCCGATCTGGTGGTGGTGAACACCTGCGGCTTCATCGACGACGCGGTGCGCGAATCGCTCGACGCGATCGGCGAGGCGCTGGCCGAGAACGGCAAGGTCATCGTCACCGGCTGCCTGGGTGCCAAGGCGGGCGCGGAGGGCGGCAGCCTGGTCGCCGAGACCCATCCGAGCGTGCTCGCCGTCACCGGCCCGCACGCGCTCGAGGAAGTGATGGGCCACGTGCACACCCACCTGCCGCGGCCGCACGACCCCTTCGTCGATCTGGTGCCCGACGGCGGCGTCAAGCTCACGCCGCGGCACTACGCCTACCTGAAGATCTCCGAAGGCTGCAACCACCGCTGCAGCTTCTGCATCATCCCGTCGATGCGTGGCGATCTGGTGAGCCGCCCGATCGGGGAGGTGGTCCGCGAGGCGCAGGCGTTGCTCAAGGCCGGCGTCAAGGAGCTCCTGGTGATCTCGCAGGACACCAGCGCCTACGGCGTCGACCTCCGCTACCGGACCGACTTCGTCGACGGGCGCCCGGTCCGCACCCGGATGACCGAACTGTGCCGGGAGCTCGGCCGGGTCGCGAAGGATCACGGCGCCTGGGTCCGGCTGCACTACGTCTACCCGTATCCGCATGTCGACGAGGTGCTCGAGCTGATGGCCGAGGGCAGCGTGCTGCCCTACCTGGACGTGCCGTTCCAGCACTCGCATCCGGAGGTCCTCAAGCGCATGAAGCGACCTGCCAGCGGCGAGCGCAATCTCGAGCGCATCCAGGGCTGGCGCAGGATCGTGCCCGAACTGACCGTGCGCAGCACCTTCATCGCCGGCTTCCCGGGCGAGACCGAGGCGCAGTTCGAGGATCTGCTCGCCTTTCTCAAGGAGGCCGAGCTCGACCGGGTCGGCTGCTTCGCCTATTCGCCCGTCGAAGGCGCGACCGCGAACGCGCTCGACGGCGCGCTGCCCGACGAGGTGCGCGAGGACCGTCGAAAGCGGTTCATGCAGGTCCAGCAGCGGATCAGCCGGCGCCTCCTCAAGCGCAAGGTCGGCAGCGTCCAGCGCGTGCTGATCGACGCGGCCGGCGCGGAGGGTGCGGTCGGACGCTCGTCGGCGGACGCGCCCGAGATCGACGGGGTGGTGCACATCGCGCCCCATCCGTCCCTGAAGGCGGGCAGCTTCGTCGACGTGCTCATCGAGGCGTCCGATGCCCACGATCTGTTCGGTGCGGTCGCCGACGCCGGACAGGGCGGATCGGCAGCGACACCGCCGGCGCCGGCCCAGGCGCCGCGCAAGCGGGCGGCCGCGCGCCGCTGAGCCGCTGAGCCGAGGCGCGATGGGCCGTCCGCCCGCTCCGAGCGTCCGGTACCGCCGCAGGGTCGTGGCGCTGCTCGCGGGCCTCCTGGCCACGGCCGGACCCGTGCGCGCGCAGGGCCGGGTGTCCGAGTCCGGGGGGCAGGGCGGCCTGGATGCGGCCCTGCTCCGGGCGGCGGCCGCCGGTGATGCGACCGAGGTCGCCCGCCTGCTGGGCGAGGGCGCGAGCGTCGGTGCCCGGGACCTGCGCGGGCGGACCCCCCTGCTGGTGGCGACCGATGCGGATCATCCCGCCGTGGCCCGCGCGCTGATCGCCGCGGGCGCGGACGTGAACGCGCAGGATTCGCAGCGCGACAGCGCGTTCCTGCTGGCCGGCGCCCGCGGGCGGGTCGAGATCCTGCGCATGACGATCGCGGCCGGCGCGGACCTGAAGAGCCGGAACCGCTATGGCGGCACCGCGCTGATCCCCGCCTGTCACTACGGCCACGTCGAGGCCGTCCGGGTGCTGCTGCAGACCGCGATCGACGTCGACCACGTCAACGACCTGGGCTGGACGGCTCTGCTGGAGGCGGTCATCCTCGGTGACGGCGGCCCCGCGCACGCGGAGATCGTGCGGCTGCTGCTCGCGCGGGGCGCCGATCCGTCGAAGCCCGACCGCGACGGCGTCACGCCGCTCGGCCATGCCGCGCGGCGCGGACAGCGCGAGGTCGAGCGCCTGCTGCGCACGGCGGGTGCCCGCTGACCGGACCGCCATTCCCCGATGACAAGGAGACGACGATGACCGAATCGACCAAGTACCTGCTCCCCGAGAACCGCATCCCGAAGCGCTGGTACAACATCCAGGCCGACCTGCCCAAGCCGCTGCCGGCGGTGCTGCACCCCGGCACGCTGCAGCCGGTGGGGCCCGACGACCTCGCCCCGCTGTTCCCGATGGAACTGATCATGCAGGAGGTCACCACCGAGCGCGAGGTGGAGATCCCCGAGCCGATCCGGGACGTCTACCGGCTGTGGCGGCCCGCGCCGATGTACCGCGCGCACCGGCTGGAGAAGGCGCTCGGCACGCCCGCGAAGATCTTCTACAAGTACGAGGGCGTGAGCCCCGCCGGTTCGCACAAGCCGAACACCGCGGTCGCGCAGGCCTTCTACAACAAGGAAGCCGGCGTCAAGCGGCTCTCGACCGAGACCGGCGCGGGGCAGTGGGGCACGTCGCTGTCCTTCGCCGGAAGCCTGTTCGGCCTCGAGGTCCTGGTGTTCCAGGTGCGGGTGTCGTACGACCAGAAGCCCTACCGGCGCGCGCTGATGGAAACCTACGGCGCGCGCTGCCTGCCGTCGCCGTCGTCCGAGACCGCCTACGGACGCAGCGTGCTCGAGCGCACCCCGAACCATCCGGGGTCGCTGGGCATCGCCATCTCGGAGGCGGTCGAGGTGGCTGTGCAGCGCGACGACACGAAGTACGCCCTCGGCTCGGTGCTGAACCACGTGCTGCTGCACCAGACGATCATCGGCCTGGAATCGATGGAGCAGATGGAGATGGCCGGCGCCTGGCCGGACGTGGTGGTCGGCTGCACCGGCGGCGGCTCGAACTTCGCGGGCATCGCGTTCCCCTTCATCGGCGACGGCCTGCGCGGCGGGCGCAAGCCCAGGATCGTCGCGGTCGAGCCGGCGGCCTGCCCGTCGCTCACCCGAGGCCGGTACGCGTACGACTTCGGCGACACCGCGCACATGACGCCGCTGACCAAGATGCACACGCTCGGCTCGACCTTCACGCCGCCCGGCTTCCACGCCGGCGGTCTGCGCTATCACGGCATGGCGCCGCTGGTCTCGCACCTGAAGGAACTCGGGCTGATCGAGGCGACCGCGTACCACCAGACCGAGTGCTTCGCCGCCGGCGTGACCTTCGCGCGAGCCGAGGGCATCGTGCCGGCGCCCGAGGCCAACCATGCGGTGAAGGGGGCGATCGAGGAGGCGCTGCGGTGCAAGCGGGAAGGGCGGTCGGAGACGATCCTCTTCAACCTGTGCGGCCATGGCCATTTCGACATGCAGGCCTACATCGACTACGCCGCCGGCAAGCTCACGGACCAGCAGTACGACCCCCAGGAGCTCGCGATGGCGCTGGCGGGACTGCCGAGCGTGCCCGAACCGGCCTGAGCCGGTTCGAACCTGCCTGGGCCGGCCTGAGCCGGTTCGCACCGGGAGGGGGCCGCGGCTGCGGCCCCCTCTCAGCCCTCGAAGAACTCGAGGATCGCGTCCAGCCCGCAGTGGTTGATCGCGTGGGTGGTCTCGTCGCGCACGATGGGCTTGGCGTGGAAGGCGACAGACAGTCCGGCGATCGACATCATGCGCAGATCGTTCGCGCCGTCGCCGACGACGATCGCCTGCGCGGGCGTGCAGCCCAGCTGTGCGCAGGTCTGTTCGACGATGCGCTGCTTGGCATCGGCATTGACGATCGGGCCCAGCAGCCGGCCGGTCAGCCGACCCTCCGCGACCTCGAGCAGGTTCGAGCGCGCGAGATCCAGGCCGAGCCGCCTGCGCAGCCGCTCGGTGAAGAAGGTGAAGCCGCCCGAGACCACCAGCGTGCGCAGGCCCGCCGCGCGCAGCGCCCCCACCAGCGGCTCGGCGCCGGGCGACAGCCGGACCCGCTCTTCCCAGACGCGCTCGAGCGTCGACTCGGGCAGGCCCGCGAGCAGCGCGACCCGCCGTCGCAGGCTCTCGTCGTAGTCGGTGATCTCGCCGCGCATCGCCGCCTCGGTGATCGCGGCGACCTCGGCCTTGCGGCCGACGTAATCCGCGATCTCGTCGACGCATTCGATGGTGATGAGCGTCGAATCCATGTCGAACGCGGCCAGCCGGAAGTCGGCGAGCCGCAGGCCGGGGGCGACCACCTCGGCATCGACCCGCCAGGCGTCGGCGAGCGTCGACAGGCGATCGCCGTCGAGCCGCGCGTCCGCCCAGCGGGCGAGCGACGGCGTGCGCCGCTCGGGGGGCGCGCCGACTGCGGCGGAGAACGCGGCGACCGCGTCGTCGGCGAGGCGAGGGTGCTGGACGAGGAGCCGGCTCACGAGGACAGCGCCTTGAGGATCTCGCGCAGCCGCTGCACGCGCTGCGCCAGGTCGGCGGTCTTGAGCGTGAACCGCAGCCGATCCTGTCCCGAGAGCTTCACGTCGCGGCGCGACTGGATGAACCGGATGATCTTCTCGGGCGGCAGCGGCGGGTTCGGCACGAAGGTCATCACCACCGCCTCGGCGGCGGCGTCGATGCGGGCCACGCCGAGCGGCGCCGACAGGATCCGCAGCCGGTGCGTCTCGATCAGCGCGCGGGCCGGCTCGGGCAGCTTGCCGAAGCGGTCGACCAGCTCCTCCTGCATGCCGTCCAGGGCGTCGAGCGTCGTGCAGTTGGCCAGCCGCTTGTAGAGCGTCAGCCGTTCGTTCACATCGCCGCAGTAGTCGGCCGGCAGCAGCGCGGGCACGTGCAGGTTGATCTCGGTCACTGCCTCGAGGGGGGCCGACAGGTCGGGCTCGCGGCCGTTCTTCAGCGCGCGCACCGCCTGGTTCAGCATGTCGGCGTACAGACCGAAGCCCACCTCCTGCATGTCGCCCGACTGCGAGTCGCCGAGCACCTCGCCGGCGCCGCGGATCTCGAGGTCGTGCATCGCCAGGAAGAAGCCCGAGCCGAGCTCCTCCATCGCCTGGATCGCCTCGAGCCGCTTGGTGGCGTCCTTGGTGATCGCCCCTTCGTCGGGGATCAGCAGGTAGGCGTAGGCCTGGTGGTGCGAACGGCCGACACGACCGCGCAGCTGATGCAGCTGCGCGAGGCCGAACTTGTCGGCACGGTGCATCACGATGGTGTTGGCGGTCGGCACGTCGATGCCGGTCTCGATGATCGTCGTGCACAGCAGCACGTTGGCGCGCTGCGCGTGGAACTCGCGCATCACCCGCTCGAGCTCGCGCTCGTTCATCTGGCCGTGCGCCACCACCACCCGCGCTTCGGGCACCAGCTTCTCGAGCATCTGGCGCCGGTTCTCGATCGTCTCGACCTCGTTGTGCAGGAAGTAGGCCTGCCCGCCTCGCCGCAGCTCGCGCAGCAGCGCCTCGCGGATCGTGCCCTCGGTCTCGGCCCGCACGAAGGTCTTGATGGCGAGCCGCTTCTGGGGTGCGGTGGCGATCACCGAGAAGTCGCGGATGCCCTCGAGGCTCATCGCGAGCGTGCGCGGGATCGGCGTCGCGGTCAGGGTGAGCACGTCGACTTCGGCGCGCAGCGCCTTGAGGGCCTCCTTCTGGCGCACGCCGAAGCGGTGTTCCTCGTCGATGATCACCAGCCCCAGACGCTTGAAGGCCACGTCCTTGCCCAGCAGCTTGTGGGTGCCGATGACGATGTCGATCGTGCCGTCGGCCAGCCCCTCCATCGCCGCGCGGATCTCCTTCGGACTGCGGAACCGGGACAGCTCGGCGAGCTTGATCGGCCAGTTCGAGAAGCGGTCCTTGAAGGTCTCGAAGTGCTGCTCGGCCAGCAGGGTCGTCGGGCACAGGATCACCACCTGCTTGCCGTCGGCCGCCGCGACGAAGGCCGCGCGCAGCGCCACCTCGGTCTTGCCGAAGCCGACGTCGCCGCAGATCAGCCGGTCCATCGGCTTGCCGGACACCAGGTCCTGCGTGACCGCGTGGATGGCGGCGAGCTGGTCGGGCGTCTCGTCGAAGCCGAAGCCCTCGGCGAACAGCTCGTAGTCGCGCGCATCGAAGCTGAATGCATGCCCCTGGCGGGCCGCTCGCCGCGCGTAGAGGTTGAGCAGCTCGGCGGCCGTGTCGCGGGCGCGCTTGGCGGCCTTCTGCTTGGCGCGCTCCCACTGGCCCGAGCCCAGTCCGTGCAGCGGCGCCTCCTCGGGCGAGGCGCCCGAATAGCGTCCGATCAGGTGCAGCTGCGACACCGGCACGTAGAGCGTCGCGTCGTTCGCGTACGCCAGGTGCAGGAACTCGGTCGGTCCGTCGCCGAGATCGAGGTTGACCAGCCCCCGATAGCGGCCGATGCCGTGCTGCGCATGCACCACCGGATCGCCGAGCGACAGCTCGGACAGGTCCCGGATGATCGCGTCGACATCGGTCACCGCCTCCTGGCGGCGGCCGCGACGGCGCTTCGCGGTGCCCGCGAACAGCTCGCTCTCGGTGACCACCGCGATGCCCGGCTCCCCGGTACGACGGAACCCTTCCGCGATCGGGCCGATGCCGAGTGCCCGGGTCAGGCCGGTATCCGCGAACGAGGTCCAGTCGTCCACCTGAGGCAGATCGAGCTGATGCTCGGCCAGGAGCTGGGCGAGGGTCTCGCGCCGGCCGGCCGACTCCGCGACGATCAGGACGCGGTCGTCGGTGGAGTCGAGCCACGAGGACAGGCGCGACAGCGGCGCCTCGGCGCGCCGCTCGACCGCCATCGGGGGCAGCGACGACGAGTGCGGCGCGCGCCGGGCCGTCGGCTCGGCGATGGCCGGCGACGGCAGCGTCGGCCCCTGCGCCACCTGCACCTGCTCGTCGGTCGGGCCCAGCGCGCTGCGCGGCTCGCGCAGCGCGTAGCGGCCATGGGCGCGGGCGGCGACGAAGAACGGCTCGATGCCGAGGAACAGCTCGTCCGGACGCAGCAGCGGGCGCTGCGAGTCGTTCGCGAGGAAACGGTGCCGCTGCGCGGTCTCCTCGGTGAAGCGCCGGCCTGCGGCCTCGACGTCGCCGTGGGTCGCGATCAGCGCATCCGCCGGCAGGTAGTCGAACAGGGTCGCGGTCGACTCGAAGAACAGCGGCAGCCAGTACTCGATGCCCGCGCTCGCGATGCCGTTGCCGACGTCCCGGTACGGCCCCGCTTTCGACGGATCGCCCTCGAAGCGCTCGCGCCAGCGGCCGCGGAAGGCGGTGCGCGCGGCATCGTCGAGCGGGAATTCGCGGCCCGGCAGGATCTGTACCGAGTCGACCGGGTAGAGGCTGCGCTGGGAATCCGGGTCGAAGGCGCGGATCGATTCGACCTCGTCGCCGAACAGGTCGAGCCGGTACGGCAGCGCCGAGCCCATCGGGTACAGGTCGATGAGGCCGCCGCGCACGCAGAACTCGCCGGGGCGCACGACCTGCGACACGTGCTCGTAGCCGGCCAGCGACAGCTGGCCGCGCAATCCCGTCTCGTCGAGCTTCTGCGCCTTGCGGAACGAGAAGGTGTGGCCGGCGACGAACGAGGCCGGAGGCAGGCGGTGAAGCGCGGTGGTGGCCGCGACGACCAGCAGGTCGACCCGCCGGCCCTGCAGCTCGAACAGCGTCGCGAGCCGGTCCGACACCAGGTCCTGGTGCGGCGAGAACGCGTCGTAGGGCAGCGTCTCCCAGTCGGCCAGGACACGCACCCGCAGCGCGGGAGAGAACCACCGGATCTCGTCGGCGAGCCGAGAGGCGTCCAGGGCCGATGCGCTCACCACGACCAGCAGCCGTCCCTGCGCGGCGTGGCGCACCGCCAGCGCGGCGAGCAGCAGCGCGTCGCCCGAGCCGTAGGTGGCGGGCAGCGTGCTGACGGTACCGGGGGCGGGTTCGGGCAGGCCGGCCGCAGCGTCGGGAAGTCGGGGCGCGGCGGCGAGCGCGGCAGGCGAGGTGGCGTTCAAGCGGGGGCGTGCACGGTGCAAAACGTACAATTGTAGCTTTCGCAACCGCAGCCGACCCGATGACCGAGTCCCCCCATGCCGCGATGCCGGTCCGCCACTTCGCGGTGGTGCCGGCTGCCGGTACCGGCGCGCGGCTGGGCGCCGACCGCCCGAAGCAGTATCTGGATCTGGGCGGCGCGACCATGCTCGAACGCTCGGTCGCCGCGCTGCTCGCCTGCGACTGGCTCGAGGCGGTGCTGGTCGTGGTCTCGCCCGGCGACCGCGTCGCCGAGACGCTGCCGGGTCTGAGGGTGCCGCGCTGCGCGGTCGTTCCAGCCGGCGGCGACACCCGCCGTGCCAGCGTGCTCGGCGGCATGGACGCGCTCGCCCGCCTGCACGGCGCCAGCGACGCCGACTGGGTCTGGGTGCATGACGCCGCGCGACCGGGTGTCGAGGCCGAGTCGCTCGTTCGGCTGCGCGACGCCATCGTCGACGACCGGGTGGGCGGGCTGCTCGCCCAGCCGATCGCGGACACCGTCAAGCGGGGTGGCGCGGGGCGTGCCGTGACGACCGTCGAGCGCAACGGGTTGTGGACCGCGCAGACGCCGCAGGTCTTCCCGTTCGGTACGTTGTGGCATGCGCTCGAGCGGCACCACCTCGTGACCGACGAGGCCTCCGCGATCGAGGCGACGGGCCGTACCCCGCTGCTCGTTCAGGGCAGTCGTGGCAACTTCAAGGTGACGACGATGGACGATCTGCATG
>Ga0105105_10000813_pt1 | contig 13682 bp, 12 predicted proteins | sample PPLLaktember2015_4_FD_79108 | JGI IMG/M metagenome (GOLD analysis project Ga0105105, IMG submission 79108) | Freshwater sediment microbial communities from Prairie Pothole Lake near Jamestown, North Dakota, USA - PPLs Lake P8 Core (1) Depth... | ecosystem: Environmental > Aquatic > Freshwater >... | reverse complement strand
CTGCTGCGCAACCAGGCAATCGACTACCTCCGCCTCGTGCTCACCCCGAACCGCTTCCACGAAGCGCTCACGGCCTGCGAAAACCATGCGAAGAACTTTTCGAAACCGGAGGTTGTCCTCTTTCTCGGCGCCCTCCTGCTCTTCTTTCAGGATGTCAACCACCGCCTGATCGTCCCCGGCTTCAAGGGGCTCAACAACCCGGATATCTCCCCGGCGATCGACCGGTTCACCAAAAGCTTCCCCAATACGGACTTCTTCGCAATCTCCACCGTAACCGAGGAGGCCATCCGCGCCATCGACCGGAACGCGAACCCGCTGCTCGTCATCTCCGCCTGGACCGCTGAAATCAGAACCCTCATCCGGAAGTAGATCCATCGGGGAAAGCCTGAGTTTTTTCCCCTCCCGGACAGACCCATGTACGGCAATCGATTATTCAGTCATCTCCATGTCCGGCGTATACCGACCCTCGCGGGCCAGACCGTTCAGCCGGCAGCGTTCCGACAATGCATGTTGAGCGGCGGCCAGATTGCGCTCCTCGCCCATCCAGGCGGCAAGCACCGGCGCCTGCAGGGCCCTCCCGTAAGAAAAGCTTACCTGCCAGGGATGCGGCCCCATCGTGTTCATGGCGTTCAGATGTGCCGTAGCCTCTTCGGCACTCTGCCCGCCCGAAAGAAATACGATCCCCGGCACCGCGGCCGGCACGTAACGCTTCATGCAGCGGATCGTGGCCTCCGCGACCTGTTCGACGCCGCTCCGATGTGCACTCAGCTTTCCGGCGATCACCATATTCGGCTTCAGCAGCATGCCCTCGAACAGCACGCGGTGAAGGTCAAGTTCGGCGAACACTGCTTCGAGCACCATGGACGTCACCGCTTCAGAGCGTTCGATGCTGTGGGCGCCGTCCATAAGCACTTCCGGTTCCACTATCGGAACCATATCGAGTTCCTGACAGAGTGCGGCGTAACGCGCCAATGCATGCGCGTTGGCACGGATACTGAACGGCGAAGGTATATCGTGCCCGTCGATCTCGATAACCGCCCGCCACTTGGCAAACTCCGCCCCGAGCTGCCGATATTCGACGAGCCGCTCCGAGAGGCCATCCAGACCCTCGGCGACCTTTTCGCCGGGGTAAAGCGCCAGCGTCCTGGCGCCTTTGTCCACCTTGATCCCCGGAATGATTCCCCGGCCCGAAAGAAGCCTGGCGAAGGGAGTCCCCTCGCGGTCAGACTGGCGCAGCGTTTCGTCAAAGAGGATGACGCCGCCGATATGGCGTTCGATACCCTCGGTCGTAAAAAGGATTTCACGGTAACGCCGACGATTCTCTTCGGTTGACTCCACCCTGATCGAATCGAACCGCTTCCTGATCGTAGGAGTGCTTTCGTCCGCCGCAAGTACGCCCTTCCCTTTCGATACGATGGCTCTTGCAACCGACCTGAGTTTGTCGTTGTCCATTTTTCTGCTCCTCTTTTCGTTTCGCTTTCCGCAGTAACACGATCCATCTCTCCTGCTTTGTTTTTCAAAGAAAAAGTACAAAAAGTCAAGAGAAACTGGAAACCGTTGTCATGTTCCGGAGCGTGCCGCGTCAGCCATCGTTCGAAAAAGGTCGAAGAAACAATCGAAATAGCATATTTTCCGGTAGCAACAGAACCGGGTACATGAGAATTTCGGGCACCGACCAACCGGAGCAATCGGGTGACGGAACAAATAAACAGAGAAGCCCCCTTATGGTACACCCATAACATCTATCCTGGACAACAGCATGAAATTCGAATTCCGGAACCCGACGCAGCTTGTTTTCGGCGCAGGGTCGCTCTCCAGACTGGGCGAAGTGGTGCGCGCATACGGTAAAAAGGCCCTGCTCGTCACCGGCGGCGGCAGCATCAGACGCAACGGCGCATTCGAACGGGCCGCAGCAAGTTTGAAGGCCGCAGGCGTCGCGATTGCCGAATGCCCAGGCGTCGAGCCAAACCCCCGGCTCTCGACGGTGGTGAGAGGCGCCGGTATAGCCATGAGCGAAGGGTGCGACGTGATCGTCGCCCTCGGCGGGGGCAGCACCATGGACGCGGCCAAGGTCATGGCGGCGGCAGTATTGTACGAGGGGGACCCGTGGAACATGTTCGCCCACGGCCAGGAAAACAGGAAACTCCCGGAGCGTGCGCTACCCGTCGTCACCGTGCCGACCCTTGCGGCCACCGGTTCCGAAATGAACGGCGGCGCGGTCATCACCAATGAAAAAACGACCGTGAAGTCATTCGTCTCCGCCGGATGCCTCTATCCCCGAACAGCCGTCGTCGATCCCGAACTGACCCTGAGCGTACCGCCGGATCAGAGCGCGTTCGGCATCTGCGACCTCATCACCCACGTGACCGAGTCGTACTTCAACGGCGTGGACGGTACGCCGCTTCAGGACCGTTTCGCCGAAGGGGTGGTGCTCACCGCCATGGAGTGGGGGCCAAGGGCAATAGCCGACGGGCGTGACATCGAGGCCCGGGCTCAGGTGCAGTGGTCGTCGATAGTGGCCCTCAACGGCTGGGTGCAGATCGGCACCGCATCGCCCTATCCGGTGCACATGATCGAACACTCGCTCTCCGCCCATCACGACATTGCGCACGGTGCGGGACTGGCGGTGGTTGGCCCCGCATGGATGCGGTTCGCGGCCAGGACCCGCCCCGGACGCTTCGCACAGTTCGCGGAACGCATTTTCGGCCTGTCGCTGCAGCGTCCCGACGATGCGGAAGCCGTCGCACAGGGCATCGACCGGTTCGAGGCCTTCCTGCGTTCTATCGGCTGCCCGACCCGTCTTTCGGAGGTCGGCATCGGAGAGGCCCTGCTCGAGCGGTATGCAAAGGATACGCTGCTTGTCGCCCGGGGCGCCGACGGACGCCTCCCCGGCCGCCCGCCCATGAGCGAAACGGACATCGTCGAGGTGCTTCGTTCGGCTCTGTAACGGCAGCAAGGGAAAACAGAGAAGAGATCGCATTCGGCCTCCCGCCCTGCAAGCGCACGATGCAACCCTTGATCACAAGATGCAGGATCCCTTGCGCGGCAATTCCCCGCCCTCGCAGCATAGCTCGTTATCGCTTGCGTTTCAATCGATAAATACCAAATCTGCCGATTTTCAGTATACGATTCAACATTCCCCGGTCTGCAGGCAGGCATGATGGCCGGGGCTGTGAATCATTTTTACGGCTTCAATTTCTGGCAAACTACTTTTTAAATATGTAACTTACCCCCAACGAATCCACTCGCGATAAACTTGTCCGGTTTATCGCAGAGCGGTTGACACACATCCCCCATCATGATCAGTATGATAACGTACACAGGGTTTTCTCCGCTCTTTCCGGAGCCGGACCGTTCTTTGCTTCCCAAGCCCCCGACAAATACTCCGTGCCAGCGTACACCATCCGGAAGGAGGCCAAAACCATGAGCCGCTTCAGGGTCATAGAATTCCAGCTGCTTCAGGCGTGCAATGCCAGTTGCGTGTATTGTGCATACGATCAGAATCTTCCGGAATTCAACAAATGGCTTCCCCTTGAAATTGTAGAAAAAACCCTGGCGGAAGAAAAGCCGGAATGGGTCTGGTTCGAAGGGGGCGAGGTCACCATGACGGAGAGGTCGAAAAACTACCTGCTTCAGGCCATGGAAATCGCCAACAGGTACGGCGTCAAAAATCGCATCAACACAAACTGCAGGAACATCGACCCGCAATGGGCCCGGCGGCTGGCCGACGGTGGTCTGCAGTTTGCCTGCGTCTCCTTCGATACGCTTGATCCGGAACGGCTCGAATTCCTTCGCGGCTTTCCCGAAGGATCCGGTGCCGAAAACCTGGAACGGCTCAAGAGAAACGCACTCTCTCTGGCGGATCGGGGAATAACGGTCGATCTGGAAGCGACGGTGACCCGGCACAACCTCCACGAGCTCGAAGCTCTGTACGATTACGCCCAAAGCGTAGCCACCGACGGCCGGAACATCCTGATGGGCGCACAATGTCTGGTTGCGACCTATGACGAGGTTTTCGGGCTGTATCCGGACATGGAGGAGATGATCGACGTATTCACGCGGCTGACCCGGAAGGCAAGAAACGGCAGGATCCCTGTGCGGATCTGCTGCTCGCCGATGGTTCGCTGCAAATATCCCGAGCTCTACGAACCGCATCCGAACATTATCTGGGTCGAGTGCACTTGCGGCTTCGATTACGTCCACGTCAACGCTACAGGAGAGGTGCTTCTCTGCGGATTCTGGGACCACAGCGAAACCATCGGCAACCTGAACACCGCATCCCTTCGCGAAATCTGGGAGCATAGCGGGCTGCGCAGGCAAGCCCTCTCTGAAACCCCCGAACAGTGCGAGGGTTGCCGGAACTGGGAAGGTCCCGCCCGTTGCCATAACAGCTGCTTTTCGATTGCCCGCCGCAAAACCGGCTCGTTCAAATCCTTTGCCTATGACCTTACCGTCAGGGCAATTGCCGATGCCGCAAACGGGAGAGAGCCATGAACAACCTGAACCCCTGGGAATATACCGAGCTGGAGTATCCGGGGCAGCTTGCCTACCTCACCGTTTCCTGCACGACCCGGTGCAACTTCAGCTGCGTGTACTGCTCCAAGAAAGACTATGCCGTAACCGACCTGGACTACGGGCTGCTCGGAAAAGCCCTGGCGGAATCGCTGCAGATGGGCCTGCGCAAAGTCGAGCTGACCGGTGGCGAGGCCCTGCTCTGGCCGCATTTCTGGGATGTTGTGGGCTACCTGCGTGAAAACAGGGTGATGGTGCAGCTTGTCACCAACGGCTCCCTTATCGACAGGGAAGTTGCCGGAAAACTGGCGGATGCCGAAATAAACGTGGCCGTCAGCCTCTCCACCCTTGATCCCGGGAAATTCTCCGCTCTGTCGGGTGGTCAGGGTGAACACCGGGCCATTGTCGAAACGCTCGAGGAACTCAAGGCTGCAGGTTACCATGCGGACCGCTATCCCATGTTTGCCCTGCATGCTCTGGGCTCGATGGAAAACTTCGGGGAACTGGACGATTTACGCGATTTCGCGCGGCAGAAAGGGTGCGGCTTTGTCCTGAACCGGGCTATCCCGGTCGGTGGCCTGCAGGCGGACAACGTACCGTCCCCGGCCGATCTGAAACGGTTCCTTGACCGGGAAGCTGGCGATCAGCCCGCAGCAGTGCCCTTTTCCGGAAACACTCCCTGCAACCGGCTCAAGGCGGGCTGCTATATCGGATCCGATGCAAAGGTACGCCCCTGCTCATCCCTCGACATCGAGGTGGGCGACCTGCGTAACGAGTCCATCACTGCGATATGGAGGAAATCAGGAATCCTCGAACAATGCCGCACCCTTGACAGCCGTCTTGAAGGTTCCTGCGGAATCTGCCCTGAACGCAGCCGCTGCTATGGCTGTCGGGCTGTGGCTTATGCAACATGGGGCAGCCTGACCGCTCCCGATCCGGGCTGCTTCAGGTTTACGGAAGACATACAATTCAACTCTCAACGAAAAGAAGCGCAGTGAAAGTCGCATTTGTCGCTCCGCCGGTCCCGGCGGTTCCCCTGAGCCACATGCAACGGCTCTACTATTTCTACCTTTTTGCATCCCGGGCCTTCACGGTATTCAAACATCTCGACGAGCAGGATTTCTCCCGGTTCTGGATGCTGGAGCCGGTACACCTGGGCCTCCTGCAGCTTGTCTCCTATCTTGAGCAGAACGGCATCGAGTGCTCCTATTTCGGCCCGATAAGCCCTGAAGGCAACGAGGTGGACCGGGAAGAAATTCTTCTGCAGAAAATTCTCGAACGGGCCGATGAGTTCGATGCCATCGGCTTCAGCTCGATCACCGCCAGCTACAGGACCGCAGCACGCATGGCCCGGCGCATCAGGGAGAAACACCCCCGGATCCCCCTGATCCTTGGCGGTAACCATGCCTGGGTACGCTACGAGGAGGTACTAAGCGAATCGGTTTTCGACATCCTGGTGCACAAGGAGGGCGAAGAGACAACCCTGGAACTGCTCCGTGCTATGGAGCAGCGAAAATCGCTCCACAACGTGGCGGGAATCAGCTTCACAAAGGAGGGTAAAATCCTCAAAACCCCCGACCGGCCCCGCATGGACCGTTCCGTGTTGCCACTGATCGGCTATGAACATCTCGAAGACAATTTCACCAGCCAGGAGCTGGGGGGAGAGGAGCGCCTGTCCATCCCCATTTCAAGGGTAACGCCACTCACCGGCTGCACCAACGACTGCGTCTGGTGCGCGGATTTCTGGAAGCCGAAGGTTACAGGCCAGAATCCGGAACGGTTCAGGGAGGAGGTTACCTACCTGATGGAAAAACGCAGCAGCCGTTTCTTTTACCTGGGCACCCATGATTTTCTGCATAATCTCGGCCAAGCCATGGATATTGCCGGGCAGATGGGCTCGCTGCAACCCGAAATGCACTGGGAGGCGCAGACCAGGGCCAACCCCGGAGCCACCAGGGAGCATTTCCGCAGACTGCGTGAGGCTGACTGCCGCTGCCTGCACGTGGGCGTTGAAAGCGCCAATCAGGAGCTGCTCGGAATCATGGGCAAAAACATCAGGATCCCCGAGGTTATGCGCATGCTTGAATACGCAAGGGAAGAGGGCATAGAAACCCATACCTACTGGCTCATCGGCTCACCCCTCGAGACCTACGAAACGGCCCGCCAGACCATCGACACCATGTGCAGCTGGATGCGCTCCGGCCTGTCAAGCACAGCTGAAATCAACATGCTTGTGGGCTATCCCGGCACCGGGTTCTATGAAAACAGAGAGCAATACGACATCACCTGGGTCGATCCGGATTACAGCAATTACGATGGCCGCAACCAGCCAACCTATGAAACTACCCGCCTGACAAAACGTGACTTTGAATACCTGTTCCATCGGGCCATGGACGAGTATTGCTCGGTAATGGAAAAAACCATCGGCAGCAGGGTGCAGGTAACGGGAAAACTCGGACATCGATTCCCGAATTTCGATCCCGCTTTTATGGAGGCAGCGTTTTAAGATGCAAAACATGTGCAGCCAGGCAGCCATTGCCGATATAGCGTTATTCACCGAACAGCAGAGTGACGTCATTGAAATGGTTGCCCGAAGGTATCCCATGCGGGTTACCCCTTATTACCTGGGGCTGATAAGGGAACCGGGCGACCCGATATACAGACAATGCATACCCGCCAAAGAGGAACTGACCGATGCCTCGGGCCAGCCGGACCCGCTGAAAGAGGATGACCACTCCCCTGTCAGCCGTCTGCACCACCGCTATCCGGACCGGGTGCTGCTGGTGGCGACCAACAACTGCGCCATGTACTGCCGTTTCTGTACCAGAAAACGCAATATCAGCGACAGAACCACAGCCATCACCAACGAGGAGCTGGCCATGGTGGTGAAGTACCTGCATGATCATGAGGAGGTGCACGACGTGCTGATTTCAGGCGGTGACCCGCTCACCCTGCCCCTCGACAGACTGGAAAAAATTATCGGAGCCGTGAGAAGCATCCCCCATATCGACATTGTCAGGATCGGCACCCGCATACCCTGCGTCGATCCGGAGCGGATTACCGAAGAACTCTGCACCATGCTGAAAAAGTATCACCCGCTCTATATCAATGTACAGTTCAACAGCCCGGCCGAAATCACTCCCCGCTCGCAACGGGCCTGCTCCATGCTGGCGGATGCAGGCATTCAGCTCGGCAACCAGTCGGTACTGCTGAAGGGCGTGAACGACAGCCCGGAGGTAATGAAGGAGCTGGTACGCAAGCTTCTCGGCATGCGGGTAAAACCCTACTACCTCTTCATTCCCGACATGGTAAAGGGAACCAGCCATTTTCGGACCAGCCTGGAAACCGGGCTTCAGATAATCCATTCCATCCAGGGGTGGATGAGCGGCATGGCAACCCCGCAACTGGTCATAGACATGGAAAACGGCGGCGGCAAGGTGCCGTTGTCGCCGGGATACATGATCAACAAAGAAGACGGGAAATACACGTTTCGAAATTTCGAAAACAGGATATATGAGTACACCGACTTTCAGCCCTGCCGGAACCCGGCTTGAGTGTACCGGACAGCTTCTCGGTCTGCTGGAGCGGATTACCCGAAAGCCCTCGTCCACGCTCAAGGGCAGCCTGAGAGGGTATTACCAGGCGGTTCCGTCGCTGCTCGGAGAGAGTTTCCTCGGCCCGCTTGTCTCTCCTCCGGTTTTCAGCGCCCAGCTCAAGGCCCGGGCCCTGTCGGAACGGATCTACCTGCCGGTTTTTGAGGCCATCGGCCGTTGGGAAAGCTGGAACGAGCCCCTTGCCGTTGCCCTGCTCAGGGAAGTTATCCCTGCCCTTCTGGGCATCGCCTCCATGCAGAAGCGGGATAACGATACCCCGTTTCTGGGCCTTGCCCTTGGCCGGGTTGCAGCTCAGGCAGGCACGGGAAAGGTTCGACTGACCAGTCTTGTCTGCCCCAGCTACCAGTACCGGCGTGATTCGAGCGGCAAACTCTGGCACTGCTCAGGCGAGTTATTGCCCACGACAGGAGCGCGCTTCGGCATGGTAGCGGCCACCCTGGGCCGGATTTTCTCGCCTCTTGCCGAACAGGGTGTCGAAATCGACTGGGAGTTCTGGGGCTATACCGGCGAAACCGGCGATCCCGAACACCTGATCGATATGGCCCGTTTCGTACACCAGCATTATCAGCACGATCCGCAGCAGTTACTTGCAACCCTCGGAAAGGCTGCAGAAGACATGAGCATGCAGCTTCAGAGACACATGGGCAGTTATGGCATCGATGCCTCCACCTGCTCGCTCGACCGGAAATTCGGGGCGCTCATCTACGACATCCGGAACTCGTTTTCTGTCAGATTCCCCGACCAGCTGGAAAAAATCACCAGCCAGGAAGAGGTGGAATCATGGCTGGAGAATGTCTGCAAGTGCGGACCGCTCATCCACTCTTTTGTGGAACAGGAAAAAATCTACCGGCAGAACGTGATAATTGAGTCCACGGAACCCATAGCGTTCACGGAACCCCTTGTTCCCGCAGCTCTTCGGGAGATGCTGCTCTATACCCATATCCTCGGCGAAGTGCGAAAAAACGGCTCGATCATCATCGATACGGAAAGCAGCTCCAACTATATGACCGAGACGCTGCAATACCTCCCGGCAGGCCTGATTTTCACCCGCTCGGAGAAGGAGCGAGATGAGAGAAAGAGTTCGCTGTACACGCTCAATATCCGACAGCCGTACAATGTCGTGCCCGGCTGATCAAATCCGGTGTTCATGGTTCTGGTTTGATGATAATGCGCTTTTCCACAGGGGATTCAGGAACAGGAACTATCGAGTAATGAAAAACATCATCCTGTTGGCAATACTGTATGCGGGCTTCACGGCCGAATACGTTGCAAACAAATTTCTTGCCGGAAATCTCGATCTCGACGGCCTCGGCGATTTCAACGTAGCAGTCAGCGTCGCCACGCTTTTTTCGGTGATATTCATTCTGGGAAGTGATTCAGGCCTCAACCGGTTCATTCCGAAATATCTTGAGAACAGGGAGTGGAAAAAAATCAAGGGCTACATCGCCTATTACCTGAAACTCACCCTAATCATCTGCTTTTGCGCCGGGATCCTCTCTCTTGCGGTCGATTATTTTCTCCGACGTTATCATCTCGAAAAACTCGTTCACGAATCGTACTTCGCGATGATTCTGACCCCTGCGCTCTCCGTATTCACGATTCTCGGGGCACTACTTTTGGCCATGCATCGCCGGTACCTGTCGAGCCTGACCACCGAACTGCTGAAGCCCCTGCTGTTTCTGGCAGGCATCCGCATCTGGATTTATTTCAACGCAACCATCAACGAATACGAGGCGGTCGCCCTGCTCCTGTCAAGTCTGCTGCTGACCGTCACGGTGCAGTCGTGGCTGAGCCTGAAATCGATACCGTTCGATTTTTTCAGCGAAAAACTGCAGCTCTGCATATCGGAATGGAGATCCGCCTGCATACCGATGCTGATTACGGATCTGTCAAACAATTTCGTATCCGTCATCGAGATCTGGAGTCTGGAACTGCTTCACAGCAACGAAAAATCCGTTGGAGCCTTTTCGCTGCTGGTTTTTATCTCTTCGATAATCTGGGTCAATTTTACCGCGATACTCTATTTCATATCATCGCGAATTTCCACGATTGAAAACGACAGAAAGGCCCTGCAGAAATATTACTCGAGCAATGCCTTATGGTTATTGTTCATAAACATCTTCACCGCTTCGATACTTATCGTCAATGCCGGGGCGATACTCGGATGGTTTCACAGCGACATGATTGCCTACAGGAACTGGTTCTACTTCATTGTCGTCGGCACCACCATCAACGCCCTCCTGCGACTCGCATCCCCGTTTCTCAGATTGAGCGGTTACGCAAGGGAAGCCTCCGCCATTTCAGGCAAAATCCTCGTGATCAGCACTGTCGTTACTCCCGTAGCGATCTCTTTTTTCGGTATCGAGGGAGCGATGGTCTCGCTGGTAGGCATCCATTTCATCAGAGGGCTCTGGTATTCCGTCAGCCTGAAAACAGTTCGAGGCATTTCACTGGTGTGATACCGGGACTTCTGTCGTTAAACCAACCAGCCTCCACCGGGTTCCCGGAATTGCATGCCTGTCCCGGAATGCCTGTTGAACGGACTGAAAAGGAAACTACGGCCGGCAGCCTACTTGCGGAAGGTGTGCATGATGCCGACTGCAACAAAACCGTCCTTCCGGTACATCTCCCTGACGAATCCGTCGTTATCGGTAATCGCGTAAATGTGGGAGGCGCCGTTCCGGCTGGCCCTCGATATTGCAAAACGCTGAAGCTTTTTGCCGAACCCCCGCCGCCGATAATCCTCCTGAACCTTGAAATCGTCGAATTTCACGATACCGTTGTCGGTATACAGTTCCACATCTCCAACGACCCGGCCTTCGAGCGCATACAGCAGCAGATCGAACTCTTTCCTGTTTGTATAGGTATCAAGCTTGATTTCCGTCTGACGTCTTGCGTATGCATCGCCCCTGGCTGCATACATATGACATTCGAACTCATGCAAGGCTTCAAGATCACCGGTTCCCAATATCCGGCAATGTTCGTCCGGCAGCGGTTCCGAAGGCTCAGGCAGAGAAAGAACCATGATGTACCTGGCAGAATACCTCAGGGATTCGAGTTCCTTGATCGCTTGCCAGTGCTGATTCTCCGGGTGAAACACTATTCTGGCATGCGGCGAGCCCGATTGCCCGGAGCTGCGCAACTCTTCTCTGACTATAGCTGCCGCCTCATCAAGAGGGGCGTCTTTCAAAATGAAGACGTAGTTATATGCATCCCGTTCCGGAATGCGGTCTTCGGTTGCCCGAACCGAGTTTGACAATCTGAGGAGCCTGGCGCCCATTGCCGAACAGTAGCGAAATTCGGTTTCAATGATTGCATCGAGAATGGCCATGGTTATGAACAGCATACATTATCCGCCAGCTTTACCGGCGGGGAGGTTGATCAGGTAACCGGACACGCGCCGAAAAAAATGGCGCACGAAAAAGAAAAAGCCTGCAGGAACATCCGAGCAGGCTTTTTCATAACTATCCCGAATGCCCTGTGGGCGCAGGACTACTTCGAAGCCTCGATGGTAACGGCAATGCGCTCGGCCACCTCGCCGCTACCGGGAGCACGAAGTTCGAAAAGCACCGTGCCCTTGCCTGCACGCACTGCCATGAACTTCCAGATGATCGCTCCCGGCACTCCGACAGCGGGAGTGGATGCATGCAGCACCACCTCTTCGATCATCTCGTACACCCCGGAGTTGTCAGGAATGCAGCTCCAGGTGTAGCCTGTCGATGCGGAGCTGTTTTCCCTGTAGAACCATCCGGATTCACCGCCAACCTTCATCCGGTTGAGAAAGTGGCTGTTCAGGAGAATGCCTTCACTCTTCATCATGATCTTATTTCTCTGTTTTGTTGTTGCAGGGAACCATCCGGACAGGAGCGTCCCCGACCTCCTGCCAGTTGCCTTTCGCGTCGAGATACCTGAAGGTTGCGGTTCCGGATTCCCAGTCGTCGGTGACGACCATGCGCAGATCCGCATTGGGCTGCAGGACCGGTCCGACACCGCCTCCTTTCGGCCAGCTGACGATCGGATAGCCTGTAGCGGTAACGAGAATGTGGCAGCTTTTCGGCATGACGCACATATAGGTGAATTCGCCGTGAAGGTTCGTGCCGATATCGAGGGGAGGGCTGGTCGTCTGGGTGATGTGCCCCACACCGTTGACACTCTTGCCCGGCGTATAGACGCTCAGGCTGACCCTGAACAGGGGAGCGCCGGGTTTTCCGCCGCCGATGTCGTAGCAGAGAGGAAACAGGCCGACCTGAACGGCTGCTTTCTTGGCCATGCTGAGTACTCCTTTCGTTAATGGTTGAAAAAACAGGACACGATGCCGCACCGGCTGACCGGCGAATTTGGTTTTTTCTCCTCCGGACCATCAACGAAACGGCAAGGCAAGCCCGCGGTTCCCTGAACCGGTAACCAAGCGGGCCATCCATCAGAGAGAAGCATACCGTAGTCCATACATTGGGGGCTGGGGGGACTTATTGAAAACCGCTTAACGGTCAAGGCACGGTCATCAGTAAAATGAAATCAATATATTTGTGTTTGGCAAGTATTTTTGCGCATAATGCGCCACTTCACCGATGCATCGGCGTTTTTCGGGGATTGCTGCTGCGAGGGGCCGGGGCGAAATCCCCCCCGTCTATGCTCCCCAAGTCTGCAGGGCAGTGATTTCGGTGATCTCCCGAAGCCCGGGAACTCGCTGGTTACCCGTATATTGCATCATGCAAGGAAGTTTCTTCGGCGCTGTCCACTGAATTTCAGGAGCATGCTCACTTATCTGATCCGGGGAATCGGATACGGTTTTGCCGCAGCCATGCAGCCTGGGCAGTTTCAGGCCTATCTCATGGCGCAGACGCTTCGTCAGGGATGGCGGAAAACCCTTCCCCTGATCTTCGCGCCCCTGCTGAGTGACGGTCCGGTAATCGTTATCGTCCTTTTTGCCCTGAGCCGACTGCCGGTCTGGTGGCTGCAGGTTTTGCGGTTTGCCGGTGGCCTGTTCGCACTGTATCTGGCAGCGGGCACCTTCCGTGCATGGCGGAATTTTCGTCCTGTGCAGGAGAACCCGTCATCCGGCGTTTACGCAGTTCCGAGCCTCCACTCCTCCATCACTCCCGAGCATCCGGAAGTTGAGGTTTTCGGCCCACAAGGATCATCCTTCGGGAATGCTCTGTGAACTCCCCCAGTACCTCGTCGTAGACCTGTTCCAGTTCAAGACCGGCCAGGCGGAAAAGCTGCCGGTACTCTGAAAGGGAGTAAAGACGCACCCGGCTCACCACCCTGACAATCCGGCCGTATTCGTCCGGCCTGTTCAGCATGTACAGCATTCTTCCGGAGGGTTCATCCCATTGCCTGACAACCCTGATACCGTCAATATCGAATTCACGCACCGTATCGGCGGCCACATCGCTGCGGTTCGGGGCGTCGATGATCAACCGGCCGCCAGGGCGAAGGGCCATTGCAAGACGCTGCAAAACGAGAAAATCGGTCTTGACGTCGTAGTAGCCGAAACTGCTGAACCAGTTGACCACGGCATCGAATCTCTCCTCGTAGTCCACTTCGCGCATGTCT
>Ga0105105_10000812_pt1 | contig 13692 bp, 10 predicted proteins | sample PPLLaktember2015_4_FD_79108 | JGI IMG/M metagenome (GOLD analysis project Ga0105105, IMG submission 79108) | Freshwater sediment microbial communities from Prairie Pothole Lake near Jamestown, North Dakota, USA - PPLs Lake P8 Core (1) Depth... | ecosystem: Environmental > Aquatic > Freshwater >... | reverse complement strand
CCCCTTGAGGCTGACGCGGGACGCAGTCAGGATCCCCTGGATGCCGCGTACATCTTTGCGCAGAGCTTCCAGGCCTGCCAGCGGCAGCAGGCGCGCAAAGATCTCGCTGCACGCGATGACGGCGCTGTCGGTCCACAGTTCCAGGCCGCCGTCGATGCTCCCGTCTGCGGCAATCGACAGGTTTTGGACCTCGGATTGCCCCAGCGATGCCTTCGTGATCCGAAGCTTAAGCGTTGAGTCCTGCCAGTCGAGGCCCCCGGCGGTGAGGGTCAACGGAAGGCCTATGGGAGCCGACGTGATACGGGAATCTATAAACTCGGCCTTGAACCGATCTATATTCAGGCCGTCCGGAAGCAGTCGCGTCTGGAGCCTGACATCCCGCATCCGTGCGGTTCCGTCCATGGGGTAAAGCTTATCAACATAGCGGATCGCATTCGGGAACGTTTGAACGACATGAAAAATGTCGGTGATCGACGCGTCCAGTTCCTGGGCTCGGATTCGCGCCACGCCCGGGCCTGTCCAATCCACCTCGACCGCAAGCCCTTCTATTGCGGATTGGTTGATGGATCCCTTGGCTCCCGCGTAATGGATGATCTGGCCCAGCCAGTCAAAACTCCCTGAAGGCAAGTTCAGAGTTCCGGGCAGAAGCTCAGATTCAACCGCCAGGTCCTCGACGGTTCCGCTCGACGTCAGCTTCCATGTCGCTGGCTTAAAGAATTGACCGGTGAGATGCCACCGGTTGAACGTGACGATACCTCCCAGTCGATGCAGGTGGTTGAACGGAGGCCGGTCGCGAAACAGGTTGAACGTTTCCGACAGATCGATGACGCCCTTGGGCGAGTCGGTTTCTACGGGCAGATCCCTCGTAAGTCCGAGGGTTAAATTGTGCTTGAAAAGCCTGGAACTGCCGATGGTTATATCCACCCCGCTCAAGCTGATCGAATCCCCATTATAGGCAACCGCTCCCCCGTGAAAACGGAACGGGTAGGGGATGAGTTGATGCCGAGCTTTCACGTCGATTTCGGAGGCCAGCACCTCGACCGAGACGTTCCGGTGGGTGCCGTCGAGCCGCAGGGTTCCGCGGGCCGTGCCGGAAAACTCTTGGAGGAGCGCCATCTCGTTGCGAAACGCCGGATCGGATACCACCCGTGCCAGAAACGCCGGCAGCGCGGATAGCTCGGCGTCGGCATAAATGTCGAGCTGCAGCAGCGGGTCGGCCGAGGAGAGGCCGACGCGCAATGCCCCGTTTTCAGCGCGGGTGCCCTTGTAACGGGCCTTCAAATCGTTTCCTTCCAAGATGCCCCCGGCGATTCGAGCATTCCCGGCGACCTCATCCAGGTCGAGGTCGATCCAAGGAAGGTACACCCGGCCGTTTTCCAGGCGCCCCTCGATCCGGAGGTTGCTCAATGCAACCAGTTCATTCCATGTGTTGCCGCGCAGGTTGATGCTGATCGCGGGAATTTCTCCGTCGCGCAGGACCTCGAAAACCCGGCTGACATCACTCGACTCCTGCAGCAATGCCAGGGCCGCCCGACGAACCTCGCCAGCGTCGCCTCGGCCCCCGAGGTTGACGTCGATGTGGGGTTGGACCTGCTCGTCGACGACGAGCGAGAGCTCGATGGCAGCCTGTGGGGCGGCGGTTACGCATTCGTGTACGTCGACCGCCAGTCTTTTCGGGGAGAGAGCCACATCGGCCATCAGCCGGCTTACGCTCAGGCGGGTTTCGCGGTGCTGACGGATGAGGGTGATGGCCGGCGCCTTCGCTTGAATCACCGCACTCACGTGTTCGGGACCGTCCAGGCGAACGGCTATGTCGAGATCGAGCCGGGCCTCGCGAACGAGAAAGGGATCTTGAGGTCTGAGCCAGGCATAAACGCGATGGGCTTGAACATCGGCGGCTTTGAGTGTGGCTGTTCCGTTGAGAGAGCCCGTGTCCAGCCGGCCACCCGAGCTTAAAGAGGCGAAACTATCGGACTCGCTCTCGAGTGTCCACTGTACGTCCGAGCCGTTACGGAACCAGCGCAGGTTCACACTGCGAAATTCGAGACGGCTTCCCTCAGGCCCGGAAAGCGTCATGCGGCCATCGCTCATCTCGATGGCGGATTCGGGGAAATGCTTCAGCCGTCCGGCCGCTTCTGCGAGGAGGTTCAGGATATCGGCCGGATGGGGGTGGGCAGCCGGTACGGGCATCTCGGAGACCGTCAAGTCGATTTCCGGAAATCGAATGTGCACCGAATCGGCCAAGACCCGGCCGCGCAGGAGGGGGAGCAGCTGCAGGCAGAGGTCGATCTCGGCGGCCCGGGCGGTGACCTGATCCGGCAGGTCCAGGCGTGGATGCTCGACCGAGGCGCAAATTCTCGGGAAAATCGACAGGTTGATCCGGCCGAAGGCAATCGTTCCGCCGATGGCGGTGCCCAGATAGCGCTGAATGGCATCCCGGGCCTCCGGACGGTTGATCCAGACCGTCGGCAGCCACACGACGAGCACGGCCAGGAGACAAAACAGGGCGGCCGCTGCCGGCAACAGCCGTTTAGCTCGCGAGGTCAAAGCCATATCCGGAGATCGTTCTGTTAGGATGGATCCGGCGCGCGGTCGTCCCTGCCGCAGCGCGGGTGCATCTAACGATGTTCCAAAGGCCGAGAACAGCCTGGCTTAGGCGGTCGCAACCCGAGGCCATAAGCGTCTAGACGCTTTATGCGGATATCTCCCAGAAGTCAAACTCGGCCACTTGCTGACGGCGGTCGCAAACGACCCTGACCTGGATCCCGGCATGGGAGTTCTTCCGCGGCAGGTTCTCATTTGAAAGGTGGTTGCGAAACGGGCTGAAATTGGATTATAAGTCTGTCCACGCTTTACTAACACCTTGGCGTGCTTATTGTTTCGCCAAATTTGTGACGGTCAGCGCAAGAGGAGACGAGCTCATGATGTACAACAAGGTCGTGATGGATCACTTCCGTAACCCCCGCAACGTCGGTACCATCGAGGACGCCGACGGTGTCGGTGAAGTCGGCAACCCCCTGTGCGGGGACATGATGACCATCTATCTCAAAATCAGGGACGAACGCATTGATGACATCAAGTTTCAAACGTTTGGCTGCGGGTCGGCCATCGCGGTCTCGAGCATGCTGACCGAGATCGCCAAGGGCAAGAGCCTGGAAGATGCCAAAAAAATTACCAACAAAGACGTGGCCGAAGCCCTGGAAGGACTGCCGAAGAACAAGCTGCACTGCTCGAACCTGGGTGCGGACGCCCTGCAGATGGCCATCCGGGACTACGAAGACCGTAAAGCGGGTATCCGGCGTCCAGAACTCAAGCGCAAGGATGAGCATGAACACTCACACGGCGACAAGTGCTATTGTCCTTACTGCGATGTGGAGATCGATGAGGGCGTGACCTTCTGCGATGCCTGCCAGCATGACCTCAAGGAAGAGCATTGATGCCGTCGCCGGAGGAGGAGAGCGCTGTCGTATGAAATACATCAACCTGGATCATATTTCGTCCAATCCACTGTTGCCTGAAGTCAAGCAAGCCATGATCGAGGCCGTCCGGCACGACTATCACAACCCCTCCAGCCAGCACCGGGCCGGCGAGGAGGCCGCGACTGTTTTGGAAAAGGCCCGTGAGCAGGTGGCCAAGCTGATCAATGCGGATGCGCCGAAAGAAATCGTCTTCACTTCCGGCGGCACGGAGGCCGACAACCACGCCATCAAGGGCGTGGCGATGGCCAACGCCGACCGCGGCAAGCACATCGTCACCACCAACATTGAACACAACGCCGTCATCCGCAGCCTGCGCCGGCTGAAATCCGACGGCTTTACGGTAACCAGCCTTTCGGTGGACGAGCAGGGCCGGGTTCGGCCGCAGGACGTGGCCGACGCCATCACCCCCGAGACCATCTTGATCTCCGTCATGCACAGCAACAATGAGACCGGCACGCTCCAGCCCGTGGAGGAAATCGCCGCGATCGCCCGCGCGAAGAAGATCCTGTTCCACACGGACGCTGTGGATTCGGTCGGCATCATGCCGTTCGACGTCAAGAAGGTCGGCGCCGACCTGGTTAGCTTCGCATCCAACACCTTCTACGGCCCGACCGGCGTCGGGGGGCTTTACATCCGGCGCGGCGTCAAGATTTTTCCGATCCTGGACGGCGGGGTACAGGAAAACAACAAACGCGCCGGCACCGAGAACCTGATCGGCATCATTGGGATGGGCCAGGCGGCGGAGATCGCCGCACGCGACATCGACCGGCGCCATGCCTATTTGAAAGGGTTGAAGGACCTTTTTCTGCGCGAGCTGCCGAATTACCTCGACGAAGTGATCATCAACACCCATCCGGTGCACAGCCTGCCGCATCTGGTCTCGACCTCAATCCGGTACATCGAGGGCGAAAGCGTCATGCTCATGCTGGATGACGAGGGGATCGGGGTTTCCACGCGCTCGGCGTGTGCGACCGGTTCCCTGCGCGCCTCGCATGTGCTGCTGTCCATCGGCTTGAGCCACGCCGACGCCCAGGGGACACTGGTGATCGCCTTCGGCATCGACAACACCGAGGACGACGTCCTTCACTTCCTGAAGTCCCTTAGGCAGGTCGTGACCACGCTGCGTGAAATTTCCCCGCTCTATAAAAAGGTTGCCGGCTGAGCGCTATAGTGGAGCACCCCAGGAAGATAAGGCATGTCTAAAAGCGTCTTTGACCAAGTGGCGCGCGATTACGAGCGCATCCACGACCGCAGCCTGCCTCCGGGGGTTCACAGCGCCGATTTCATCCACCAGCGCGCCGCCTGCGTCAGTCGTTGGATTTCAGAGCGCTACGCCGACAGTGAGTTTTGTTATCTGGATTTCGGGTGCGGGAACGGCCGCATGCTCAAATCCCTGCTGGGGTTCGGCTCATTGCGACCGCTGGTGGAAACGGGCCGACTAAGGCTTTTCGGCTTTGACACATCGGTGGAATCCATCAACGAGGCCCGGGACCTGGCGGGTGGTGATCCCGTCTGCCTGGTGAGCGATTGGCGGGATCTGCCCGCCGGCCTCCGGTTCGACTTCGTGATCAGCTGCCATGTCTTCCATCACATCCCTCCCGACGCTCGGCCGGCGACGGCTCACGCCCTGCGGGATCGGATGAAACCCGCATCCAGGCTGGTGATCTGGGAGCACAATCCGTTCAACCCCGTCACCCGCCTGCTCGTCAGGATGTGCCCCTTCGACGGCGACGCGCGCCTGTTGACACTGAACCGGACGAACGCGTTGTTTCGAAAGAGCGCTTTCCGCCCTATTCAGCATGCCTATGTGAACATCTTCCCACCGCGGTGGCTGCGGTTCAGCGTTTGGGCCGGGATTGAAGAAAAACTGCTCGGACTTCCGGTCGGCGCGCAATACTGGGCGATGTTTGAACGACATGCATAGCGTTCGGACGGCTTGGATGGCGTATGCGGGCGAGGGGCTGCCCACGCGGCTGCATGTCGTGGTGCGTGCCCTGACCTGTCCGTTCCAGCCGCTCATGGACCGGTTTCCGATGACCGGGGCGTTGCTGGACGTGGGCTGCGGCCACGGACTGCTCATCAACCTGCTGTCGCGGGATCCATCGCACCGCGGCTTGAAGATCCACGGAATCGATCACGATTCGGCCAAGATCGAAGCCGCGCGACGGAGCGCTTCCCCGGGTGTCGAGTTTTCCACCGCGGACTTGGGTTTCTTCCCGGAGTCGGTTTTTGATGCCGTCTCCATTGTCGATGTGCTGTACACGGTGCGCAAAGACGCCTGGAGCGGGATCCTTAAGGGCTGTTCACGCGTTCTGCGCTCGGGCGGACGGCTGATCGTCAAGGAAGTCGTCGATCGGCCGTGCTGGAAGTACTGGGCGATCATGGCCCAGGAAGCGCTTTCCGTCCGGGTGTTCGGGATCACCCAAGGCGACCGGCCGCATTTCGAATCCCCCGACGGTTATCGGCAGGCGATCGTCGCGGCCGGATTCTCCGTCATCGAAGAGCGGCCGCTGCCGACCGCCACCTGGATCAGCCACTATCTCTTCGTCGGGCGAAAAATCTGACTACATCAAACTGCTAAAGCTGATCAAACGGATGCCGCGGGCGGCGATCTCCGACCGAATCAAGGTGTTCGTAAGAGCCCGGAGTTCCTGCTCGTGGTGGTAGTTCCAGCGTTGCAGATCCGGTTCATCCGGTGCGAACCCCGGATGACACATCAGCTCATAGGTCCGCCCCGGCCGGAGCGTCCGGAGCAACCGGTGTAAGCGGGTTTGAGTCAGCCGTCCTCCCTCCGTGAATCCTAAAAATCGCAGCCGTTCGCGTCCGGCCGTGCGGGCTCCCGAAAAGCGGGCCATCGTCCAACTCGTCCGCAGGGTCAGAGCGCCGGCCCAGCGGAACACCGCGTGACCGCTCAGCGGCCAATCGATGCGCGGTTCCTCGACCGGCACGCGCACGAAGGGAATGCGATAGCGCTCCGAGAACCGCAAAACCAGCTGGGCCATCCCGGGAAGGGCGTGCACATGCTGGTGGCTGTCCAGGTGGGTCGGCCGCAGCCCATGATCCAGAACGCATTCGATTTGAGCGGAAAGCTCCGCCTGAATATCCGCCATCCGAATGGCTCCGGTCAGGCAGCGCCGCAGAAAGACGCCGGCGCTCGGAGGCAGGCGGCCGTCGTCGCCGGCCAGGGAAGACGTTCTTTGCAGCAGGGATTTCTCGGCCACCAGGGTCAGGTGGACGCCCACATCCAGTTCGGGCACCCGGCGGCAGCACTGCACGGCATGATCGAAGGCGCGGCCTGCCGCCATCAGCGAGGCGGCGGTGACAATCCCGGAACGGTGGGCCAGGATGATTCCCTCGTTCACCCGCTCGGATACTCCCAGATCGTCCGCGTTGACGATCAGCCGGACGGCTGGGGCGCCGGGTCCGCCGATGGTCAGCTCGTCGACCGGGTTAGCGCCTAAGGATGTCATCCGGTATGCGGCTGCGTTTGCCGAATCCCTTGGTTTCGCAGACGATGAAACGGGGCCGGTGCCGCACCTCGACAATGATGCGGCCGATGTATTCGCCGAGAACGCCGAGATAGACGAACAGCAGAAAGAAAAGCAGCGCTATGACCATCAGGGTCGAGGCCCAGCCGGGAACGAGTCCGCGGCCGAAGATTTTTCCGAAAAAGGCATAGAAGAGGCTGAGAAGCGAAATCAGGCTGCCGATCAATCCGATGAAAATGCCGATCCGCAGGGGCGTGATCGAAAAGGAACTCACCCCGTTCCAGACGAGGCGGACCATCTTCTTTAGGCTGTATTGGGATCGGCCGCACGCCCGTTCGCCGGCCTGGTAGGGGATGACGCAGGACGAAAAGCCGATCCACTCGGTGAGTCCGCGCAGGAACAACCCTTCCTCTCGCAGCCGCAACAGCTCGTTCAGCGCCCCGCGGTCGAGCAGCCGGAAGTCCGCCAGGCCGGGTTGCAAATTAACGCCGCTGAGAACCGAAAAAAGCCGATAGAAGACGCGCGACGTCCAGCGCTTGAACCATCCGATCTGGCAGTCATCCTGCCGCATGGTCTTTACCACCTGAAAACCCGCCTGCCAGCGTTCCAGCATGGTCGGGATCATTTCCACCGGGTGCTGCAGGTCGCAATCCATCATGATCACGGCATCGCCCTCGGCGGCCTCCAAGCCGGCGAGCAGCGCATACTGGTGGCCGAAATTGCGCGACAACCGCACGCCCCGGACGTTGGCATCCGCCGCGGCCAGCGTGCAGATGGCGGACCAGGAGCCGTCCCGGCTGCCGTCATCGGCGAAAATCAATTCCCAGTTGCGTGCGCCTGCTTTCGGCAGCACCTCGGCGATTCTCTGGTAAATCAGGGGTATGTTAGGCGCTTCATTGAATGCGGGGACGATCACACTGACCAGCCGGTCGGTGTCGACAGGGGTCTCCCGCTGCGAAAGCTCTATGCCGGAGAGAGGGTCCATCGTTATACCCCGAACGTCCGAATCCATGAGCGGCGTCAGCCGGCCCAGTAGTGGTTGACGAAGCAGATGATATTGAGCGCCAGCAGCAGAGTCGAGCTGAAAAGCCAAGCGCTGCGGCCGATCACCGAACGGATATCGGCCGCAATAAAGTAAATCGGAAACAGCACCATGGAATACCGGGCGATGCCGAGTCCGGTCCCGCTGCTCAACGCGACGGCCAGCGACACCAGCATATACCAGCCGTAAGAGAGCCTGAATTTTCTCAAAGCGAGAACTCCCATGAAAACGGCCGCCACCACAAACGCCGCGTCGTAGGCCGTCGTGACCAAGTTGGGGTTGCTGCGAATCGCAACATCCGTGAGATCGAACCGGAAGTCCCTTCCATAGAATCTCTGGATCCGGAGATAGAGAAAAAAGTCATCGAAAGCAATCCAGTGGTAGACGAAAAACGCCAACGCTCCGGCCGGGGCCAGCGCCAAAGGCCAGGCCCGACGAGTGAACAGGGAACGCCAGCCGTTCGCCTGCACGAATTCGACCAGCAAGGGCACGAGGAGAAATACTCCGGCGATGCGGGTGGCCGAGGCTAAGGCCGCGCAGATGCTTGCCAGAAAAAAGTTGCGTCGCAAGGCCAGAAAAACCATGGATAGAGAAAGAAACAGAAAAAGCGATTCGGAATAAACGGCATTCAGAAAGAAGGCCGCGGGATAAACCAGCAGGAAGAGGGGCGGCAGGAGGGGATCGATTCCGGGATGGTATTCCTGGGTCAGACGGGTCAGCACCCACACGGATAACATCAGGAAGATGCTACTGACCAACCACCCCGCCAATACCAGGTTGCCGCCCGTCAGGAGACCGGCGATCCTCACCAGCAGCGGATAGAGCGGGAAAAAGACGACGTTGGAGATGTCCATTTCACCGCGGCGGTCGTAACCGTCCTGCGCAATCGTGAGATACCAGTATGCATCCCAGCGATTATGCAGGTCGATAATGTCCCAGCTTTGTTGAACCGGTCGGACGCTTTTTTCGGACATCCAGTCGAAGGCGGTGTCCGGGGCAAGATTTAGACGGTTAAATGCCGTCAGGGCAAACAGGTTAGTGATCAGCAGCCACGCTGCCGTCATCGCCAGCGCGCGACGCGCCGGCGGATCGAGCCAGGCTGAAAAGCTCCGCCATGTTGCACCCACCGCATCCAGAAAAGCAGCCATACTCTACTGATAGACAACCTCGCGCACAAACGCCCCGCGTCCACTTCCATCCTCGGATGGGACCGGCAGGCCAATGGACCGAAATGGCGCTATTTAAACAGGGCGATTCTAACCAACTAACCCGATCGGGGTCAAGTTTATTGTCGGCGGCTCATTGTTGGCTCTTCAGGTTCAGTTCCACCCGCCAGGACCGCCCGCCGTCGTTGACGATGATGTCGTCCTTGCGGATCTGGGTCACACTGAATCCTTCCACGGATTCACCCTCCTTGACGATGTGCCCGTTGACCACGGCCAGACGGCGGGAAGGCTCCGCAGTCCAGGCAATCGCCATCACCTTGAGTTTGGATTCATCGATGCGGCTCAAATTGTCTTCGACTGTCCGGGGAGTGGGCGCCCGGCCCCGGTCGGAGCGATCAGCGGATGGCGCTATGCTCCGAGTTGGAGAGGGTCGCACCTCGGCCGGAGGCGTCGACGGCCCCTCACGTGGGCGCACTCGGCTGGTTGGCGACGGCGCCTGAACCGGTGATATTGATTGGACCGGGGGGGGAACGGGCTCAGGCGGCGGCGCGGCAGGAGGAGCCGGCGTGGGTTGAACGGATCGCGCCGGAACGAAGGCGGGCTGGGCCGCAGAGGCCGGTGGCCGCGGCGGCAATTGGGCACGGACTTCGTTCGGATTGGAGGCGGTCGGAGGCATGGTGCCGTCGGTCCTCCACCAGAAATAGGCTGCACCGGCCCCGGCCAGCACCAGGAGGGCTATCAGATAAAGCCGGCTTCTGCCCGGCAGCCATCCTCCCGGTTTCAAGTAAGGCCGCTGCGAGGACGCCTCGTAAGGCAGCGATGGGTGAACGAGAGTCTCTCCGGCCTGGCCGGATTCTTCGACCCTCCTGAGGGCTTTAAGAATCGAGCTCAACGATGGTTTCCTCCCCCGGTAGAACCAGCCCGGAGCCCTGCCATTCATGGGCCGGCCAGTCGCGGGATATCAAAGGATTTCGCTTCGCGGTAAAGAACGATCTTGGTCAGGGGGCCTACGACCCCGTCGACGGGGAGACCGTATTTTGCCTGAATCTGTTCAATCGTCCTCTGGGTGGCTGAGTCGTATTCACGGCTGAGGGCCAGGTTCCTGTTCCCGATCTCGCGCAGCAACATCTTCAATGCCACGACCGAATCCGGCGGCGCGTTGCCGGGGATCGTCCCTTCCACCGAAAGAAAATTTTTCCAGAGAATGTATGCGACGCCGCTCCAGCTCCGATCGATTTCACCGGCAGCGACGGATAGGGGCGATTGCCCTGTTGTCTTCAACCAGATGCGTTCTCCGCTGAAACCGGAAAGGACCAGATACCCGGGCGGCCGTTTCGCTTCGATTCGAAATTCGAGGATGGCGGGCATGTTGAGGTTGCGCAGTACCTCCAAGTTCGCTTCGATGCGCTGAACGAAGAACCCGGCTGCCTTGGCCGACAAGTTGAAAAAGGTCGAATCGTCTTCAATGCTTTCCAGGTACGGCTTCGACTCGGCCGCCGCTCCCCAGGCATCCAGCGTATCCCGGAAGGCGGTCCGCCGCGAAACGCGCCCGTCCATCTGCTTTAAAAGGTCGGACAAGCGGGGACTCATCGCAGTGGGGCCGGCGGCCTGCTCGGGTCGAACGGAAAGCGCCCGCTCCGGCGGCGCGCCCGGGTCGTCGCCGGCTTCGGCTCCGATACCGGAATGTTGCAAAGGCGGCGAGGCGGCCCCGACGGTTGAATCATCGGCGCTCGATCCGGAAGGGTTTACGGCCGGCGGCGTGAAGAAACGGTTCTGGAATGCATCGCTCAGCGGCTTGCGGTAGAGAAAGGCCGCGGTCACCGCACAGATCAGCACGAATAGCGCCAAGGCCCGGCGACCATCCATCAGGTTGATGGCGGACACGCGGCCCCGGTGCGCCATCTCGGAGAGGGCCGTCTTGGCGATCCGTCGGGTCACCTTGCGCTGATGGGAGCCGAATGCCGCGATCAACGCCCGATCGCAGGCGATGTTAATCACGCGGGGGATGCCTTTGGAATAGGCGTAGATCAGCCGGATGGCGGCGGGATCGAAGAGCGGCAACCGTTTCTGGGAAGCGATGTTGAGGCGGTACTGAATGTATTCCTGGGTTTCCTTCAAGCTCAGCGGTGAGATCTGGTAGCGCAGCGAAATGCGTTGGCCGATCTGGCGCAGGTCGTGCGAATCGAGCATCGCGGCCAGCTCCGGCTGTCCGACCAGGATGATCTGAAGCAGCTTTTCCTTATTGGTTTCCAGGTTGGACAGCAGCCGCAGCTGTTCGAGTACGGTCTTGCTCAGGTTCTGGGCCTCGTCGATCACGATGATGACTTTTTTGCGTTCATGTTTTTTCTGAAGCAGAAAATGGTTGAGCTTATCGATCAGGTCCTTGGTGTCGTCGCTCCTGTATTGGACGCCGAATTCATCGCTGATGCTTCGCATGAGCTGCTTCGGCCCCAGTTTCGGGTTGAAGATGTAGGCGGCGACGGTCCGGTCATCCAGGCTTTCCAGAAAGGCCCGGCACAGAGTGGTCTTGCCGGTACCCACCTCGCCGGTGATTTCAACAAATCCGTCCCCCTGCGAGATGGCATAGTTCAAGTGCGCCAGGGCCTCTTCGTGGCTCCTGCTGAGAAAGAGGTATTCCGGATTCGGCACCAGTTTGAAGGGCTTCTCGCGGAATCCGAAATAGGCATTGTACATAGATAATCCCATCGCGGGAGAAAGAAACCCACCGCTTTGTAAAGCCCATCTCCACACGGAAGCGGAGGATGATGGCGGCGAGAAGCGAAGCCAAAGCGCTTAAGTGACGGTTCTTAAAAAATATTCAATAGTTATCGGTAATTTTAAGAAATATGAGCGGTTATGTCAACATGCCCTTGCCGCGGAGGGATGTACGGGCGGGTTCACGACTCGGCGTTGGTCCGGGTGGACTTGCCAGGATGAGGAGGCCTTTCTGAGGATCTTGCGAATCATGCGGCCTTGCGAAACCCGAAGACGAGCGTGCTCATATCAGGCTATAGCAGAATTTCTCAAAGACGCGACGGCTGAATTTTCCGGCTTCCACATCGTCTTTAAGCAGTTTCAGAGTGTCCATCGGATCTCTGGCCCGCCGGTAGGGGCGGTCTTCGTTCGTCAAGGCTTCGTAGCAGTCGACGATGCCGATCACCTGACCGCTGAACGATATTTTCGTGGTCCCCAAGGGGTAGCCGCTGCCGTCCAGCTTTTCATGGTGTTCGAGCGCACCCAAGGCGATATCGTCGCCGAGCCGGTTGATTCCGCGGATCAACTGGCTGCCGATAACCGGATGCGATTTGATGATCTCGAACTCCTCGGCCGTCAGCTTGCGGGGAGCGGAGAGAATTTCAGAGGGAATCCCCGTCTTGCCGACGTCGTGCAGCAGAGCCGCCAGCCCCAGGCGCTTGGTGTAACGCAAGGAAAGTCCGGTGAAAAACGCATAGCTCAACGTCAATGCCATGACGTTGACGGAATGGATAACGGTTGAGTAGTCCTTATTGGAAATTGTGGCGAAGGTGCGCAGAATTGAGGGCTGCTTGGAATATCCACTGACCAGGATATCCATGGTGCCGGGCAGCGACTGCAGCATTCCGGCCCTAGGCTCTGCCAGGGTCTCGGCCACCAAACCGCAAAGCGTCGATTTGACGGCAGAGACGTCACCGGTCTCGATGCTACGGGCGATATCCTGGTTGAAACCCCTGTGGACTTCTCGAATCGCCTCTATGCGGTCGGACTGCTGGATGTAAAGACGCGGCCGCATCCCCTCGTCGGCGCGGATTTCGCTGATCTCCATGCCGGTCGGCTTGTACAAGTGAAAAATGTCAGGCGCCGTCTCAGAATACAGAGGCACCCGACGGTAGTATCTGATTTGAGAACTTCTGACCGGTATGTAGGATCTGTTTTTCACGGGGTTGGTGCCTTGCGGAACATCATTTCCGAGTCAAATCGAATTGGTGCTATGGATGTCATCGGTTGAATGCCTCGAAAAGTTTAGCCTGGAAAAAGGAAGCCCTTGCGGGAAAGCCTTTTTTGGGGTTGAACCGGCTGAGCAAGTGATATAGAAGTTCTGGACGAATTCCACGTCCGGCGTCGGATAGACAGCTCTTCGAAAAGCTCATGAATTCAGACGAATAACAAGAGGTGGCGGCTATGACCATCAATGTGGTGGACCGGATTGACGACCAGGTGCAGATCCGGCATGTGCTGGTGAGCGTTTCGGACAAGCGGGGGCTTGACCGGTTTGTTCCGGAACTGGTGCGACTGAACCCGAATTTGCGAATTTTTTCGACCGGCGGAACGTTTTCACAGCTGGAAAAAATCTTGGGTGCCGATGCCCGGCGTACGCTCACCCAGGTATCGAACTACACGGGCCAGCCTGAAACCCAGGGCGGGTTGGTCAAGACGCTGGACTTCAAAATCTATCTGGGGCTTTTGACGGAGACTTACAACGAAGCGCACCGGGCCGACCTTCAGCGCACCCAAAGCGTGCCCATCGACATGGTGGTGGT
>Ga0105105_10000811_pt1 | contig 13696 bp, 17 predicted proteins | sample PPLLaktember2015_4_FD_79108 | JGI IMG/M metagenome (GOLD analysis project Ga0105105, IMG submission 79108) | Freshwater sediment microbial communities from Prairie Pothole Lake near Jamestown, North Dakota, USA - PPLs Lake P8 Core (1) Depth... | ecosystem: Environmental > Aquatic > Freshwater >... | reverse complement strand
TTATCATTTTTGTAAGCTTATTCCCACAAGCAAGTGTCGCACCGCATCCATCGGTCCAAAATCGAGCATCCTTGATTATTCCATTTTCAACTTTTAGGGTGATTTTCATGGAATCACCACAAGGACCTTTGATCATTCCAACAGCATCTGGATGTTCAAGAACGCCGAAATTGCCAGGATTACGATATTCTCTGATCACAACTTTTGAATAGGTTTGTTCCTCCTCGTAATCTATTTTTCGCTGAATCTCTTTTATTGTTTTTACCAACTCGTCGTCAACCATTTTGTTTCAGCTCATCCAATATCTTGTTCCACATCTCTCGTATGTCCTGAGATAAAATACCATCAGAAAACTCAATGATACTTTGTTCATGAATCATCGCTTTGGTTATCGTCGTGTCATAAGGAAGTTTCCCAACGATCGGAATATTATTTTCCTTGCAATACTGTTCAATCTTGGTGGTATTATCATCATTGATTGACGATTTGTTAATACACACCACGGCAGGGATATGAAAATGCTGTGCAACACCCAGTACTCGTTCCAAATCATGAATCGCCGAAAGCGTTGGTTCAGTTACAACCAGCACAAGATCAACACCAGTTATCGACGCAATCACAGGGCATCCGATACCAGGAGGACCGTCAATGAGAATGATATCTTTTTTCATCTGTTTTGCGATATCGGATGCATTATTTCTTACCACGGTGACAAGCTTACCTGAAGCTTCCTCAGCAGTATGAAGGACCGCATGAGCCATCGGGCCAAATCGTGTCTCAGAGATATACGCAAATCCTGAATCCCGGTCAACCATCGTAATGGCTTTAGCGGGGCAAACATAGGCACAGACGCCACACCCTTCACAGGATTCTTTGATAAGATGTATCGTTTCATCAATGGCATTAAAACGACAAGAATCATGACATTTTTTACAATCGGTGCAGAGATTTTTATTTATCGACGCAATTTTTAGACCTTGAAAACTCATTGTTTTTTTTATCTTTGGCTTCAGAATAAGATGAAGATCAGCAGCATCAACATCACAATCAGCAAGGACCGCGTTCTTCGCAAGAGCAGCAAATGCTGCAGTAATGGACGTCTTTCCGGTTCCACCTTTTCCGCTGATTATTGCAAGCTGTTTCACTTGCCCACCTCTTCATGAATTTGCTGAAAAAGAGCGCTGAACTTTGGAGGCCAAGAGGGCATTCTTTCTACAAAAGGGACTCCTTGAGAATACAGATGAGCGATTTCATCACTATGAGGGATTTTCATAAGAATTGGGATTTTCTCTTTCTGGCAATACTGTTCTACAATCTGATTACCGATGCCATCGCGATTGATAATCACACCAAAAGCAATGGCAGTATGACGCACCACATCAACCATAAGCTTCAAATCATGGTAACCAAAGAGGGTTGGTTCAGTGACAAGAATGCAATAATCTGAGCCTCGTATTGTTTCAATCACCGGACAAGCTGTCCCTGGAGGAGCATCTAAAATAACGTGTTTTGTTGTATCGATTTTTTTCTTCAGAGATCGTAGGAGAGGGACCGCCATTGCTTCACCAATGTTCAATACACCCTGATAAAAATCAATGGTATCGCAGGTTCCATGATCAATAGTTCCAATGACTCGTTTCTTCCAACTAATTGCATCTCTTGGGCACACCAAAGCGCATCCTCCACAGGAGTGACATAACTCTGGAAACACAAGAACATTCTTTGGCACTACGGCAAGGGCATGATACATACAAAAATCAGCACATTTTCCGCAGTAATCACATTTTTTTACATCGATAGCAGGGGTATCAACGGTAACATTTTCATGGCCATCCATCGTTGCTTTCAGGAAGATATTCACGTTTGGCTCTTCAACATCACAATCGACGAGCTGAGCTGTCTTAAGGCTTAATGCAAGATTTATAGCAACTGTTGTTTTTCCCGTCCCACCTTTACCACTAGCTACTGCCAGTATCATCGTTGTCAAAGCTCCGATCGGTCCACTGCTTTGAGGGACTTGGGAAATCTGTTTTGGGCAAGATCTGAGTATATTTTTTTGTATTCAGTCCACTGTTTCTGATATTCTGATGTAATTTCTGCCACCATCTTTGCTGGTATACCTACTGCGATTGCCCTGTCTAGAATTTTAGTTTTATTTTTCACCACAGCTCCTTCTGCTACAACCGCCCATTCTCCTATATCGGCATAGTCACTGACAATGGCGCCCATACCAATAATAGCCCAATTATGAATTGTAGCATTATGGATAACCGCACCATGCCCAATGGTCACAGAATTTCCGATGATGGTTTTTTCGTCAGGTCGTGCATGAATAACTACGTTTTCTTCTACAGCAGTGTCATTGCCAATTTGTATCGACCCGTAATCTCCTCGAATACGAGCTCCAGGCCCAATATAACAGTTCTTTCCAATAGTAACATCTCCAATCACGTCTGCCGATGGAAAAATGAAGGTACCTTTTCCTATGCGTGGTTTCTTATTTTCAAATTCATAGATCGACATAGAATCATCCTTACCCGTCTAAAGAGAATTTTCTTTGCCACAGCTCTGAACTGTGATGATTTTTATGATTCGTTATCTACTTGCAATGTTCACCATGATGCTCATGATGATGTTGATCACGAAATGCATGTCTCCCACAAGCATCCCCGATACCTGCTTTTTGAAGGCGCCCTTCTCGATAAGCAGAAATCGCATCTTTCACAGTCCCTGAGGCACCGATATATACGTCGATACCAGTCTCGTCAAACATGCTAATAGCACGTTGACCTAATCCTCTGCAGACAAGGACATTCACACCTTCTTTCGCCATGATCTCCGGTGGATATCCAACCCCACCCATATGCTCACTGGTATTAGGTACCACCTTTATTTCATTGGTATCAAGATCCACAATCGTATAGGTTGGGACCCTACCGAAATGCTCGCCTACAAGTTCATCTAACCCGTTTTTTCCCATTGTTGGTATACATAGCTTCATCAATTTCTACCTCCTATTCCAGAATGACTTCCTACATTTGCTGATCCTGTTTCATTGAGTGTTCCCTTTTTATAGCTCTCAATCGCATCTTTTATCGTTCCTTCTGCTCCAGTAAAGACTTTTATGCCAGCTGCCTGGAGGATTTGAAACGCATTTGGTCCAATATTTCCGGTAATCACAGAGTCTACTGCTTCTTTTGCGACAATCTGCGCTGCTTGAATACCAGCACCACCTGAAGACATTACGCTTTCGTTTGAAATGGTTTTTAATTTCATTGTCTCTGTGTCAACAATTAAAAAATATTGACATCTGCCGAATCGTTGATCAACCTCTGCGTTTAAATCCTTCCCTGTTGATGATACACATATTTTCATTATTTCACTCCATTTGTGGTAAATTTATCTAATGCTTTTTGTACTCTTATTTTATACGTCATAGCTGGACCGCCACCCAAATGGATAGCGACGACAGCTACTTCAAATATTTCCTCGTTCGTTGCTCCTGCTTTCAATGCTTTCTCAACATGGATTGCTATAGTATATTTGCATCGGGCGGTATGTGCTGTTCCAACGGCAACAAGTTCTTTTGTCTTTGTAACGAACGCCTTTTTTTAACGTCGAACCCATAAATGTCATAAAATGTTGCATGGTCTCTGGTTGATGTTTTGATAACTCTTCCATCAGGTGCATTACGTGATCAACGGACTCTTTCATTTCTCCCATACAACACCTCTTACTGTACAAGTATTTTCTCGTATCACGATAATAGTACTATTTTTTGCATATATTTTATTATTAGATGATGGATCACTCACACCTTCGAATCCAAAAGATGTAATGTATTTTTTGATTTTTTCTATTTCGGATAACTCAGCCGGATTTTGAGATCTGATCATTTTTCTTTTCCACCTCGTCGTACAGTACTAATTTTGCTTTATCCTCGTAACATTGGTGATCCACATTTCGGGCATTTTTTATCATAACATGGTACGCCCAGCTGATGTGGTTCTGTATATCCACAATTTGTGCATCTGCAACGACCACCGGGACCTAGGTTAAAACCTCCTCTAAGACCTCGACCTCGTCCTTGACCTCTGCCCCCACCAGCTATTGGTCCTTGACCATTTGGTCCTGTTCCATCTCTGCCTGGCATATTTTTTTTTCACCTCTTTTTTTACATTTTTTTCAATATTTTCAACTATTTTCTCAAATGATTTTCATAATAATAATCATTAATTTTTTTATCCTCTTGTCATCAATACACCGCACTGTGGGCATTTCATCGAATAACAAGGTACACTTCGTTGATGAGGTTCGTGATATCCGCAGTTGGGACAGCGGCATTCTCCATTTGGACCCATGCTGTACCCCCCACCAAGACCTCGGCCGCCACATCGTCCAAAGCCTCCGCCGCCACACCGCCTTGGCATATCTTCGTTCAGCTCCTTTGTTTTATAAGGTGTTCAATTTTCTCTACGATTTTTTCAAATGCTTTGGCTGCATCTGATGAAGCGTTTTTAATGAGGAATGGTTCACCACTATCGCCGGTTAATACTATGTTTGGATCAAGAGGGATCTTTCCAAGAAATGGTACCTGAAGATCTATCGAAGCTTTGAGTCCACCACCAGTTTTAAAGATATCAATTTCTGTATGACAATGAGGACAAGTAAACCCACTCATATTCTCAATTATGCCGAGGATTGGCATGTTCATCTTTTTGACAAAATTGATTGATTTGCGCACGCTTACTAACGCTAAATCTTGTGGAGTTGTCACAATAACCGCTCCATCACTTTGTGGAATAAGCTGTGCAATACTCAGAGGTTCGTCTCCTGTACCTGGCGGGAGATCGATGATTAAGTAGTCAAGGTCGCCCCAATCGACATCACCGATAAACTGTTTTATCGCACCCATCTTCATTGGTCCTCGCCAGATCACGGGGGAATCGTTATCGGAAAGGAGAAAGCCCATGGACATTACTTTCAGATTCGGTGTGACCGAAACCGGATTAAATCCTTTATCAGATGTTGTTGGTCGTCTCTCTTCAACGCCAAGAATCTTTGGGATGCTTGGTCCATGCATATCACAATCCATTAACCCAACATTATATTTTTTTTCTGAAAGGGCAAAGGCGAGATTAACAGAAACCGTGCTTTTCCCAACACCACCTTTACCACTTAGCACAATAATCTTATGTTTTATTCTGCCGAGATTTTGTGTAATTTTCGAATCGTCATAACCCTTTTTTTCCATTATACCGTTCACCTCACTGTTTCTATTCTAACGTCTTATACTACCTTTATTCTAAAAAGAAAAAGAAGGAAAATCCGTTATCTTATGGTGATGCTTCCTTTTTTTCTTTTGAGAGCTCTTGGAGTCGTTCTCGTATCATTTTCATTTCTTCGTCCAGACCTTTAATCATGTCTTCGAGGTAGGCTTTCTCGTCCTCGCTGCTGGGTTCTGGATGTTGTTCAGGGTAGTATGGTGCTGGATAGGGATACACTCCTCGTCCCCAGAAGCCTCTACTTCGTCCCCGAAATCCTCGTCCGAAACCTCGGCCTCCGCCTCTTCCGAAACCAAAGCCGCGTCCAAAACCAGGGTTTGCGTAACCAGGTGTATTGTATCCTGTGCAGTATCCTGCTGCTCGACCTGTTCTTGGTCCAAGTCCCCAAGGTCCTGTTCTGTCGCCACCAGGCATTTTCTATTTCACCTCCTTTTTGTTCATTTTATTCATTTGTTTTCCTTCAAAATTAACTTATGGTAGTATCTAACATAAGGGTAAACTTATAAACGTTATTATAATAAATATTAGTAAATTTTCTATTTTACCTATTATTTATAGGAAATATTTATATATGGTGTAAATATGATTAATAATATATTCGTACTAAAGAGGTTACTAGATGCCACATTTGAAATTTACACTTGATGAAAAGGATAGAAAAATAATTTCTCTATTGCATGACGATCATGAAATATCTCAGGAAGAAATTGCTAAAAAAGTGAACCTATCCCAACCTTCAGTAGCAATGCGAATAAAAAAATTGAAAGAACGAGGGATAATTGATCACATTGCCGGAGTCAATCTCAACAAAGTGGGTATGTATCTTGCAAAGGTCATGGTCAGAACGACCAATACCACGAAGATTTTGAATATGTTTCGTGGGTGCCCTTTCTTTTTAAACGGTTTTGTCGTCTCGGGAAACGAAAATTTGATGTTGTTATTTGCCGGTGAGGATTTAGCATCTCTTGAGTCAATCATCGATTGTCGCATACGTCCTGACAAAGATGTACAAAGCGCGGATTTTAATATTATCATATCAAGTATCAAGGACTTTGTCATGCCCATACGAATTGTCGATAGACCTATGAGTAAACCTCCCTGTGGCGTGGAATATAAAACATGCCAGGCGTATTCGGAAAATCGTTGTTTTGGTTGCCCAGCAACGAATCGCTATAAAGGAACGTTTTGGTAAAAATTACCACATGTTCTAGTTTGAAATAAGTTCAAATCGATATCTAGTCCCATTGCTTCAGTATTTATTTCAACTTATCTTTCTTGAGGCACATGAACCAGTCAAGGCAGTATTTTCCTTCCTCTTTTTTTTCAACGCGTTCCTTTGCCATTCCGCATGAGCCGGGTGGTGGGATGATGATATCATCTCCGGGTTGCCAGTTCGCTGGTGTTGCGATTCCTTCTTTGTCAGATTTCTGCATTGCGATGAGAAGTCGTTTTATCTCTGCCATGTTTCGTCCATTTGACAGTGGGTAATAGAGAACCGCCCTGATCTTTGCAGCAGGGTCTATCAGAAAAACCGCTCGTACTGCCTGTGTGGTCGATGCGTTTGGCTGCAGCATACCAAATTTTTTTGCTATATCCATTTTTATATCTTCAATGAGGGGAAATTTGACTTCGACGTCTTTCATTCCTTTATATTCAATTTTTTCTTTTATGGTCCGTAACCATGCAATATGAGCATAGATGCTGTCAATGGAAAGACCGATTAATTCAGCGTTGAGTTTCTTTAAGTCGTCCTGCATACATGCAAACGTCATAAACTCCGTGGTACACACAGGGGTAAAATCAGCAGGATGACTAAAGAGAATAACCCATTTTCCCTTATAGTCTTCAGGGAATGTTATTTCGCCCATAGTTGTTTTGGCTTTAAAATGTGGTGCTTCATCTCCGATTAACGGCATTCGTATAGATTCTTCTTCCATTTTTTTCATTCCTCCAATTCATCAATTTTTTTTTAGTATTTCTTGTTGCTTTTTGGTTAAGATAACTGGTTCTGTAATTGATATTCGTCACCAGTTTAGTCAGATTCTGCCTTTAATGCGTTTCAGCATTTCCAGTTTCTTGCTTGATTCCACCAAAGTTCGGTTCGGGGGAATCATGGAAATTTTTTAAAAAACCTCCTTAGATTTTTTGTAAATATAATCATTATTTCTATTTATAATTTTCTACTAAATGCGTCGTTTTGAAAGAATAAACAAAATTTAGGTTGACCGAAATATTTATATTTGCAGGAATGCTATATCATTCTATAGTGAGTAAGTATGCCTCAAGAACACATCGAAGAATACCTCGAAGCAATCTATGATATTGCAGGAAAAGACGGTACTGCAAAAACAAGCGAAATCGCAGAACGCCTTAAGAACGCCCCGGCAAGCGTCACCGAAGCATTCCAAAGAATGAAACAGAAAGGCTTAGTCCGATATGAATCCCACAAAGGAGTCACCCTGACTGCTAAAGGCTACAAAGCAGCCATAAAAATGAAACGAAAACACCGACTCCTTGAAGTCTTTTTAGATAAAATGCTTCATTTACCACGCGAGAACATTCACGAACAAGCATGCAAAATGGAACACGTCCTCACCGATGAAACCGAAATAGCTCTCTGCAAAACCCTTAAAGGACCAACAGAGTGTCCACATGGATCACCAATCCCACCCTGCAATCTTGAAGTGAAAAACTGCCAGGAATGCCTATCTGAACAATCACTATCACTTGAAAAACGAGACAAAGACATCATTGCCATCACCTCACTAAAAACTGGTGATAAAGCAAAAATTGTGTTTGTCCGCGGTGGCGGAGGCGTGATGCAACGATTATGTGATCTTGGTTTAACAAACGGTACTGAGGTATCATTGGTACGAACCGCACCAATACATGGCCCAATAGAGATACGTGTCCGAGGATGCAAACTCGTCATCGGCAGAGGCATCGCTGAAAAAATCTTCGTACATAAAACGTGATCACAAATGAAAGTTGACCTTGTTGTCGCCCTTGCAGGAAATGCAAACGTTGGAAAAAGCTCCATCTTCAACCAACTCACCGGTCTAGGACAAATCATTGGCAATTGGCCAGGAAAAACCGTGGAAAAAGCAGAAGGGGTGCTCCTTCATCACGACAAACATATTAATATAATTGATTTACCAGGGATTTACTCACTTTCGACATATTCCCAAGAAGAAATTGTTTCGAGAGAATATATCGCACTACAGCACCCTGATGTTGTTGTCAACGTTGTCGATGCGACCGCGCTGGAGCGAAACCTGTTTTTTACGCTACAACTCCTAGAGATGGGCGCTCCGCTCGTCATTGCATTAAACCTGGTTGATGTTGCTAAAAAGAAAGGTATAACCATTGATGAAAAAAAGCTTCAAAAGTTGCTCAATGCCCCGGTAGTTCCTACCATTGCGACAAAAGGTATTGGTGTTCATGAAATCATTGACGAGGCTATCGACCAAGCTACCAGACAAGCATCAGCGCATAAGAATAACATTTACTATGGTCCTGAAATCGAAACAAGGATAAAAAAACTCGAACGAGTCCTTACCGGAGTTCACATCATATATCCTCTCAGATGGACCGCTATAAAACTGTTGGAAGGAGATTCTGAGATTGTTAACAAAGTTGGTGAGAAACACCCAGATGTGATTGTCGCTGCGAACATTCTTGCTGGAGAAATATCAGAGATTCATAAAGAACCATGTTCAACGGTTATTTCCTCAGAACGCTACGCAGTTGCAGCACGAATTGTAAAAGAAGTACAAACGTTCAAAGAATTAGAAAAACCCTCGATAGGTGAACGGTTAGACGCCCTCAGTATGCATGGTATCTGGGGGTACATTCTCATGTTCACGATTATGATAAGTATTCTTATGTTTATGTCGCTTTTTGGGGGATGGTTTTCTGAAATCATACAGAACCTCTTTGAAAGCGCAAATCCACATCTGACCGGGTTTTGGCCTAGTCTTTTCTGGAATGGCGGGGTTGTAGGACTATATGCAACACTTGCTGTAGCCTTCGGATTTATCCTACCATTTTATCTTATTCTTGGTTTCCTGGAAGATTCAGGATATCTTCCTAAGATTGCGTATCTCATGGACCGCCCATGTCATACGATAGGTCTTCATGGTAAGGCATGTATTCCGCTGCTGCTTGCTTTTGGCTGTAACGTCCCTGCCTGCGTTGGATGTCGCATCATGGAAACCAAACGTGATCGGTTCATCGCCATTTTTCTGTCAACACTGGTCCCCTGTTCAGCACGAACCGTTGTTATTCTTGGACTTGTGGGCGCGTATGTCGGAGTGCAATGGGCTCTTTTACTCTATGTCTTTGATTTCATCCTGATTTTCCTTATCGGAAGACTCCTGAACCGTTTTCTTCCCGGCGTATCTGTCGGTATTATCATGGAAATGCCATCATATCGAGTCCCGTCGGCAACGGTCATAACCAAACAAGCCTGGAACCGATTCAAACCGTTTCTGATAACAGCTCTTCCACTCATCATCCTGGGAAGCATCCTTATTGAGGCAATGCGACTTACCGATGTTCTTTCCCTTGTATCAAATGCCTTAAGTCCGGTAACCGTCGTTTGGCTTGGTCTTCCTGCGTTCACCGGTTTTCTCTTTATATTCGGTGTGTTACGAAAAGAAGCATCTCTCGTTTTGTTAATGACGGCTGCAGGAACGGTGGATATTCGTTCAGCGATGTCTCCAGTGCAAATGATTGTCTTTGCCCTTGTTATCATGATTTATGTTCCTTGTATCGCAACGATTGCAGCCTTAGTTCGAGAGACAGGATGGAAACGAGCAGGTTTTATCACGTTTACTGAAATAGGATTGGCATTTTTCATTGGTGGTCTTGCTTTTCGTTTACTGAATATGCTGATGTAGACCAGCTTCAGGAGGAGAACGGTATAATTCAGGACATCATTCAAAAATCATTAAACGGCACAGAGTTATCAGAAAAAGAAATTATAACCCTTTTTAAGGTTCCCCTTTTTTCTAAAGACTCACTGCTTCTTCTTTGGGCTGCACGGAAAAAATCAATACAAGCAAGCAATGGTGTCGCTGAGGTTCATGCACAAATAGGTTTGAATATCGCCCCTTGTCCAAAAAATTGCCGATTTTGTTCCTTTGCTGCACAGAACAAGGTGTTTACCGATTCCTTTGAGCTTCCCAGAGAAGATGTGGTTTTTCAAGCTCGACAATATGAAGCTGAGAAAGCGAACGCGATTTACTTGATGGCCACGGCAAATTATCCGTTCGACAAATTTATTGAGACGTCAAAGGAAATAAGACGTGCGCTAAAAAGAGATACGGTTCTGGTCGCTAATATTGGTGATTTTACGTTGGCGCAGGCACAAGAATTAAAAAAAATAGGTTTTTCTGGCATCTATCATGCGGTTCGGCTCGGGGAAAGTCGTGATACTAGTATTCCTATAGAGAAGCGACTTGAGACGATGACCTATGCAAAAGAAGCTGGACTGCTTGTTGGCACATGTGTTGAACCTGTTGGTACTGAACATTCCGTTGATGAACTTGTTGAAAAAACGCTTATGACTAGAGATATAAAACCAGTGTACAGCGGTGCGGCACGACGTATACCGATTCCTCATACAACGTTAGCACACAATGGGGTTGTCACTGAAGCGAAAATGGCACTTATCCTTGCTGTTGTACGACTTGCCCTTGGTGAAGAGATACAAGGGAATTGCACGCATGAGCCAAATACCCTTGGCGCCTTTGCGGGTGCGAATTTATTCTGGGCTGAAGTAGGTTCTAACCCGAGAGATACAATTAAACAAACAGAAAAGAAACGAGGAATGAATGTGAAGGATTGCATTTCTATTCTATATGAAGCAGAATGGATGGTCCTTGAAGGTCCATCGCAACTATATACGACGAAGTAATTATTCCAGAAGAAAGTAAATTCAGCAGACAACATAATTTGGTTTTTATGAAAATATTTAATTATCTACCATCTGTTTACGTGTCCTTATGGGAAAATTTGGAAATAGTTGGCAATTAATGAAAACAAGTCTTGGTGTTCTTCGAAAAGACAAAGAAATCATGATCTTTCCAATCCTCTCCTTTGTGGCTTGTGTGATCATTCTTCTCTCATTCATCGCAGGATTCTGGTTCTTAGGCGTACCGTCCATGGAAACTTTATCATGGATCTGGTTTGTCGCAATGTTCCTCATTTACTTTGTTCTGTTTTTTATCGTGATTTTCTTTAACACTGCCATCATCGCCTGCGCGAACATCCGATTAAATGGTGGTGACCCGACGGTCTCTGACGGATTACGCATTGCATCTCAAAACATTGGACGAATCCTTCTTTGGGCGCTCATATCTGCGACCGTTGGAATGATTCTGCAGGCAATCAGAGAGAAAGGAGGATGGATTGGCAGAATTGTTGCTGGTGTTTTTGGTATCGCCTGGACGTACGTAACCTTCTTTATCATTCCAGTTCTCATTTATGAGAAAAAAGGGATCGGCTCGTCAATCAGACGCAGCGCATCGTTATTCAAACAAACATGGGGTGAAACCATCATCGGGACCATTGGATTTGGGGTCGTCTTTTTCGCATTAGCACTGCTGGGGCTGATTCCTATCGGCCTTGGTGTATACCTTGGAAGCACAACCAGTATCGTAATTGGTGTTATTCTTGCGTTTTTCTACTGGGCGATCATTGGGGTAGTCGCATCAGCAACAAACGGGATTTACGTCGCCGCCATGTATCATTATGCGACGAAAAAACAGCTCCCAGCAGAGTATGATGCCTCTCTGATTCCGCAGACCATACATGGTTTTTAAGAAAAAAGAAATTAAAAGAGCCTAGGTCGCGTAGAGAACGCCTAACTTGGTTTCCTGAATTCGTTCTAACAAGAGAGGTATTTCTCTGGCAGTGGTTATCCGTTGGACATCCTTCTTTAACTCCTTGAGAAACAGACATGAAGAATAATAATGCGGTAGAATACTACGCATCTTGAGGACCGCACGTCTCTCACCATAAAAATCAATGAGTAACGCAAGATGGTCAAGACAAACCTCCTTCTTCTGCTGGAGATGTGGCGGTGTATATTTCTTGTCTGACAATGTATTCAGTATTTCAGGGATCAACCAGGGGTTGCCAAGAAGACCCCGCCCAGGCATCACCGCGGTCGCCCCGGTTTCCTGTATCATTTTCCTCGCATCTACTCCGGTATAAATGCTTCCATTGGCGGTGATAGGTACAGAAAGATTCATCACTGTTTTTTGTATAATATTCCTATCAAGAGGAACACCAAATTTCTTCTCCCCACTGCGTCCATGAATCGTCAGAGCAGTCGCACCAGCATCAACTAGCTTCTGGGAAAGAGGCAGCACATTCATCGATTGTCTCGAAACACCCAAGCGCATCTTACAAGTCACCGGAACATCCACAGCTCCTGCGACAGCAGCAACGATCTCGCAGGCGTTTGTTTCGTTTTTCATCAAAGAAACCCCTTCTCCGCGGCAGGTGACCTTTCGTGCAGTACACCCCATATTGATATCGATGAACTCAAAACCAAGATCCTGAACGATTCTTGCTGCTTTCTTCATATATTCCGAAATACCTCCGACCAACTGGACTCCATGATAATGATTTCCTTCAACAATCCTGAGGATTTCCATAGTTCGTCGATTCTTCTGCACGATTGCACGAGCATTGGCCATCTCCGTGATGATAAACGGAGGATTGAAACGAGCAAGAATTATTCGATAGGGATAGTCAGTATATCCACTCAATGGCGGTAAGAGTAATTTTTTTTCTTTGAGAATTTTGACGAAGAGGGCAGGTTTCATATCTCACCAGGCATCACAGAAGGAGTATTAATGTTGCTTGCTGGAAAAGAAAACAGATTATTCGTAACGTACTGCTTCGATAGGACTCATACGAGCTGCTTTCCAGGCGGGATAAAGACTGGACAGAACACCAACGATAAGCGACACAGTAACTGCAAGAACCACTGATGAAATCGTAATAATTGGAGTCAGGTTCATCGAAGGACCCATCGTCATAACATTATTCAGAATAAGGGTGAGTCCTTGCGAGCCGAACACCCCAAGAATAATCCCGATACTCCCTCCAACACTGCTTAACAGCATTCCTTCAAAAATAAAAATACTCATGATATCCATGTTCGTCGCACCGATTGCTTTCATAATACCAATTTCCCTGGTGCGCTCCATGACTGAGGTAAGCATCGTATTCATGATCCCAATTGAGGCAACAACCAGAGCAATAGAGGCAATACCCACAAGCACCACCTGAAGGAGACCTGTAATGGATTGTACTGTTTCCAAGATGGATGTCATGGTCGTTGCCGTAGCAAAATCTTTCCGCCCATGGTTTTCATTGATTGCATTTTGTATCGT
>Ga0105105_10000809_pt1 | contig 13708 bp, 13 predicted proteins | sample PPLLaktember2015_4_FD_79108 | JGI IMG/M metagenome (GOLD analysis project Ga0105105, IMG submission 79108) | Freshwater sediment microbial communities from Prairie Pothole Lake near Jamestown, North Dakota, USA - PPLs Lake P8 Core (1) Depth... | ecosystem: Environmental > Aquatic > Freshwater >... | reverse complement strand
CCGGCGTTGTAGCTGGCAGCCATCAGCACGGGGTTGCCCTGCCACTGACTCAGCAGTTGTTTCAGGTAAAGCGCGCCTAGTTGGGCATTGCGGGCTGGATCGGTGAGGACATCCGCCGTTAGGGGCATGCCTGCCAGCTCGGCGGCAGTGGCTGGCATCAGTTGGAGCAAGCCGACGGCACCGGCGCCGGAGCTCACCCCCGGGCTGAAGCGCGATTCCTGCTTGGCTACGGCTGCCAGCAGGGTTGCAGGCACTCCGGCGGTCGCCCCAGCTGCCTCTAGCTCAGCCACGAAGCTGGCGGTTTGCAGGTCGCGCTCTAGCTGCTGAGCCAGCTCGCAGGCCGCGCCTACCGGTAGACGCAGGTTGGCTTGCTCGAGTTGGCCGAGGCCCATCCAGTGGTCTCCAACGGCCCGCCGCAGCCGGCCCTCCACTGCCAGCTCCTGGGGGCTACGGGGGGGGGAGGTCCGCCTCGTGCGCCAGTGCTCCCAGGCTTCCAGGGATTGGTCGAGGCGCCAGAGCCGGTCGAGCGGCCCGTCGCCACTGCCAAGGGGGTGCCATCGGGGTTGAACTAGGGCCGGGCTGCTGACGGGATCGAGGTTGAGATCGTCGCGGCCGAGTCTTACCGACGCTCGCCAGCCGTAGTACCCGCTGGGATGCTGTTTGGTCAGATCACTCCAGGTGCGTTGCGCTTTGGTGGTGGCGCCCTGCTGCTGCTGGCTAAAACCCAGCCAGAAGAGCTGGCGTCCGATTAGCCCTACCGGTAATTCGCGACCGATCGGCGCACTCAGCAGCGTTGTGGCCGTTGCCCATTGGCGCTTGAGCAGGGCCTGTCGGGCCCGCTGCCACTGCAGTTCCCAGCTGGCTGGATCGTTGGGCCAGCGCTGCAGGACCGCCAGCGTCGCGCCGATATCGCCACTCTCCATCGCCCGCCGTGCTCGCACCGGGGCGGTGTCCTGCAGGGCAGAAGGCAGCGCCTTCAGGGCCTGGAGAGCACTGGGTCCTGGCTGTTCGCTGAGCAGGGCCACGGCCTCACTGGCCTGAGTGGAGCGGGGCGCGGATTTGGCCAGTTGCAGGAGCAGCCGTTGGGCCTGGGCTTGTTGCGCGCTGTCGCCACTGAGCAGGGCCTGGCCGAGTGCCAGCTGGGTGTCTGGGCCCGGAGAGCTGCCCTTGAGGCAGCTAATGGCAGCTGCCGAGTCGCCCTGTTGGGCCAGGCCCCAGGCCAATTGATCCCGCTGGCTAGGGGTGGCTGCTGCGGCCTTGCTCTGGCAGGCCTGGCGCAACCGTTGCCCCGCCCCGGGCCAGCGCACACCGTGACGGGCCAGATGCAGAGCTCCCTGCAGGCGATCTGCATCGCTCGGACCAGCCTCCAGGGCTGCCGCCAGGGCAGCGGGATGGGCTGGGAAGCGGCTGCGCAGTTCTTGCCGCAGCTGGGGGTGCTGCCGGCCCAAGGCATAAAGCCCATCGGCTGCGGCAGGCGTCTCGGGGAAGCGCCGCACCAGCTGCTGCCAGCGCTGCTGAGCTACTGCTTGATCGCCCAGGGCTTCGGCGGCCAGGGCATCCCGTTTGAGCACCAGGGCGGCCAGCTCATTGCTACCCCAGCCCTGGCCACGCAGCAAACGCCGCTCGCGGACCAAGTCGCCTGCTGCCTGGCGCCGCACCAGCAGCAGGCTGGCCTCCCGGCGGCGTTCCGGATCGGGCGAGAACCGTCGCAGTCGCTCCAGGGTTGGGGTGGGTGTGCTTGGGTCTAGTGGGGGAATCAGGGTCAGCAGTGCCCTGCCGCCCACCAAGGCGGCACCGCTGCCCAGACAGGTGAGGGCCAGCAGCAGGGGGAGGCGAGCCAAGGGCAACAGCGGCGCAGCTTCGGCATTCTGGGGAGGTGTGAATCCCACTTAGCTGGTGCGCCTGCCCTCTCTCCCCCCCTATCTCTCCAGCTTGCCTGGAGCTGAGCAGCGGTTGCGGGCGTTGCGGGTGCTGGCGGCTTCGGGATTGGTATTGCTGCTGCGCCCCTTTTGGCCATTGAGCTGGTTGCCCGGCTGGGTGGTGGGTGCGCTGCTGCTCTGGACGATCGGCGAGCTGGTGTGCTGGATCTGGTGGCCCCGCCGCTGGCGCTGAACAGGCTCTGGCCCAGGCGAAGAGTTTTGCAGCAGTCCACGTAGCCTGAGGGGATTGCGACATTTGCTACTGCCTATGGCCGATCTGGCTCCCCATCCCGTTGGCCTTCCCTTGCGGGGTGGCGTGGCTGGTTTCGGTACCGATGGCATTCGCGGCCAGGTGGGGACCCAGGTGAGCCCGGCTTTGGCCATGCAGGTGGGCTTCTGGTGCGGTCAGGTGTTGCCTCAGGGAGCACCAGTGCTGATCGGTATGGATTCCCGCAGCAGTGGCCCGATGCTGGTGGCGGCGCTCTCGGCGGGGCTCACGGCCGCAGGCCGGGAGGTATGGGCACTGGGGCTCTGCCCCACGCCGGCCATCCCTGGTGCGATTCGCCGTCTGGGGGCGGCTGGAGGCCTGATGGTGTCTGCCAGCCACAACCCTCCCGAAGACAATGGCATCAAGGTGTTCGGAGCCTCCGGCGCCAAGCTGAGCCGAGGCCAGCAACAGGCGATCGAGGCTGGGCTGCAGGGGGTTGGCACAGGTTTAGGGGCCTCCGGTGGGTTCGTGGGCACTGGAGTTGTGTGCGATCGCCACGACTTGCTGGCTGACTACCAACGGGCCTTGGTGGCCAGCGTGATGGGGCGGCGCCTGGAGGGCTGCAAGATTGTGCTCGACCTCTGTTGGGGGTCGGCTACAGCCTGTGGAGAGGCGGCATTTCGCGCCTTAGGCGCCGAAATCACGGTGTTGCATGGCCAGCCCGATGGGGAGTGCATCAACGTTGGCTGCGGCAGCACCGACCTCGAGCCGCTCAGGCGGGCGGTGCTGGAGAGCGGAGCCAGCATGGGCTTCGCCTTCGACGGCGATGCTGATCGGATGCTGGCAGTCGATGGCCGGGGCCGGGTGGTGGACGGCGACCAGATTCTTTATCTCTGGGGATCGTGGCTGCTGGATGCGGGCCAGTTGCCAGCCAATCGCATTGTTGCCACGGTGATGTCCAACCTCGGCTTTGAGCGTGCCTGGCAGGCCAAGGGTGGGGTGCTTGAGCGCACCGCCGTTGGCGATCAATACGTCCATCAAGCGATGGAGCAGCTGGGCGCAGGCCTGGGTGGCGAGCAGTCGGGCCATATTTTGTCGGCTCGCCATGGCATGAGTGGCGATGGGCTGCTCACCGCTCTGCAGGTGGCCACCTTGTTGCACCGCAGTGGCCAATCGTTGGCTGACTGGCTGGACGGCAGCTTCCAGCCCTATCCCCAGACCCTGGTGAATGTGACGGTGACCGACCGGCAGCGACGCCAGCAGTGGCAGAACTGCGCTCCGCTCCAGCAGGTGCTTGAGGCCGCTGAAGCGGCGATGCAGGGCAGCGGCCGGGTGCTGGTGCGCGCTAGCGGCACCGAACCGCTGCTGCGGGTGATGGTGGAGGCGGCCGATCAGCAGCTGGTGGAGCACTGGTCGAGCCAGCTGGCCGCCGCAGCGGAGCAGCACCTCAACGCGGCCTAGCTTCCAGGCATTCGCGGGCCATGCTCAGGGCTCCGCTGCAGGCATCTGCCGCAGGAATAAGCAGGTGGGCCCCTGGACAGCACTGACCAAGGCAGGCCTCAAGCCGGCCGCGCAGCAACGCAAGGTGCTCAAGCGCGCCGCCCATGGGCCATACCGGCGGGGCATCTAGCTGCAGCTGTTTGCTGATTGTTGCCGCCATTGAGGCCAGGGCCTGGGCGGATCGCTCTACAACGGCGGCGGCGCCGGCATCCCCCTCACTGGCGGCGGCCGCCACCAGCGGCGCCAGGCGGGCGAAGCCTGCTGCACCGAAGCCAGGCTCCACCACTAGGGCCTTGATGGCCTGGGCGGCCTGGGGGTCGCTTGTGCTCAGATTCAGTCCGGCCCAAACCCTGGCTCGCAGGGGCGAGTCGGGCTGGCGTCCATCCGCCATCGCCAAGCTGAGGGCTAGGCCATCGCGGCCGATGTCGGTGGCGGAGCCGGCCCGATCGAGCAGCCAGCCCCAGCCAGAGCACCGGTGTTCCTGGCCGGCCGGATTGCGTCCAACGGCGATGGTGCCCGTGCCGCTGATCACAACGATGCCGCCCCGGTGGGAGCCCATGGCCCCGCGTAGGGCTGTGCGCTCATCTCCAGTGACCACCACACGGCCAAGGGGTAGTTGCAGGGCCTCGGCTGCCAGCTGCCGACCCAGCTCTTGGACTGAGCTGCCCACTTCGATGCCACTGGCGCCAATACCTGCGGCCAATAGGGGCGCACCGGTATCCGGCAGCTCTAGGTGGGCCTGCCGCAGGCTGACCTCCAGGGCCTGGCGGAAGCGGGCTGGACCGTCGGCGGCGGCTAGATGGCATACCCCGGGCCCCTGGCCTTCACCCAGCAGCTCACCACTGAAGGCATCGCTGAGGCGACAGCTGGTGTGGGTCTGGCCGGCGTCGAAGCCGGCAATCAGGCTTGGTTCAGCCACGACCTTCGGAGCGGCTAGCACCGGCAGCCAGGGTGGCGATGCAGAACCAGCCGCTCAGCTGCACTTCCGGCCGGAAAAAGATCGTGTCGGTGAGCCCCTGAACCGTGAGCCCGACAATTACGGCGATCGCCGCCAGGGCCGGCAGGCTGAAGGGGCTATCCGCGCGCCAGAGGCTGGTGGCGCTGCGCAGGCTGGCCACCAGCAGTCCGATCCCGGCCAGCAAGCCAGGGATGCCTGCCTCCACCGCCAGCTCAAGGGGGATGGAGTAAGCGCTGAGGGCGTTGAACTTGGGTTGCTGAAACAGCGGATAGATCTGGTTGAAGGCGTCGTTGCCGGGGCCGATTCCAAGCCATGGGCGGGCCTGGATCATGTCCAGCGCTGCAAGCCAGACGTTGATGCGGAAGTTGTTGGAGCTGTCTTGCCGGCCGACCACCAGGCTCATCACCCGCACCCGTAGCGGCTCCACTTGGGTAACCAGCACCACCAACAGGGCTGCGCCACCAAGCAGCACTAGCAGGGGAAACAGGCGGCGCCAGAGCAAGGGCCAGGCCCGGGTGGCGCGCACAGCTAGCAGCAGCACAATCACGGCCGCTTCGGCCACCAATCCCATCCAGGCGCCCCGGCTGTAGGTGAGCACTAGGGCGGCCACGCCAAGCACCAGGGCGGTGAGGGCAAATAGCTTGCGGGCTCGGCCCGGCCAGCGCAGTAGGGCCACGAGGGCTAGGGGCAATACCGGCAGCAGATACCCCGCCAGCAGGTTGGGGTTTTCCAGGGTGCTGTAGATGCGCACCGTGCCATCGGCCACGGAGTTGGGGTCGGCCCAGCGGGCCAGTTCGCCGCTGTCGCCGTAGAGCTGACGGATGCCGATCACGCAGGTGACCATGTTTCCAGCCAGCAGTGCCGCCACGATTCGGTCCCACCAGAGCGGCGCCACGGTGAGCAGTTGGCGCATAAGGGCGTACACGCCCAGGTAGCTAACAAGTTTGACCAGCCCCTTGGCGGCGGCTAGAGGCACCGGCGAGAAGCCTGTGGCCAGAAGGGCGATGGCCAGGATCCCCAGGATCCAGCAGTCGATCTCCACCAAAGGTCCAGGGTTGGTGCGCAGGGCCAGCAGCAGCCACAGAAGGCCACTTGCCAGCACCAGCAGGCCGAGGCCGCTGCGGGTCACCAGGGGCAGGCCAGCCATCAGAGCGCAGAGCACACAGCCGGCTATCAGGGTTAGCTGCCGCCCCAGGGGACCGCTGTCAGCGCGCTGCAGGCAGCCCTGCCAGCGCAGCAAAATCGGAATCGGGGAGGCGCTCAAGGGGTGAGGGCTGGCATCAGACCGGATTATCAACCGTTTCGAGCCGATCCTCCAGGCTGGTTAGTGGCAGCAGCTTGCGGTCGTTGCGTAGGTAGAGCACCCGGTAGACAGGCAGCCCATGGGCCAGCACGTAGGTCTCGCGCTCGGTTGGTACCGCCAGGGGGTTGTCGGCACGCCAGGGACGGCTATCTGCGGCCGGGCGATCGAAGCCTCCACTGGCCTCGATCAGCTGCACCATCGGTGTAATCACGGCCAGCACATCGCTCTGAATAAACAGCTCACGCCCAGGCGTTAGTGCCTCCGCCAGGGCCAGCAGTAGGGCGGGCTGCAGCACCCGCCGCTTGTGATGCTTTTTCTTAAACCAGGGATCCGGAAACTGGATCGACACTCGCTGCAGCAGCCCGGCGGGCAGGGCCGTCAGCCAGTCCTGCAGGCTGATATTGGCGTTGCAGAAAAGATAGTGAAGGTTGCCGAGTCCCAGGGCCTGGCGGTCGGCTTCGGCGGCGTCAACCAGCGGCCGGCGGATCTCCACGCCGAGGTGATTGAAGCTGGCCTGTTGCTGAGCCAGGGCGAGTAGGAAGCGTCCGCGGGCGCAGCCGATGTCGAGATGCAGGGGCAGCTCCGGCGTGCTGAACAGCTCGGTTGGTGGTGGCAGGGGCCGGGGTTGCTGGAAAAAGCGGCTGAGCGGATTGACGTGCTGGCGCACCATCAGCTGTCTCCGCGCGGCACCAGGAAGGCCAGGCTGGCTGTGTAGCCGTGCAGGTGGGTGCTGCCGGCGACTGGCCCGATTTCGCCGTTGCAGAACGCTCCGGCGATCGGCACCTGAGCAAACACTTCCCTGCACAGGTCCACGTCACCATCGGCGGTGCCATAGAGCCCCTCGCCGCGGCCGAGGCAGGCAAACAGCAGCGCGGCCAAGGGCTCTGGGTTGCGCCCCTGCTGCCTGGTCAGTAGCTGGCGCAGTTCTAGCCTTGAGGCGCTGGCATCGCGCAGTTGGAACTGCACCTGTTGCCCCACCCGCATCCGTTCGGCCACCGCTACGGCGCCGTTGCGGGGATCGACACCGAGCAGGTTTCGCACCAGAAAGGCTGTGGGGCCGTCTGGGTCTGCGGCCGTGAGGCTGAAATTGCTGCGGCCCACGCCCAGAAACAGTGAGTGCTTCACCAGCTCCCTCTCTTCGGGGCTGAGCTCCGTGAGGATCGCCTGCAGCGCTGCTACTGGGCTGCGGCGGGACTGGCCCTGGCTCACCTCCAGCACTACGTTTCGCTGGGCTTGCTCCACATCAAAAACCGGCCCGATCGGCCGGCAGCCCTGGGCCACAACTGGATCGAGTTGCCAGGCACCACCAATTAGGCAGCCGACGGCACCGCGAACCACCTGATCTCCAAACAGCAGGGAGCCATGGCCGGCACTGTGTTGGCCGGCGATACCGCCAACCTTCGCCGCCTCTGGACAGGCGTAATCCAGGCCACTGATCAGATCGTTGATGCGGGTGCAGCTGGGATCGACCAGCAGCAGCATCGAGGGGCTGGGGGCTGCTGGAGCACCGAGCAGGGCGCGCCAGGGATCGGCTGGGCCGTCGAGATCGGGAAGGGAGTCGGTGGCAATTGCAAAGGGATGGAGCTCGGCGCCGGGTAGGCGCAGCAGGGTGACACTCAGGGCTGGCCTGTTTTCCAGCTCATGGGGGCTGCCGCCGGCATCTGTGCCCACGACCCCACCGCCCAGGCAGCCAAGCCAGTTGCTGGCCTGGAGTTTTTCCTGCAGTAGGGGCAGCAGCCGGGGCAGGTCACTGGCGTAGCTAGCTGCGGCGAAGACCAAGGCCAGATCTGCCGGGCCGGCCCCCCGCAGCTGGCTGGCGATGTTTTCGACCGAGGCTTGCAGTGAGGTTTCGCTGGCTAGGGCGGTGCGGCACCAGGCCGGGGCAGGACGGGGCCCGAAGGTGCGGGAGAGCCAGCTGGGCAGTGAGAAGGCGGCCATAGCTCGGACCCTATCGCTTGCCGGGGACGCGGATAATGGCGCCTTACCGAACCACACGCGTGCTCGCCGCCCTGCCAGAACCGCTGTACCGCTCCTTGGTGTGGCTCGACGTCCGCCTGGCGATGCTGTTCAGCGTCGGTTTGCCCCTGGTGCTCTTGATCTGGGCGTCGGTAAGCAAGGAGGGATCCTTGGTGCGCCTGCTGGGGATTTATTGGAAGGTTGCCAGCCTTTTGCTGCTTGCAACCCTGCTCCTAACCGACCGGCGGCCCCTCGGCTTCGTGGTTGCGCTGCTGGCCAAGCTGCTGGTGGTGGCTAGCATGTGGTTCTGGGTGGATCTCAACGAGGAGCTGGCCGACCTGCCGCCCTGGCGTCCGCTGCCCCTGACCGTACGCATCTGGCGTTGGAGTCTCACGGTGTGGGCCCTACTTGGCGCCCTGCTTAGTGCCACGGCTCTGGGCTGTATGGGCCGCGGCGTCCTGGCCCAGCCCCTTTGTGCCGTTTGGATTCAGCCGCCCCTTGGCCTGCACCGGCATGTTGAGGGGTTGTTTGCCTTTGTTTTTGGCGGCGAATGGACCCCTGCCGTGGCCGCTTTCATCGGTTATGTGGGTTTAGTTGCTTATGTGGTGGGCCTGTTGCAGTGGTTGCTGGTGCGCTTGCCTAAGCAGGGGCGCATCGCTGGCGACTTCTGAGGATCAACGCCCTTGACTCCTCTGCCGCCATGACCCTGTCTGCTGGATCTGTGATGGCCTTGTTGGCCAGGTTGGAAGAGTTGAGCCGGGAGCGGCCCGATCGGGTGCTGCGGCTAAGGGGCCAGCTTCAATTGGCGGCAGGCCCGTTGGAGCCCTATGAGCTGCTGATCTTTCGGGGTTTTTCGAGCAGCACCACCCATCCCACCGATTTCGATCCCGACCAGCCACTGTTGCCCGAGGGGGCGGTGATCGAAACAGCTGAATTGCTGCTGGGCCCGCTGAATCCGGCCGCTGAGCAGCTGTTGGCTGGGCCCGTTTCCCCTGAGGTTTTCCTTGAATCCGGCGGCTGGGGTTGAGCCCTCAGATCAGCCCATCACACACAGGCGGCGCCAATCACCGCAGCAGGATTCCAGCTGGGCGGCGTGGCATTGAAGCTGGGCCAGGCTGGCTAGTTCGAAATCGACGAAATCAAATCCTGGCGCCACCGTGCAGCTCACCAGGCTCCAGGTGGTATCGCCAGCCACCGGTTCAGCTGCGAACCAGCTGCCGGCAGGCACCACGACCTGGGGCCGTTCTCCGGCGCTTAGATCAAGCCCAAGCCGGCTGACGCAAACCTGGCCATCCAGGCGGAGTTCATATATCAGAAGGCCGCCGCCGCCATGGTGGTGCCAGGCCTCATCGGAGCAGATCCGATGCCAGCTCGACCACTCGCCTGCGGCCAGTAAAAACAGGATCGCCGTGCTGGCGGCCCTAGGGCCTCGCGGCGTGTCGACCATCTCACTTGCCCGGTAGGTCTCGCGGTAATAGCCCCCCTCTGGATGGGGTTGCAGTTCCAGCTGCTCGATCAGTTTCTTGGCGTTCAGCACAGCACCGCCACGCAGCGGCCGCAGAGGCTGGGATGGGCACTGTGCTGGCCGATGTCGGTCTCATAGTGCCAGCAGCGCTCGCATTTTTGGCCTTCGGCCTTGGCAATGCGCACCGTGATGCCGTTTCCGCTGGCTTCGGCCAGCAGCTCGGCAGGCGCTGCACCGCCTTCGTTTAGGCCAGACACCAGCAGCCAGTCAGCCAAGTTGTCGACGCTGGGGTGGCTTGAGCTGGCCAGCCAGCGCAGGGCCTCCGCCGTGCTGGCGCTGCCTGCTTCCAGCTCCAGCTGTACCTGGGCCTCCAGCGAAGCACCCAGCTGGCCGCTGGAGCGGCAGCTCTCCAGTTGGCGATTCACCAGAGATCGCAACTCCAGGATTCGCTCCATCGGCGCCTCTAGTTGCGCTTGGCGCCACCCATCGGGGGCAGTGGGCCAGCCCCGTTCGAACACCGAGGTTTCGGCCACCGGGTAGGGCAGGTTTTGCCAGATGTCCTCGGCCATGTGGCAGAGCACCGGTGCGATCAGGCCGGCGAGACGCTCCACCACCAGGCTCAGCACCGTTTGGCAGCTGCGGCGGCGGAACTCCGCGGCCCCGCTCACGTAGAGGCGGTCCTTAGCGATGTCGAGGTAGACGTTGGAGAGGTCCACCACGCAGAAATTCTGCAGGGCCTGGAAGAAGCGATAAAATTCAAAACGCTCGAAGTCTCCCGTCACGCTGTCGATCAGGGCGGCGGTGCGCTGCAGCATCCAGCGATCAAGCAGAGGCAGCTCGGCGACCGCGATGGCATCACCGCCCTCGCAGGCCGGCCGGGGGTCGAAGTCGTGCAGGTTGCCCAGCAGGTAGCGGGCCGTGTTGCGCACCTTGCGGTACACATCCGCCAGCTGCTTCACGATGCCCGGGCCCAGGGGCACGTCGGCGGAGTAATCCACCGAACTCACCCACAGCCGCAGTACATCGGCGCCGTAGGCCGGCTCCTGCTTTTCGTTTTTGCCGCCCTCCACCAACACCGCCGGATCCACCACGTTGCCCAGCGATTTGCTCATCTTGCGGCCCTTCTCATCGAGGGTGAAGCCGTGGGTGAGCACCCGCTTGTAGGGGGCATAGCCATTTACGGCCACCGAGGTGAGCAAGCTGCTCTGGAACCAGCCGCGGTGCTGATCGCTGCCTTCTAGATAGAGATCGGCGGGGTAATGAAGTTCGGCTGCACGGCTCTGGCTGCCTGCGATGCCGCCGAGCACGCCAGCCCAGGAGGAGCCGGAGTCAAACCACACGTCCATGGTGTCGGTTCCCTTGCGCCATTGGCTGGCTTCGGCGGCGTAGGCCTCAGGCAGCAGGCCGGCCTCATCGCGCTGCCACCACACATCTGCTCCGTACTCGGCGATCAGCGCCTGGATGTGGCCCAGGGTGGCTTCGTTCAGCAGCACCTCGCCACTTTCGCGGTGATAGAAAACGGGGATCGGCACGCCCCAGGTGCGCTGACGGCTGATGCACCAGTCGCCACGCTCGCTCACCATCGCTTCAATGCGATTGCGGCCGCTAGCCGGTAGCCACTCCACCTCGGCGATGGCGCCAAGAGCGGCGGCGCGGAAGCCCTCCACTGAGGCAAACCATTGCTCGGTGGCGCGGAAGATCGTCGGCTTCTTGGTGCGCCAGTCGTAGGGATAACGGTGTTCGTAGCGCTCTTGCTTGAGTAGCAGGCCTGTGGCTTCTAGGGCGCTGAGGATCGCGGGGTTGGCGTCCTTAAGCACGTTGGTTCCAGCAAAGGGCCCGGCTTCGGCGGTGAGGTTGCCGGCCTCATCCACAGGGCAGAGCACCGGCAGGCCGTATTTCTTGCCGGTGTTGAAGTCGTCTACGCCGTGGCCTGGGGCGGTGTGAACCAGGCCCGTGCCGGCTTCGGTGGTTATGTAGTCACCGCCGATTACCACCGGGCTGGTGCGTTCCAGCAGCGGATGGCGATAGGTGATTCCCTCAAGCTCGGCGCCCTTAACGCTTAAAAGGGGAGTGAGCTCCAGCCCCAAGCTGATTTGCAGGCTCTCAATCAGCTCAGCTGCTACCACCAGGTGGCTGGCGGCTGGGTTGGGGGCGTCGCCCCGCGCAGCCACTGCGCAGATGGCGTATTCGAGCCGCCCATTTACCGACACCGCCAGGTTGGCCGGCAGCGTCCAGGGGGTGGTGGTCCAAATAGCCACTGCCAGGCCGCCGGCCCCTGTGGCCGCCGTGGCCGGTAGGCCGGCGGTTTCTAATTGGGCTGCCAGGGCCACGGGTAGCTCCACCACCGGGAAGGCCGCAAAAACGCTGGGGGAGGTGTGGCCGTCGGGGTATTCGAGTTCGGCTTCGGCTAGGGCGGTGCGGGAGCTGGGGCTCCAGTGCACCGGCTTGAGGCCTCGATAGATGTGGCCTGCCAGCACCATGGCGCCAAAAACGCCGATCTGGGCGGCCTCGTAGTCCTTCTGCAGGGTGAGATAGGGCGTCTCCCAGTCGGCCCAGATGCCCCAGCGTCGGAAGCCGGCCTTTTGGCCCTCCACTTGCTCGAGGGCGTAGGCGTGTGCTTTCTGACGCAGCGTTACCGGCGTGAGATCGGCCCGTTCGCTGCTGCTAAGCCCCTGCAGCACCTTAAGTTCGATCGGTAGGCCGTGGCAATCCCAGCCCGGCACAAACCGCGCTCGCTTGCCCTGTAGCAGGGCGGTTTTGTTGATGATGTCCTTAAGGATTTTGTTGAGCGCGTGGCCCACGTGCAGGGCCCCATTGGCGTAGGGAGGGCCGTCGTGCAGGGTGAAGGCCTCCCCGGGGTTCTGTTGGCTAAGGCGCTCATAGAGCCGCTGCTGGGCCCAGAACGCCTGGATTTCCGGCTCGCGCACTTTGGCATTGGCCCTCATCGCAAAGGGCGTCTGCAGCAGGTTGAGCGTGTCCTTGTAGGAGAGGGGGTAGGAGACGGGCGCAGAGCTGGCGGTCACGTCGCCTGGGGGCAGCAGTGCTGATTATCCCGCCTGGCTGCTGGATGGCTCGGGCAGCGGCTGCGGTTCCGGGATTTCGGTCGTGACCTGGTTGTCGATCTCGGTGATGGAGCTCGCCTCTTCAGGGCGCACCCAACGTTTACCACTGGTTTTGGGCTGGCGTTGCTGCGCCAGCCATTGGCTCACACCTGAAGTGGCAGTGGTCAGTACGGCGAGCAGATGGGCCAGGCTGGCGCCGGCCTGTTGCAGGCTGGTCTGCCAGCGTTCCGCTGACCAAAGCCGCTGTTGTTCCTCAGCGGTGAGCTGCCGCCAGCGGCCCTGGGACACCTCTCCTGCGAGCCTGCCGATCAGCAGGCCACCGCAAAGCACGCCCAGCATCGGTGCGCCCGTGAGCCGATCGGCACTGGTTACGAGCACCAGGCCCAGCAGCAGTACTACCGCGCCCCAGGCCGAATCCCGCGGCCGGCTCAGTTCGGTAGCCAGCAGCGGCAGCAGCAGGATGGTGAGGCCCAGTAGCAGCGCCAGGAGTCCTCCCAGGGTGGCGAGCATGGCCAGAATGCATGGAGTCCCCCATTGTGGGCACCTTCCAGCTTCTGTCTCTACAGTCACTGTCTGCCCACCTGGCGGAATTGGTAGACGCGCTGGTTTTAGGTACCAGTGGCTTTGGTCGTGGGGGTTCAAGTCCCCCGGTGGGCATCATCACTTTCTTAAGTTGCCTTGATGCAACTTTCTGGGATCTGGTTCAGCTGAGATGACACAGGTTCTGGCCGCCTCTTCAACTTCCGTGGTCTCCGAGGGGGCGACGGCATCCCCCTCACGGCTTGTGCCGAGGGAATTTCTTGACCCACCTGCCCCCTGGAACCCCACGGTTGGGTTGTTTTTAGCTGGCTACGGCCTGGCTGCTCTCACGATTTGGGGCTGGTTTGTGGCTGGCTGGCCCCTGCCCGTGTTACTGGCTACCGGATTTCTGGCCCTGCATTTAGAGGGCACGGTGATTCACGATGCCTGTCACAACGCTGCCCATCCCCATCGCTTTTGGAATGCGGTGATGGGCCATGGCGCCGCTCTGCTGCTGGGTTTCAGCTTTCCCGTTTTTACCCGGGTACATCTGCAACACCACGCCCATGTAAACGACCCTAAGAACGATCCAGATCACATCGTCAGCACTTTTGGCCCACTTTGGTTAATTGCGCCAAGATTTTTCTATCACGAGCTATTTTTCTTTCGACGCCGTTTGTGGAGTCGTTATGAACTATTTGAGTGGGGCCTAGCCCGTGCCGTTTTTGCGGATCGTGGTGGCTGCAGCCAAATTTGGCTTTCTTGACTTTGTTTTCAACTGCTGGTTCGCCCCGGCCTTGATGGTGGGTGTGACCTTG
>Ga0105105_10000808_pt1 | contig 13732 bp, 15 predicted proteins | sample PPLLaktember2015_4_FD_79108 | JGI IMG/M metagenome (GOLD analysis project Ga0105105, IMG submission 79108) | Freshwater sediment microbial communities from Prairie Pothole Lake near Jamestown, North Dakota, USA - PPLs Lake P8 Core (1) Depth... | ecosystem: Environmental > Aquatic > Freshwater >... | reverse complement strand
TTTACAAAAATGTTTCAGGAACTAAAATCAAACGAAGAAAAAATTGTAAGTGAATTGATTTCTGTTCAAGGGAAACCTGTTGATGTTGGAGGTTACTATTTGCCTGATGATAAGAAAGCTAATGAAGTTATGCGTCCTAGTTTAACACTGAACAAAATAATTGATGAAATGTAGTTCTTAATTATTTTTTTTGCCCAGATTAAGGCTCAGGTAACTGAGCCTTTTTTATTGATTTTAAGAGATAAATAAATGACCTAAAAAGTCTTTAAAGCAGTTGTCACTTTTCATATCTTGAATGTACTAGTATTATTATTCAACTAATCGAAAACTAAAAAAGGTATACTATGAATCTAAAAAGCAATCTGTTATTCATAATTATGATGTTCACATCACTCCTTTTAATTTCTTGCTCTGAAGATGAGACAACGGCTCCTCCAACAAACACAGCAGTTACAGCAAAATTTAGCGATATTAAAGCAAAAGTGTTTACAAATTGTCTTGGTGCACAGTGTCATTCCTCTTCTGGTAGTGCTGGTGGACTTGTATTAGAATCAAGTGTTGCGTTTAATAATTTGGTTGGTGTACAAAGTGCACTTTTCCCTTTATCTAAAAAAGTTGAAGCTGGTAATAGTGCAAACAGTATTTTAGTTAAAATTCTTAGGGGTGAAGTAAGTCCGCAAATGCCTATTAATGGAACACCATTAACAACTGCCACCATTGATAGTATCGCAAAATGGATCGATAATGGAGCCTTGAACAATTGATTTTTCGTAGCACGGATCTTCCGATCTGTGCTATTCTATTCATTATTGTCCCGGCAGATAAAAAATCTATGTCTGATTCTAAATAATATCCAGAACGCTGTCCTATATGCAATGATGATGCATTTCTTTTAAATTTGAGTGTCACTTCTTATATCAGTAATTTAAACTATTATTATTCAACTCATATTTTTGTCTAATGGAAGAATATAAAGACGACAATCAAAAAGAAGAAAAACTAGTTGAACTTCGAACTTTTACCAAAGAAATTAATTCGGACTACGATCCCGATAATGATTTGGAATTTCAGGTATCTCCGGTTGCAGCAGCGTTTATTGGGTTAGCTGGAGCATTTTTTCTTTATCAGATTGTTGGGTCTTTAATAACGGTTTTAATTTTAGGAATGGATCTTGAATCTGTTCCTGTAAATAGTCTTCGCTTAATGACGATGGCGGGACAAATACTTTTTATCTTACTTCCGGCCCTTCTGTTTGCAAAATGGATTTATTCAGACGTTGGTAAGATTATCCGCATACGCAAACCAGATTTAAAAGAGCTGGGTTTATTTACAATTGGAATTGTACTTCTCACTCCGTTGCTTCAGAGTTTTTTGTATATCCAAAATTATTATTTGGAAATTTTTGCAAAAAACTCATCCTTTATAAATTCAGTAAAAAGTTTTTTTGATTCATTAAATGAAATGGTTGAAAAAACTTATAGTAATCTGCTTTCAGCATCCAATATTATTGAATTAATTCTGGTTGTAGTTGTAGTTGCAGTTGTTCCAGCACTTTCTGAAGAAACAATGTTTCGCGGATTTATCCAGAGAAGTTTTGAGTTGAAATATAAAAAGTATTTTGGAGCAATAATCACGGCTGTATTTTTTAGTCTTTATCATTTTAATCCGTATGGATTTATTCCATTATTTATTCTTGGAACTTTCTTTGGATTTGCCGCATATAAAAGTAAAACATTACTCATCCCGATGTACTTACATTTTCTAAATAATTTTTCAGCTGTTTCTCTCTATCATATTATTGGTGATGATGAGTTAATAAAATCAGATACTTCAGTAAATCCTGATGAACTTTCATCTTATGTAATGATGTTCTTTGCTTTAGTTCTTTTATTTATAGGATTGATAATAGTGATAAATAAATATTATTCTTCAAAACAATTATTAAAGGAGGAATGATTATGCCATACTGTCCAAATTGTACATACGAGTATGTAGCAGGTATTAAAGAATGTCCTGACTGCGGAACCACATTAGTTGAAGAACTAATAGATTACGATTGGGTTGTGGTTTATACATCAGATCAACTATATGATGTGCAGATGATGAAGGATGCTCTTGAAAGCGCAGAAATAAAAGCTACAATTCTTTCACAAAAAGATAGCAACTTTCCCGTAACAGGTGATCTTGCAGTTATAAAACTTCTTGTTAAAAGTGAAGATGCGGATTCTGCATTAAACTTTATTAAGGAATTGGAAAATACTAAGCCTGAAGAAGAGGAATAATGGCTTTAGGAAATACAGCAATTAGAATTTTAGTTTCTGTTTTTGCTATTCCGGCACTGGTTTTACTCTCCTTCTTTGGCGGAGTATATTTTTTAAGCTTTGTATTAATCATTGCCGGAATTTCGTTCTATGAATTTTCTGTTATGGCAAAATTAAAAGGAGCAAATGTTAATGTTAATTTTGGTTTATTTGCTGTAATCTTTTTGATTTTAAACCAGTTTAGATTTTTCTTTAGTCAGTATAATTTTCTATTAGGCTTTTTTGTAATTCTTCTTCTTTTTGAATTATTCAGGAATAAAGGATCTGCAATACAAAATCTTGGTGCAACTTTGCTAGGTGTTTTTTATCTCGGAATTTTCGGAAGCACACTAGTTGGAATCAGAGAATTTTATCCCAATATAGATGGATTATATAACTACGGTGGATATTTAATAATATCTATCTTTGCATCGATCTGGATTTGCGATTCAGCTGCATTCTTTGGCGGAACAGCACTTGGTAAACACAAATTATTTCTGCGTGTAAGTCCTAAAAAAAGCTGGGAAGGTGCAATTTTTGGATTTGTATTTGCAATTCTTGCAATGATATTAGCTAAGAATATTGTATTGGATTTTCTATCGCTCAAAGATGCACTTGTAATAGGATTTATCATCGGAACATTTGGACAAATTGGCGATCTTATTGAATCATTACTTAAGCGTGATGCAGGCATTAAAGATTCATCAAACTTAATTCCGGGTCATGGTGGAATCTTTGATCGCTTTGATTCGTTATTGTTTTCATCGCCAATTATTTATTTGTACTTAACTTATTTTTCTGGATGATTGTGGAATTGTATTTATGAGTGGTAAAGTTTCTGTAATAACTCTTGGCTGTTCAAAAAACACTGTTGATTCTGAAAGATTGATGAAGCAGATACAGTTGAACAAAATTGGATTAGTTGATGATCCAAATAAAGCTGAGACAGTAATTATTAATACTTGCGGATTTATTGAAGCTGCAAAAGAAGAATCAATAAACACAATTCTTGAAGCGATTGCGATGAAGAAAGATGGCAAGATTAAAAAAGTTATTGTTGCCGGGTGTTTATCAGAACGATATAAAGAAGATTTATTAAAAGAAATTCCTGAAGTTGATGTTTATTTTGGAACAGAGAATTACGAAGGTATAATTAAAGAACTTGGCGGTCATCTTAAAAAAGAATTACTTGGTGAGCGATTATTAACAACTCCTTCGCACACAGCTTATTTAAAGATTTCTGAAGGATGCGATCATCCATGTTCATTTTGTGCAATTCCGTTAATGCGCGGCCTGCATAAATCAAAACCAATGGATGAGTTGATTCATGAAGCAGAGTTTCTCGCATCAAGTGGAGCAAAAGAATTAGTGTTGATTGCCCAAGATACAACTGATTATGGAAAAGATCTGGATAGTAAAACAAATATTTCTTTGCTTTTAAAAAACTTAAGCAATATTGAAGGAATTGAATGGATTAGATTAATGTATGCATATCCTTCAAAATTTCCTGATGAATTGATTGAAGAAATAAAAACAAATTCAAAAGTTTGCAAGTATGTGGATATTCCATTGCAGCATATTTCTGATGATGTTTTAAAATCTATGCGAAGAGGAGTAACTGCTGAGCGAACTAGAAAATTGTTGCACAAACTTCGCAAAGAAATTCCGGATATAACAATCAGAACCACTTTTATTGTAGGATATCCAAATGAAACCGAAAAAGATTTTAAAGAACTATGTAAATTTATAAAGGAAATAAAATTCGACAGAATCGGAACATTCACTTTTAGCGTTGAAGAAAACACCTCGAGTTTTATTCTCGGTGATCCGGTTTCTGAGGAAGAAAAAGAAAACAGAAAGAACATTCTGATGGAAATACAGAAAGATATTTCACTTCAGAAAAATGAATCCTTTATTGGAAAAAAACTTAAAGTATTGATTGAAGCGATAGAAGGGGATTTTTATATTGGACGATCATATAGAGACGCACCTGAAGTTGATGGAGAAATATTAATAAATAAAAATGGTAATAAAATTAAAATCGGCAATTTTTACGATGTCTTAATAAATGACTACGATGAGTATGATTTATTTGGTGACATTCTGTTAAAAGAAAGGAAAAGTTAATGAAAAAAATATTTTTAATTTTTATTTGTTTATCCTTTTCTGTAATGCAGTTTGCACAGGAAAATAGTAGCGATAAAAAACAAAAAAGCATATTAGAAGCGATTTATTATCAGGACCTGATAAACTTAGCATCTGGTAAACCGCCACTTTCACGCGTTGATATTTTTATTCAAGTACCGTATAAGAATGTTCAATTCATCAAATCAAACAAGGGCTTTACTGCCAAATATTCTATTACTGCATCTGTGTTTGACAGCCTGAAGAAGCAACTTATTGTTGAAAAAACATGGAATGAAACCATTGATGTAGTCGATTTTACAATGACTACTTCAAAAGATAATTATAAACTTAGTAAAAAATCATTCGATATTTCTCCTGGAACATATTTAATCAGAACGATGCTTCAGGATAAGGATTCTAAACAAGAAGCAGTAGGTGAAAATATATTTAAAGTTAGAACTTTTGATAAAAATATTTCCTTAAGTGATATATTAATGGTTTCAAAATCTGATACCACACAGGGTAAAAATGAGATCATTCCAAATATCAGCCGGAATATTCCAACTTCGAAAAATAGAGTTACATTTTATTATGAGGTTTACTTAAAAGACAGTTTGGATATCAAACAAACATTTATATACGAAGTTTTAAATTCTGAACAAACCAGTATTCACAAAGAGGTTGAAGAAAGAACTATTAAGTCAGGTACAAATAAGATTGTGTATTCACTTGCAGAATTTCCTTTTGAACTTGGAGTGTATTCATTAACTGTCTCTCTATTTGATGAAAACTTTAAAGCGACTGAAACTGTTAGCAAAGGATTTTATTCTCATTGGAAAGGCTTGCCTGCCATTATAACTGATATTGAGAAAGCAATTTCACAAACGATGTATATCGCTTCACCCGAAGAACTTGATTATATGAAAGATGCAGAAAATATTGCAGAAAAAACAAAAAGATTTTTAGAATACTGGAAGAAAAAGGATCCCTCACCAAATAATGATGAGAATGAAATATTTGATGAATATTTCAAAAGGATTGCTTTTACAAATGAAAATTTTTCTAACTACTCTGAAGGCTGGAGATCGGATCGGGGAATGGTTTATACCATTCTTGGAGCACCAAATAATATCGATAGACATCCGTTTGAATATGACTCGAAGCCATATGAAGTGTGGGAATATTATGATCTGAATAGAAGTTTTGTCTTTATTGATCAGACAGGTTTTGGAGATTACAGATTAGTTACACCATTAACGGGGGATCTCTATCGATACCGGTATTAATCTATATGTTATGTGAAAATTTTAAATTATGATTCTAATCATCACACTCAATCCTCTTTTAGAAAGAAGATTTACTTACAAGAAAATAAGAATTGAGATTGTTAACAGAAATGCTTGCACAAAAATATCTGCTGGTGGAAAAGGAATTAATGTAAGCCGACAATTAAAAAAAATTGGTGTAAAATCTTATAATTATTTTTTCTCCGGCGGTACAAATGGAAAAATTTACCGTGATTCATTAAAAAACGAACAACTGGATTTCTCGTTTACATCCACAAAATCAGAAACCAGGCACGCTGCAATAGTTATATCAGAAAATGACAAAACAGTTTCATCATACTTTTCCGAAGACCCTATAATATCACAATCAGAGGCTGATGAGTTTAAATCAAAACTTGATAAGATGATTCAGAATTGCGAGATTGTAATCTTCTCTGGAAGTTCACCATCAACTGAGACAGATTCAATAATTCCGTATGGTATTGAGTTGGCAAATAAATACGATAAAATTTCAATTTGTGATACTTATGGTAATCATTTACAAGAATGTATTGATGCATCTCCAACAATTATTCATAATAATCTTTCAGAGATTAATAACTCGCTTGGCCTTAATTTAAATGATGAAAAATTGATCATTGATTATTTAAATTATCTTTATAAAAAAAATATCATAAGAGCTTATATAACCAATGGTAGTAATAATTGTTACGCTTCTAATTTCGATTACTTTTACAAGATTAAGCCATTAGAAATTCAGGAAACTGATGCAACAGGAAGCGGTGACAGTTTTGTTGCAGGAATTGTTTATGGATGGCTTAATTCTGATTTGTTTGAGGAGTCACTAAAATTTGCAACAGCAATTGCTGGAATGAATGCCACAACTTTTGATGTTGCTTGTGTAAACCTTGAAGATGCAATAAAAATTAAAGATAAAGTAGAAGTATTACCGGTTGGAAAAAAAACAAAGACAATCGATGATTCGCCTCGTGAAATTTAGTCTAACTATTGTTCTGCTCATTTCTTCATTTCTATCAGCACAAAAGCTTAGCTCGTTTGAGGTGAACGGCAATTTTTATTTTAATGATTCGGAATACTTAAAATGGTCTGAACTCCGCATAAACCAGCCTATTTATGATGGCATACTTGACTCAGTAAAATCTAAAATTGCAAAAAATGTTTTATTGCAGGGACATTTCTTTTTCAACTTTATTAATTCAGAATTAATTATTTCAGATGATTCCTTAAAATTCAAGATCATTCTAGAAATAAATGAAGGCAAACCCGTATTTGTGCGAAACATTTATTTAGATGGAATTGATAGCATAAAAGAGTTAAGCATTGTTAAGCAATTTGAATATTTGAAGGGTCAAGTATTTAATAAAATAGAAATTGAATTTGGCATTGAGCAATTGATAACTAAGTTTGAAAATTCAGGTTATCCGTTTGCAAGAATTATGATAAGCTCGGTAAACATTTCTCACGATTCTTCTGGTTATGAAAATTATGCAGATATTTATCTTAAGATTATCAGTGGTACCGAAAATAAAATTGATCGTGTTGAAATACGCGGTAACACTTCAACTAAGGACTTTGTTATTATTCGTGAACTTCGTCTTGAAGCCAGGGAATCTTATGTCCAGAATAAAATTGAAGAATTTCCTAATAGGTTAAATCGCTTACGTTTTTTTGAACCCGTTTCCATACCTCAATTTTATATAAACTCAAAAAATGAAGGCGTACTGCTCGTAGAAATTACTGAAAAAAACACCAACAACTTTGATGGCATAATCGGTTATATCCCTCCTGGCAAAAATGAAAGCTCCGGTTATGTAACAGGACTAGTAAATATCTCCTTAAGAAATTTATTCGGTACAGGAAGAGCAGCCTCAATAAAATGGAATAAGTATAACAGAAATTCGCAGGAACTGGATCTAAAATATCTTGAACCATGGTTTTTAAGTTATCCATTAAACATTAATCTAGGGCTATATCAAAGAGTGCAGGATACAACTTACGTGCAGCGTAAGTTTGAAGGATCATTAGAATATCTTGCCACTGAAGATATATCAGCATCTTTGATAATAGCCACTGAAACTGTTGTTCCTACAGTTAGAGCTATCCCTATATTTACTGTTTTTAATTCATCATATATAACTACAGGAGCAAATTTAAAGATTGATACGCGTGACGATCCTTACTCGCCAACGGAAGGTTTACTTTTTATTAATTCATACTCGTTTAGCAGAAAAACAATTAATGGTCCCTCTGAATACATTACAACAAATCTAAAAACATCAGTAGACCTTCAGAGATTTTCTTCAAGCTTTTATTTTTTCTATGAATTATTTTCAAGACAGGTAGTTGCAATCGGAGTAAATGCAAGAGAATTGAGAGGATCAACTTTTGAAAACAGTGATCTTTACCGACTTGGAGGAACGAATACTTTACGCGGTTATAGAGAAGAACAATTTTTAGGATCAAGAATCTTTTGGTCAAATCTGGAATATCGTGCATTGTTAACAAGACGTTCTTATGGCTTTCTGTTTTTTGACACGGGGTATTATTTTCGTTCTGAAGAGCCAGATAGAAATATTCCTAAGTCTGAAAACTTTCTTTATGGTTTTGGTTTAGGATTAAATCTGGAAACCGCTCTTGGAGTTCTGAGAGTTAGTTATGCACTTGGTAAAGGGGATACTTTTAGCGATGGCAAAATTCATTTTGGAGTTCTAAATGAATTTTAATTGAACTTTTTTTAATTTTATTACGTTGTAGAATCTATGGAAAATCAGAAAGAATATACAAACGGTGAAATTACCGTTATTTGGAAACCAGGAGTTTGTATTCACTCAGGTAATTGTGTTAGAGGATTGGATAAAGTGTTTAATCCTAAAAACCGCCCTTGGATAAAAATGTACTCAGCATCAACAGATGCAATTATACAAACTATAAATAACTGTCCCTCAGGAGCATTAACTTATAAAAGGAATAATGATATGTCAGAAAAAGTAGAAGCAGTACAAACCAAAACTAAAGTTCAGATAATAAGCGGCGGACCTTTAATGGTAGAAGGTCCCTGTGCAATAGTTGATAAAGACGGCAACGAAACTATAAAAGAAGGTAAAATATTTCTCTGCCGTTGCGGCGAATCAAACAATAAACCCTACTGCGATGGTAAGCATAAGACTGTTGAGTTTGATAAATAAATTCTAAAAGATTTCACTTTAAATGCTGCTTCAATTATTTTGAGGCAGCATTTTTAGTTAATAATGAGCCTTTCAAACAAAATATTTGCATACATAAAAATTACCCGACCACTAAATGTTATTATTACATTTTGTGTCGTAGTGGTTGCTATTCTGATTTCTCAAACATCGCAAACAAATCTTAACCTGATTTTCTTTTCATCAATTGCAGCAGCTTTAGTTGCAGCTTCGGGAAATATTATAAATGATATTTACGATATTGAAAGTGATATAATATCACATCCCAAAAGAGTTTTAGTCCTAGGTACAATAACAAACCAAGAAGCCTGGTATTTTTATGTAGCTCTAAATTTAACATCCACGATTATTGCTGCAAGCTTATCTACGATACTATTGGCAATTGTTTTACTCACAATACTTATGCTGTTCTTTTATTCATCTTATTTGAAAGGATTGCCATTACTTGGAAATATAATTATTGCATTAACAACGGGATTAGCGTTTATCTATGGTGGACTTGCTGCTAATAATCCGGTTGCTGCAATTGTTCCTGCTGTTTTTGCATTCTTAATTAATCTGATTAGAGAAATTGTAAAAGATATGGAAGATGTTGAAGGCGATACAAAAGCAGGAGTTATCACTTTTCCAATTAAGTTTGGCTTTCAGAAATCAAAAATTCTTATTCTATTTATTACTATTTCCCTAATACTTTTTACCTTATACCCCTTCATCGCTAAGTTGTACAAAATTGAGTACTTCATAGTTGTAATGGTATTTGTTAATCCTTTGTTAATTCTTTGTTTAAAGTTTTTATTCGATACTAAAATAGAAAACAGTCTGTCTGTTGTAAGTAATATTATAAAATTAAATATGGTTTTTGGTTTGATTGCAATTTATCTTGGCAGATGAAAAACTTTGATGATAAATATCGGGCTTACAATAAAATAATCCTTGCTGGTACAGATGAAGCCGGCAGAGGTCCACTTGCAGGTCCAGTTGTTGCGGCTGCAGTTATTTTACCAATTGACTTTTACGATGAACGAATAAATGATTCAAAAAAACTTTCCGCAGATCTGCGAAAAGAACTTTTTAGTGTGATTAAAAATAGTTCTTTGGCTTATGCTTATACTATCATATCACAAAATAAAATTGATAAAATAAATATTTTTAAAGCATCATTGCTTGCGATGAAAAGATCGGTTGAAAAATTAAAAATCCAACCGGATATAATTCTTATTGATGGTAATAAGTCATTTACGTACGAGGCGGAAGTAATCCCAATTGTTAAAGGTGATTCCAAATCTTTATCAATCGCATCGGCATCAATTATTGCTAAAGTGGTGCGTGACAGAATTATGAAGAAGCTTGCTAAAGAATATCCTTATTATGGCTGGGAAACAAATAAAGGATATCCTACAAAAGGACATATTGAAGCGGTATTAAGATATGGTGCTTGCAAGATTCATAGAAAAACATTCCTTGCGAAAATTTATGAGCGTGCTAATCAAACTGAATTATCTTTTATTGATTGAGATGATTGATGAGTGAAAAAAACAAAAGAGATATAGGCAAAGAAGGCGAAGATATAGCTGCTAAATATCTTGCTGAAAAAGGTTTTGAGATTATAGTAAGAAATTATCATTACAGTCACGGTGAGATTGATATTGTAGCCAGCAATAAACAGCAGTTAGTTTTTATAGAGGTTAAAACCAGATTGAATCTGGAATATGGTGAACCTGAGTATGCAATAAATCCAAAAAAAATTAAACAAATAAAAAAAATGGCTGAATTGTATTTGTTCGATAAAGAAATTGAAGAAGCTAATTGTCGCTTTGATGTTGTAGCAATTGTACTGGGGGATAGCTCAAATCCAATTGTAACCCATTATGAAAATGCTTTTTATTAAAGTTTGTATGATATGTTTCACAAAGAGAGAAAATCATTAAATATTATTCACAAAATTTTCTTAGTTTGAAACTGACAAATAAAAAACTTATCAATAAAAAGTATCTTCAATAATGAAAAATTCTAAATCAACTATAGTAAAGCAGAACTCTATGGAAAAACGATTGACTGAATTTTTCATAATGCTTGCAGGACTTTGGCAGTTCCAATGGCAATTCTTAAAGCAAATTTTTATTCCCCCTTTTGAAATTGACCAGATCCGAAAACATATGGATGAGCTGGGAATAAAAACTTTACCAATAGTTAGCGTAACAGGATTTATAATTGGTCTTGTAATCACAATGCAAATGCAGCCTGTAATGGTTCGGTTTGGAGCTGAAGCTTTTTTGCCGGGTGCTGTTGGTATTTCTATTGTTCGTGAGTTAGCACCAGTTATAACAGCGTTAATTTTTGCAGGCAGAGTTAGTTCCGGAATTGGGGCTGAGCTTGGTTCAATGCGGGTTACAGAACAGATTGATGCTATGGAAGTATCAGCAGTTAATCCATTTAAATATCTTGTTATTACAAGAGTATTTGCTACAACTTTCATTTTACCTATTCTAACGGTTTATGTAATCTTTATTGCATTCCTTGGGTCATATATAGCTGTAGTTCTTGTGCAAAATATGTCTTACTCTTATTATGTAGATTCTGTTATATCTTCTGTTGAGTTTGGTGATGCCATACCCGGTGTTTTAAAAACTTTTGTATTTGGTTTTATAGTTGGGATTGTTGGAACTTATAAAGGATATACTGCTACAAACGGAACGGAAGGAGTCGGAAAAGCGGCAACTACTGCTGTCGTAGTTTCATCCCTTATGATTTTAATTTTTGATATGGTGCTTGTAAAAGTAACTTTATGGTTGTGGCCAACAGTCTGATAAAATGGATATGAAAAACGTTGTTGACATAGTTGGTGTTTCAAAAGCATTCGGATCGCATGTTGTGTTGGATAATGTTTCGCTTAAAGTTGAAGAAGGCGAAAATATGATTGTCTTTGGTCAAAGCGGAACAGGGAAAAGTGTTTTGCTTAAATGTATCGTCAGACTTCTTGAACCGGACAGCGGCAGAATTTTTATCGAAGATACAAATGTTCTTACGCTTGGTGTTAAAGAATTGAATAATGTTAGAAAAAATCTTGGATTTCTTTTCCAGGGAGCCGCATTATATGATTCTATGACAGTGAGAGAAAATCTGGAGTTTCCCTTAATCAGGCATTATAATTTTACTCATTTAGAAAGAGAAGAAAAAATTAAATCTGTGCTGGAAAAAGTTTCATTAGAAGAAGCTATTGATAAAATGCCTTCAGAGCTTTCAGGAGGAATGAAGAAAAGAATTGGTCTTGCACGATCCATTATAGCGGAACCCAAACTTATGCTATATGATGAACCAACTACCGGACTTGATCCAATTACCTCAAAAGAAATAAGTTCTTTGATTTTAGAACTCCAAAAATCTTTAAAGATGACTTCAATAGTTGTTACGCACGACCTACTTTGTGCTGAAATAATTGCGGACAGAGCAATTGTTCTAAATGAAGGTATTGTGCAGCACGAAGGTACAATTACAGAATTAACAACATCAAAGGATCCATTTTTAAGAAATTTCTTTAGCCATGAAATTATAGAAGAGCAAAACAGGAGCAGCAATGTCTAATAATCTTGCAAATGCAAAACTTGGAATTTTTATTTTTCTCGGAAGCACTTTACTGGTAGTCCTTATTTTTCTTCTGGGAAATAAAGATCAATTATTTGCATCAACAATAACCGTAAAAGCTTATTTTAAAAATACGGAAGGTTTGCGCAGCGGAGCATCAGTAAGATTTGGTGGAATTGATATCGGGGCAATTAAAGGTATTCAGATTGTAAATGACACAACGGGAAGAGTTGAAGTTACAATGCGGGTTAAAGAAGAGATGAGCAGATTTATTAAAAAAGATTCGCGTGCTAGTATTGAAACTGAAGGGCTGGTTGGGAATAAAGTTTTAATGATAACTATGGGTTCAAATGGTGCAGAGGAAATTTCAGATGGCGGCTGGATACTTTCTAAAGAGCCATTAAGCTTTTCGGATATTATTGAAGAGACGCAGGGAATTATGGCCTACACAAAAGATATGACAAAAAATCTTTCTGAAATTGTTTACAAAGTAAATCGTGGTGAAGGAACAATCGGAAGAATAATAAATGATGATAAGCTTTATAATGCTGCAGCAAATCTAACCAGCACGGCTGATAGAAATTTAAACTCGATTACAGAAGATCTGAAAGATGTAATTGCATTGTTTGATGATCTCGGCAAAGGGGTTGAGGATGTTGTTGGCAATATAAATCAAATTGTTACTCGTATTGATACTGTTCTGCAAGGTGTTTCTGAGGGTAAAGGATTACTCGGTTCTCTTGTCTCGGATAAAGGCAAAGAAGGTAAATCTTTAAACCAGATTTTGGATAATCTGGTTGTTGTAACTGAAGAAGCAAAAACTTCTGCGTCCCGGCTTGCAGAAAATATGGAAGCACTTAAGCATAACTGGTTATTTAAAAGTTATTTTGAAGAACGTGGTTACACAGATAAGGCAGAATTTGAAAACCAACTTGATACCAAAATCATAGAACTAAATGATAAGATTAAATTATTGGATGAAAAGATTTTAGAGTTGAAAGCTATGGAGAAAAAATAATTTCTTTCTTAATGTTTGCGCATCAACAAGGTTATAGATTATAATATAGGCAGGAATTTTTTATTTAATATTTTGCAATAAATTTAAGCACTGCTATTTTGATATAAGAAAAAGTGGGTATATCATAACTGTGTTTTTTCTATTTTCTAATTTAGAATAAGTTATTTTAGTTTTACAGTCCTTCTAATAAATATG
>Ga0105105_10000807_pt1 | contig 13741 bp, 14 predicted proteins | sample PPLLaktember2015_4_FD_79108 | JGI IMG/M metagenome (GOLD analysis project Ga0105105, IMG submission 79108) | Freshwater sediment microbial communities from Prairie Pothole Lake near Jamestown, North Dakota, USA - PPLs Lake P8 Core (1) Depth... | ecosystem: Environmental > Aquatic > Freshwater >... | reverse complement strand
GTCCTGGCAAATAGCGGGGCTAGCGCAGCCAAGAGAGGTGGTGGGCCATAGGGCTGGCGAGCACTCCCCCTGGTCTGCCCCGGCAGGGTCGTTCGCCAGCACAGCCATGGGGCCGCCACCCTCCTTTCCCTCCCGCTCCAGCCCAGCCCCACATACACAGGCTGAAACCACTGCATCCGGCGGCTCTGGCGTTTCTCTCCATGCAGAACGGTGTGCCAGTGGCTTCGTCGCCAGCGGGGCCGGCGCGTGGTGCTGCTGCTGATGCTGCTCGGGCTGCCCGGTGAGGGCGCCCTGGTGGCGCGATCAAGCCGGAAGTCCTTGCTGATCCAGACGGGGCCCTGGGGCTTCACGGCGCCGGTGTCGTCCGCACCGCCAGCCGAGAAGCCCTTGCGGCTTGGCACCTTGGCTGCGGGGCCTGTGGTGAACAGTTCCGGCTGATAGAGCTGCACCAGCAGGGCGTTGATCGCCAGGCCCTCCATGAGCTGGTTGGTGCTCTGCACCGCCTGCTCATCCCACTCGTAAGCCGGATGGCTGATGTCATCGCCCGTGGGTTGGCGATCACCGATCTGGGCAAAGGAATGGCGGGTGAGGTAGCTGCTGGATATCGAGGTGTGGCGAGGGGGATCGATGATCGTGCCCTGCCGCATCGCCATGCTACGTACACTGAGATTGGATTTGACGTTGTCCTTAATGACGTCTTCAGCGAAGCACTAGATCTGCTCGCATAGCTCTTGCTGAGCTAGAGGGTGACGGAAGGTCAGGATCGTCGTTTGATATTGAGTCCGGTCACTGAAGGGAACCTCGAATTTTCAGAAACCTACGCAATATCCATTGAAATGAAAAAGCCGCCAGGGAGGTGGCAATGTATGGGAGCTGATATCAAATCTTGTCTAAAGCGGTAAAAACGGTTGGCTTTTCACCATGATATATATGCATAGATAGAAATGATAGAAGAGCGCTGGAGATAGCGGAAAAGTTTAAAGAAAGATTCATGAAGCCCAGCCAGGCTTCGCTTCCCTCAAGTCCCATTTTTTGTCAGCTTCCCGCCCATTGACATGGTCATGCGTCCAAGAACATACTCTACGCATGCGCTCATTGATGATTTGATGCGATTCAGCTCTTTGGCCGCCTCACTAAGAGGACTATTGCGCGTTTCTTTCTCATAGATCAGGCTTTCGTAGCCACCGAGGCTCAACTAATTTACGAAGCATTCGCTGGGACATGAAGAATCCACCCAGATAGAGTTACGCTTGTTTATACCGTGCCAATCAGGTTGATGGCTGCTCAATCCGATTATCGTCTGAAATTGGTAATCGAAGTTATGCTAAAAACACCTCGAAGATTTCCTCGCTTGCTCCAGCCTTGCCAGGCCTCTCTCGAAAGAAGTCGACAGCTGTGGCATCTGGGATTGAGTTGATCACGCCAAGGCCGACAAATTCCTCCAAGGATCGCCTGTTGATTACCTGGTTTTAATCCTCTTGACCGCTAAAACTCTTTGCTGTGCGTCCCAGAAGCCTTTTTGGCCCAGGGCTCACGCGAATTAAGTGACCTGATAATAGTTTAAATATTGCTTCGATCTTCTGCAGTTTAGATTTGTCGAGGTGCCCAATATAAAAATTTGGACGCCGATGGCTGGTGAGCACTCGCCGCCATCGGCACTCGACAGCGTCAGCCCTGCCAGGTCTGAACCACTGCGCTGGTTAGGGCGCCAGGTTCTACGCCGGGGAGGTGCACCTGCTGGGCGTTGAAATCGAGCAGCACACTGGCGCCGCCCGGGGATGCCACCACCCGGGCCTGCTGGCCTTCTGCCCAGAAGCCCCTGAGGTCGAGGAAGTCCTGGCGGGGATCGAAACCGCTGACGGTGAGCTGGCGACCCCAGGCGTAACCGAGCTGGAAGCGCTCGGCGATGGTGGCGTTGGCGGCGATAGAGCTGGTGGTGGCCTCCACAGCGATGGTGCTGCTGGGCAGGGGGGGAGCTCCCCCGGTGAGCCCACCGACGATCAGCGGATCGGTGCCGTAGTCGCCCCAGATGGCACTGAAGCTACCGTCGGCAGCTGCGGTGCCGTTGTGGGTGTTGGCCAGCTGGCCGAGGGGCCCTGCCTTGTCGCGGGCGATCGACCACATCGAGAGCATGCCGAGGCTCTTCTCACGGGCGAAGTCCTCCAGCAGCTGGGCGTCGGTGGTGGTGAATACCTCGCTGGTGATGTCGTTTACGCCGATCATCGGCGTTACGCCGAGCTGGTTCCAGCCGAAGCCGAGAGCAAAGCTGCGATGGAGCTCGCTGAGCTGGCTGAAGCTGGCGTTGGCGGCATCGATGGCGTACTGGCCCATGGTCTTCAGGGCCGGCGGTGCGGCGCCGTTGCCGTAATTCATGGTCATGATGTTGACGCCATCAAGCTTCACTCCCGCCGCTAGGGCCTGACGCACCACCTCCAGGCCGTTGGCTGTAAGGCCCTGAGGTATCACGGGCAGGGTGTACCAGATCTCTAGGGCGGGATGGCTCTGCTGCAGCAGCTTCAAGGCGCCGGCCAGCAGCTGGTTAGACGCCCGGTTGGCGAGGGCGGCACCTTCGATATCGAAGTCGATGCGGTTCAGAGCGAGAGTGTCCACCACCTGGCGGTAGAGGTTGGCCAGGTCGTTGGCGGTGGCGCCTCTGGCCGCCAGCTTCTGGGCCAGGCTCACACCGGCAGCCCCACCGAAGGACACCATCACGTCACCCCCCAGCGCGCGCAGCTGGTTGATCTCCTGCCTTAACGCGATGGCCTGGCTATGGGTGCTGCTGAGGGTGAGGGCCTGTAGGCCGGCCCAGGCCGCATCGCCGGAGGGGGTGGCCTGGATGAAGCCGAGGGTGAAGAGACCCACCCCATGCTGGCGGGCCAGGCCATCGAGGTCGGGCACCGGATAGAGGCCCATGTCCACGTAGGGCGCGAAGAACTGCTCGCCCCAGAGGGCATCGGCGCTATTGCCGGAGTTGATGCCGCCGGGCGGCAGGGGGGTGGTGCCGTTGCCGGGAGTTGGAGTTGGAGGTGGCGTGGGAGTCGGCTCAGGCGTGGAGCCGCCGCCGCTGCTACTGCCGGCGAGCAGCACCTCGCTGGAGCTGAGGCTCCCCAGCCGGGTGCCGGCCGGCAGGGCACCCTGCACGTAGGAACGGCTGGCCCGGTTGGGCTGCAGGGTGGTGCCCCAACGGGGAGGACGAAGGGTGATCAGCCATGTGCCATCGGCCTGCTGGCTCTGTTGCAGGGAGAAGTTGCTCACCTGGCGCAGGGCAAAGCGGCTGGTGAAGCTGACGCTCCACTGGCTCATGGGTTTGGCGGAGGTGTTGGTAAGCAGGATCTCTCCGCCGAAGGAGCCGTTCCACTGCTTGGAGAGACGCAGGTCGACGAGGATTCCTGATGAGGTTGTGATCGCCACGAAGCTGGGTGAGTGGAAGGGCCTCCATCCTTCGCCGTCCCACCGCACCGCCGCATCCTGCGAATGAAGGATTTCGGCCCTTAGCCCGGGCCTGAGGGCAGGTAGCCCAGGCGCAGGCCGGTCACGGCGGCAGCGGTGCGGTCGACCACCTGGAGCTTGGCCAGGATGTGCTGAACGTGGTCGCGGGCGGTGACCTCGGCGATCTGGAGCCGTTCACCGATCCGCCGGTTGGTGCAGCCTTCCGCCACCAGGGCGAGGATCTCCACTTCGCGGGCAGTGAGTTCGGCGCTGGCCGGGCCATCGGCGTAAAGCACGGCCTGGCAGTCGCTATCGAGGTAGACCCCGCCGGCGGCTAGGTGGGTGAGGGCCTCGAGCACCACGCCGCGGCCCACGTTGCGTTGGCTGATCACCCCCTGCACCCCCACGGCCAGGGCGTCTCGGATGGCCACTCGATGGGGGGTGCCAAGGCTCAGCAACACGGTGGGTGGAGAGGGGCGGCGCAGCACCTCCCGCAGCATCGGCAGGGCAGGACCATCCCCCAGGAACTCCTGACAGAGCAGCAACACATCACCGGCCTCCGCCGGCAGCAGGGCCAGGCCGTCGGCCCCTCGCCGGCAGATCCCGAGCAGCCGCTGGGGCGGCTCACCATCTGGGCTGTCGAGCAGCTGGGCCAGCATCAGCAGGCCGTAGGGCAGCTGGCCGGTGCATAGCAGCAGACGCCAGTGACTGAGCTGGATGCCCACCGCCCGTCTGCGGTGCAGCAGCTCTTCCGGGCTGGGCAGGGCGGGGTCGCTTTCGCGGGGGGGCTCCATGCAGCGCAGAGGCTGAGAAGGCCCCCATCTTGGCCGAGTGGCGGATGCTGGGAACACTGTCCAGGTGTAAGCGCCGCCTCGCCGATCGGGTGATGCGCGCCAATGCCCAGGGTCTGCCCCGCATGGATGCGGTGATGTACCTCAGCAGCGCCCTGGAGGCCTATCGCTCCCTGGACCCCGAGGCTCAGAAGCAACTGCTGGCGGAAGTTGCAGCGGTGGGGCAAAAGGGCCTGGCGATCAACAACCCAGACCAGAAGCACCAGCTGCGGCTGTATCAGGGCGGCGCCACCGTCTCAGCCCTGCAGGTGGCCTGCATCCTCTATGTGGGTGTGCAGCTGCTGCTGCCTGGGCAGGACGCGGGGGTGGATTTTGCGCGGGAGTACGAGTTGGCCAAGGGGATGGCGGGGGGCTGAGGGATGGGCGGAGGACTGATCAGAGGTTCAACTTGCTAACAAGCCGCTGAGAAAGATCTGAGCGGGTGATGGCCTGCGGGAAGTGTCAGGACCTCGAGCTGCTCCACCTTCTAAGTGCGATGGAGGTCTATTCGCCTGAGCCGGTTGCCCAACCGCCGTGATGAGACGGTCAGATCCTTGTGTGAGATGCAGTGGTCGATCGCGCGTTGCACAGCCGATCCTGCAAAGGGGTATCAACCTCACAGGTTCTGCCAGCGCGTCAGATGGCCTAAGGGTCTCTCAGGCAGGCAGGCAGATAGTGGTTGAGCCTGGTTGTGGTGAATCAGCAGGGCAGCATCAAGACCCCAATAACGCCGTGCATTCCAACCGTTCTTGGCTTGCATCGCGCCGCTGCAGACGCAGTGTGATCATGCTGGCAAGGTGTTCGGCGTCATCGGCCACGCCGCAGAAGCGGGCCGAGCCCCAGGTGTGCAGCCAGGGCAGGCCAAGGAAATAGAGACCCGGGCTCTGGGTCATGCCGCGGTCATGGGCCGGATGACCGGAGCCGTCAAACACAGGCACGTCGATCCAGTGGAAATCGCTGCTGTAGCCGGTGCACCAGATCACAGCCGCAAGAGGCTGGGACCGCAGGTCGAGACCCGGATCCTCGCCCGGTCCGGGCTGCCAGCAAGGCGAATAGGCAGCTTCTTCCGGGGCCTCGATGCCCTCCTTAGCGATCCAGTTGTCGATGCTGGTTCGGATTCGGCAGTACACCGCATCGGCCTGGTCGAGGTTGGTCGCCAGGTCATCGCCAAAACGGATCTGATCGGCCGTGATCGAGCGGAGTCTTCCATGCAGATGCATCCCCTCCAAAGCGCGAGTCCGCAGGTCAATCTCCCGGCCCCCATCACGTCCCGTGAGGTAGTGGTTGGTTTTAGTGCGCACGGCTCGCGGATCCGGATGCTGACCGATCGGCATGGAGTAATAACCCATGCGATCCAGCCAATCCACCGTGTCCTTGCCGCGATAGCGCCGGGGTGAGCGTGGCGCGGACCCTACGCTCAGATGAACTTCACGGCCTTCGAGGAACAGATCTTCCGCAATCTGGGCGCCTGATTGGCCACTACCGACCACCAGAACCGGACCTTCTGGCAGGGATGCGGAACACCGGTACTCACGGGCATCGAGCTGCAGCGTTGATGAAGGTAGACGCGGTGATTCCAGATGCCGGCGAGGAGCGTGATAGCCACCCGTGGCCACCACAACATGATCGGCAAGAATCTCTCCCTCAGTTGTAAATAAGCGGTAGCCAGTGCCGTTGTGCACGAGCCGTTCGACGCTCACACCCTCACGAACATCAGCGCCGACAAACGCGGCGAAGCTCTGCAGATAGGCAACGATCTCGGACTTCACCATGAACCCGTCAGGGTCGGGGCCGTCATAAGGAAAATCCGGCAGACGGCACTGCCAATTGGGGGTTACCAAGCAGAAAGAATCCCAGCGCTGCTGATCCCAGGCGTAACCCACCCTGTTCTTTTCGAGCACCACTGGTGTGACGCCTCGCTTCTTAAGTGCATGAGCAACAGAAAGTCCTGCCTGGCCACCACCTACAACCACAACACTGTGGTGCCGAGCCTGAGAGTATCCGTTCAAAGCGGCAGCAACTTCAACTTTTTATCCTCAACGCATTCACTGTTGAGGTCTGTATCGATGCGCACGAAACCGCTTAATGCAACATGAGTCTCAGCGAATAAGCACGTTTGGTGGCATCGGCGACATTTGTGCCCCACCTCACAAGGCAATGCTCAGCCCGCACCTGTCCTCACATTCACTCATGCCTGCTGTCAGCCGTCCTGCAAACGAGCCGGGCGATTTTCTGGTTGATTACGAGGAGAAGGTCTTTCCCGACGTCAAAGCCGAACCGGGCGAGAAAGCACTGATCACTTTTCACACGGTGGCCTTCGAGGGCTCGATCGGCCTGGTGAACCTGCTCCAGGCAAGTCGCTTGATTAACAAGGGATTTGAAACATCGATTCTCCTTTACGGCCCTGGTGTCACGCTTGGCGTTCAGCGCGGTTTCCCGAAGCTTGGTGATGCAGCCTTCGATGGCCATCTCAACTTCAATGCACGTCTGCAGAAGTTCATGGATCAGGGCGGCAAGGTGTATGCCTGCCGGTTTGCATTGCAGGCTCTTTACGGCCATGGCGAAGGTGCTCTGATGTCTGGAATCCGGCCCGTCAACCCACTCGATGTTCTCGACATCGTGTTGATGCACCGCAAGGAGAATGCCTTCATTCTCGACACCTGGACCCTCTGATTCACTGCGCCTTCTGCCGAAATGGTCAACACGATCAAGGTTGCTGCAGCTCAGATCCGCCCGGTTTTGTTCAGCCTTAAAGGCTCAGTTCAGCGGGTGCTGTCGGCCATGGAAGAAGCGGCAGGCGAAGGGGTGGAACTGATCGTTTTCCCCGAGACGTTTCTCCCCTATTACCCGTACTTCTCGTTCGTCGAGCCAGCCGTGCTGATGGGACGCTCCCATCTAGCGCTTTACGAGCAGGCTGTCACTGTCCCTGGTCCAGCAACGGATGCCATTGCTGCTGCAGCACGTCAATACGGCATGCACGTCTTGCTGGGAATCAACGAACGCGATGGCGGCAGTCTCTACAACACCCAGCTTTTAATCGATGGCAACGGCGAAATCGTGCTCAAACGCCGCAAGATCACACCCACCTACCACGAGCGGATGGTGTGGGGGCAGGGGGACGGGGCGGGATTGAAGGTTGTTTCCACCAGCCTCGGCAAGGTGGGTGCTCTCGCCTGCTGGGAGCACTACAACCCGCTGGCGCGCTTCTCCCTGATGGCCCAGGGCGAGGAGATTCATTGCGCTCAGTTCCCGGGCTCTCTGGTGGGTCCGATCTTCAGCGAACAGACGGCCGTCACCATGCGGCATCACGCGCTGGAGGCCGGCTGCTTTGTGATCTGCTCCACAGCCTGGCTTGACCCCGACGACTACAGCACCATTACGCCCGATACCTCTCTGCACAAGGCGTTTCAGGGTGGTTGCCACACAGCTGTGATCAGCCCCGAGGGGCGCTACTTGGCTGGTCCACTGCCAGATGGCGAAGGGCTCGCCATCGCCGAACTGGATCGTGCCTTGATCACCAAACGCAAGCGAATGATGGACAGCGTGGGGCATTACAGCCGCCCTGATCTGCTGAGCCTTCGCATCAATCACACAGCCGCTGCACAGGTTTCTGTCATGGGAATGGCTGTTGAGCCGCTCGATGCAACGGAGTTGATGACCTTCAACCAGGAGATGAGTGATGTCTGAACTGGGTCGCTTGATCACGGAACTGCAGGTGCATGGCGTTGCCGACCCTTCACTCCCTGGCAACAAAGGCCGGCGTGGAGGCGCCGGTCCATCCGATCACCGAGCTATCACTATCGATGGCGCCACCGTGATGGTGCCCGTTTACAACGCGGCATCGAAGGCCTCCCCTTACAGCTTGGAGGCCGATCCACAGGGCGGCATCGCACTCGCCAGCCGTGCCGGTGAGGCCGTGAGTTCCGTCGCTGTAACGAGCGAACCCTCCTTCTACAGCCTCTTCACGGCCGACGGCACCCCCTATCGATCCATCGCGCTCCTGCACGGGCGAGATGTATTGGCCACCACCCTGCTTCAGACCTGCATTCGCTTCCGCGATCGAACCGACTCCTGCCAGTTCTGCGCCATCGAGCAATCCCTTGAAGATTCCCGCACGATTGTCCGCAAGACACCAGAGCAGATCGCGGAGGTCGCAGAAGCCGCCGTTCGGTTGGATGGCATCAAGCAGCTCGTGATGACAACCGGCACTCCGAACAGCGATGACCGGGGTGCGCGACTGATGGCGGAAACCGCCATGGCTGTGAAAAAGCTGGTGGATATTCCCATCCAGGCGCAGTGCGAACCACCTGAAGATCCGATCTGGTACTCGCGCATGAAGCAGGCCGGTGTCGACAGCCTTGGCATGCATTTAGAAGTGGTCGATCCAGAGGTACGGCGCCGGATTCTGCCTGGCAAATCCGAGATCACCCTCGACGACTACTACCGCGCCTTCGAGCAGGCTGTGGTGGTCTTTGGTCGCGGCCAGGTTTCCACCTACCTGTTGGCCGGACTCGGCGATAGCGCCGAGTCCCTGATCACCTGCAGCAAAAAGCTGATTGAGCTGGGGGTTTACCCCTTTGTGGTTCCTTTCGTACCGATCTCGGGGACGCCCCTCGAGGACCACCCCGCTCCATCCACCGACTTCATGGTGGAGATCTACTCCGCAGTTGCGACCCGGCTCAGGGAGTCGGATATCAGCTCTGAAGCCATGGCCGCCGGATGTGCGAAGTGCGGCGCTTGTTCAGCTCTGTCGTTGTTTGAAACCGATCGTTGACTTCCATGTTCTTCATCGATCCCAGTAGCCATGACATCGGCCGAAGCCCCAGTTCAGCTCCGGCCTCGTTTACTCCCTCGGTGCGTTGGGGCATCGGCATCGACGCCGATGATTTCCGTCTCTCCCCAACGGCAAGCTCTGATCGCTTTTCGTTTCACCTGCTGAGGAATAGATCCTCCTTGATAGATGGGTACTGGCAACTGCGCAGTGAGATCTTCTGCGAAGAGCAGCACCTTTTTGAAACCAGCGATCTCGATGAGCTCGACGAACGCGCTTATCCGATCGCAGCCGTGCACCACGGGGAAAACCATGGCGGCCAAGTGGTCGGCGTTGTGCGGATCGTGGAGCAGAGCCCCCGTCTCTGGTACGGAGGTCGCCTCGGCGTTCATCACGCCTTTCGTCGCCACAACCAGATCGGCAAAGGGTTGATCTGGAAAGCGGTCACGACGGCCAATGGCTGGGGTTGCGATCGTTTTCTGGCCACCGTGCAGATCCAGAACGTGCGGTTCTTCCAAAGGCTGCACTGGTCATCCATCGATGAATTGGAGATTCAAGGAATCCGTCATCACCTGATGGAGGCTGATCTGCCCTACTACCTGCCTTCAGGAGAGCGGCGTCCCTGCAGCATGCAGGTGGCATGAGCACTGTTGAGCACCCCGTTCTGGCAGACCAGCTCAGGGCCCTCAGTGGTCTGCAGTCGAAACGCGACATCCAGGCAGCGGCAGCTGTCTTCGCCCACCAACCCTTCCCTGAGCTTGGTGTCGCTGCCCTGCTTGGCGACGACGCAGCCCTGCTGCCGGCACAGCGCGGTGGTCTGCTGCTGGCCTGTGAAGGGATGCACCCGGATCTGGTGGATGAAGACCCCTGGTTCGCGGGCTGGAGTGCTGTGCTGGTGAACCTCAGCGACATCGCCGCCATGGGAGGCCGGCCACTGGCTCTGATCAACAGCATCTGGAGCGTGGGGGAACAGGCGGCCGCCCCGCTTCTGAAGGGGATGCGTTTCGCCTGTGACAAATTTTCGATTCCGATGGTGGGTGGCCATACCAATAGCCACAGCCCCTACACGGCGCTGTCCGTTGCTGTGTTGGGTGTTGCCGAGGGACCGGTTCTCTCGGCACGCTCTGCGCAGGCGGGCGATGCCCTGGTGCTATTGATCGATGGCGACGGCAGCTTCTATCGCCACTACCCCTTCTGGGATGCGGCCACCAGCGCTGATCCCAAGCGCCTGCAGACCCAACTGAGCCTGCTACCCCAACTAAGCCAGGCCGGGATCACGCGAGCCGCTAAGGACATCAGCATGGGCGGCCTTGTGGGCACTGCTGCCATGTTCTGCGAGGCCAGTGGACTGGGCATCGAGATCGCTCGGGATGCCGTGGAGCGGCCCACTGGAGTTGATGAGCTGGCGTGGCTCAGCTGCTTTCCCAGCTTTGGCTTCCTGTTGGCAGTTCCATCAGACAGGCTCTCGGATCTCCAAAGGCTGATGCAGCCCTACAGCAATCTGATCAACTGCCAGATCGGCCAGTTCAGCCAAGAGATCACCGGCGTATGGCTAATCAGCGAAGGACAAAACGAACAGGTTTGGAATGCCGCAACACCACTCACAGGCTTCAGTGCGGCCATGAGCACTTAGCCGCCTTTACCCGCACTGCAGAACGCAGTCTTCACTCCCACAGAAGCTAACAAAAGCAAACCACTCTCATGCCCGAAGTTGTACTGCAGCTGTGCTGGCCTGATGGCGATGCCAGCAGTTTCTATTCCCCATCCACGGTGATTTATGACTTTTTCAAACCCGGCGACACCATGAGCATCGCCGAGCTAGCAGAAGGCTCTTGCCGCCTTGGAAGAGGCCTCTGAGCGTGTGCGAGCGCGCTATGGCTTTGCCTGCACCCGCACCGATGAGGAGGCAGTGAAGCTGAAGAAAAAGATCGCCAAATACAGCGCTAGCGAGAATGTTCGCATCAGCGCCCTTAATACCTGATTACAGCGAAACAACTCCTTCAGTACACAACCATGACCAGCAAGCCTCCTTTTCCTCCATTCACGCTTGAAACCGCCATCCAGAAAGCTCGGATGGCTGAAAATGCCTGGAATGGCCGTGATCCTCAGGCCGTTGCCATGGCCTATACAGAAGACAGCCGCTGGAGAAACCGCAGCGAATTCATCCAGGGCCGCGACCAGATTCTCCAGTTTCTAACGCGTAAATGGGCCAAGGAACTTGATTACAGGCTAATCAAAGAGGTGTGGGCGTACACCGACAACCGTATTGCTGTGCGTTTCCAGTATGAATGGCACGATGACTCCGGTGATTTTTTTCGCTCCCACGGCAACGAAAACTGGGAGTTCTCGGAAACTGGACTGATGCAACGCCGCGAAGCAAGTATCAACGATGTGCCCATTCAAGAAAGCGAAAGGCTGTTCACATGGGGAGATGGGCCGCGACCTGAGAACTTCCCTGGTCTGACAGAGCTTGGGCTCTGATGCTTCCTCTGTAATGGCTGCCTCCCTGCCAATTCAGACCATGGGACAGCTGCGTCTGTTCATGCAGCACCATGTGTTTGCCGTTTGGGATTTCATGTTGCTGCTGAAAGCTCTCCAGCAGCAGCTGGCTCCCTCGGGGTCTCCATGGCTGCCCTCGCCGCATCCGCGTGCCGCCAGTTTGATCAATCAGCTGATTGCGGAAGAGGAATGCGACTGTCTGCCGGTTCAACTAGGTGGCCCTTGTTATCTGAGTCACTTTGAAATTTATCTTCTGGCTATGGAGGAGGTTGGCGCTGATACGGCTCCGATCAAAGCCGTACTCCAACTTGTCACCAGTAATGGGTTGGAGGCCGCACTGAAACACCCGGCGATCCCACAGCCATCACAACGCTTCATGGCTGCCACCCAGGTGGTTATCAGGTCCTCCAAGGCTCACCTGCTTGCAGCAGCCTTCTGCTACGGACGGGAGCAACTCGTATCCGGTCTGTTTAGGGAACTACGTGATCAATTGGTGGGGGCCTCCCTGCATGCACCAATTCTGCTCTGGTACCTTGAGCGTCACATTGCCTTGGATGGCGACAGCCATGGCCTCTTAGCCGAAGGCATAGTCATTGAGCTTTGCAAACACCAACCCTTGAAGCTCGACGAAGTCGCCGCTTTAAGGACCCGTGTTGAACAGGAACGAGCAACATTCTGGGCTGACATTACTTGGACCCTAGAGTCATCGACCAGCGAGCCACAGCTCACCATCGACGAGCACATTTACATGTCCATGACGTGAAAATAGTCGCTAATTTATTCCCCAGTCAGCTGCTGCACTGTTGACTTGTTGGCCTTAGACCTGACGATCCGCTCTGACACACGACTACCTTCGGACTCCGGCCGACTTCATCTACACCAAGAGCAAATCCCATCTACTTAATCAATGCCTGGCGGGAACACCTCGGCGGATCGGCCGCGCCTGCGGCTTGAGCGGCGGCGGGATCTGCAGTTGCTGGTCGACCCAGTGGGCAGCAAGGGCCGCCAGCAGGGTGCCTGTGTCGCCGTGGATGCGGAGCATGGCGTTGGCTGAAAGTGCTGCCCCCAGCTTGATCGGGCCGGCCCGCTACGCCAGCGCAGAAGGCGACAGGGCCGCGCAACCAATGGCACAACCGCGGCCATCAAAAGCACCAGTTCAAGCTCCGGGAATGCATGTCAGTCCGCGCTGCTGCCTAGCAGCTCGAGATCTGCGCCATGCCGGTGTCAAATGCGGCTGTGTTCCTAGCAGTCGGTTGCCGAATGGTTAATCCAGCCGACGAGCACCGTCTGGGCATCGAGCAGCCGGGTGGCTTGGGTGGTCATGGATGGAACTCCAGATCAAAGGGGGACAAATCAGTTGGCGCGGGCAGGCGTATTGCGTTGCCCAGCAGGCGGCGCTTGGGGCAGCACCAGCGGCATAGGCGCGACGTTGTAGAGGCGTGCCGCTGCCTTGCGGTTGCAGACGGCAAAGCCCACGTACCAATCCACCCGCGTGCGGAACACCGGTGCGTCATGCACCTCCCCGAAATCACGCACCGCAATGCCATACCTGCCCTCAAACGGCCCCTGCAGACCGCAGACCGCCGCATCACCCAGTACGCAGCAGTAGATCGAGGTGGTGCCCGCCGGTTCGTCGTAACCGAGTACGGCATGGCCCTCGGCGTCCTCCTCCACCAGCAGGATTTCGATCCCCTCGAAATAGTGGCGGCCGTCGATCACCTCATACAGCTCCCCGCCGGCCTGGCGGGAGGCGGTGCTGATCTGACGGCGGGCCGCCTTGCTGGCTATCAGCACCTTGTCGCCGCCGTAACCGATCACGCTGTCGCTCAATGCCTCCAGCGCCAGCAGGTTGAGCGTGCTGCCACCGTTGTCGATTGTCTGCTCGTCTCCAGGTGCCAGCCGCTTGCTCAGCCCGTTGAAGGCCCGCGGATCAAAGGTGTCATCGCCATTGATGATTGCGGCCTCAAGGGTCAGGCGCATGGAGCGCACCTTCATCTCGGTCTGAGCAGCTCTGGCCTCAGGGCCCTGCAGATCCACGATCGAGCGGTCCACATCCAGGTCACCACCAAATAGGTGCACGAACTCCGAATCGGAGTTGATTACCCCATAGCTCTGGCGGTAGCCCTCATTCACTGCCCGAAAGCCAACGCGGGGCAGTTTGGTTTCAGCCGGAAAGCTCAATGAGCCGCCGACAAGGTTGCGGAAGGGCAGG
>Ga0105105_10000806_pt1 | contig 13747 bp, 11 predicted proteins | sample PPLLaktember2015_4_FD_79108 | JGI IMG/M metagenome (GOLD analysis project Ga0105105, IMG submission 79108) | Freshwater sediment microbial communities from Prairie Pothole Lake near Jamestown, North Dakota, USA - PPLs Lake P8 Core (1) Depth... | ecosystem: Environmental > Aquatic > Freshwater >... | reverse complement strand
TCTACCTCTGCAGCTGGGTGGCCGGCGGCCTGGTGGTGTGTTCCGGGGGCTATCCGGTGGCGGACGGGCTGTTTGAATTCGCCAGCACCCTGGGGACCGTCGGGCTGTCGGTGGGGGTGACGGGCGCCGGCACCCCGCCGGCAATTCTCTGGACCCAGATTGTGGGGATGCTGCTGGGCCGCCTGGAGTTTTTCACGGTCATATTGGGGATCATCAAGCTCGCCCGGGACGGCCGGGCGATGCTGCGGCCGGATCGCGCTCAGAGCCGATGACGGCCGGGGGTCAAACGCTCCGGCCGTCGGTGGGCGATTGCGGCGGTTCGCCTTCGGTCTCGGGGGCCCGGATGGTCAGCACCGGGCAGGCTGCCATTTTGACGACTTTTTCGGTAACCGAGCCGAAAAGGAATCTGCGCCAACCGGACTGGCCGTGGGTGGCGATGACGATCAGGTCGGCTTTGGCTTCCGCGGCGGCCTGGACAATGCCGTAGGCCGGCTCGAAAATGATGGTCCGGGTGCGGGCGATCAACCCCGGCGCGCCGGCCGTCAGTCGGGCGGCGATACCCGTCAGTTGCGCCACGGCGTGGGTTTCGAGATCATGCTGGTAGGTGGGCACGTTGAAAACTTGGTGGTCGTAGGCGGTGGAAACCACCGGCACCGGGGTGATGACGTTGAGCAGGATCAGCTCGGCGTTGAAATGGATTGCCAGTTCCACGCCGGTCTTGATGGCCTGATGGCTCGGGGCGCTGAAATCGGTGGGGCACAGGATGGTCTTCAGGGGCAGCATCGGGGGTCTCCTTGGGCTGCGGCATTGCAAGTATTTCGTCGCGGCAGGCCGCCGGACGGAAATGCCCCACCAGCCTAACAGAAAACACGCGGCGTATCAAACCGGATGTCGGCCGCGTGCAGGGTGGTGTTGTTTTTGGGGTGTTGCCGACTTATTCCTTTTGTTGTAAACCAAACGCCGGGGTGGGATGTGGCTCTTTAAATCTGGCCTGCGGCCGGGTGGCGCCGCGAGGATTCGAAGGGCGCCGGGCATCCCCGCTTCATTGACAATTCGAAAGCACAAAAAGGAAGGTCCCATGAAAACAATCAAGGTCAAAGAGATCATGATCCCGCTCTCCGAATATGCCACCGTAAACCAAGCGGCGAACTTCTACGAGGCGGTTTTATCCCTGGAGGAGGCCCAGAAAAAGTTCGACGGCCTCTACCGGCATCGGGCGATTCTGGTCCTGGACGATGAGGGGCACGCGGTGGGGAAAATCGGCCAAGACGACCTGATCCGAGGGTTGGAGCCGGGCAACAAACAGATCGAAGATTTAAAGAGACCTTCATACAGCGGGTTCACTTCCAGCTACATCAAGTCCGTGATCCAAAAGTATCACCTCTGGGAGGCGCCCCTGGAGGAAATTTGTAAAAAAGCGGCTGAAATCAAGGTCAAAGACCTCATGCACACCCCGGCGGAGGGGGAAACCGTGGATGAAGAGGCGACCCTCAACGAAGCCATTCACCAGCTGATTCTGGCCCGCCACCAGTCCCTGCTGGTGACCCGCGAGGGTAAAATAGTGGGCATTTTCCGGATGACCGACGTGTTCCACAGGATCTGCGAGGCGGTCAAGGCCTGCAAGTTCTGACCCTTCCGGACCGTCAGGCCCCCGACCTTCCGCCCGTTTCGTCCGGGGCATCGGGCGGCTGGCGGTCATGGCCGGACCAAATTTGCAGGGCCGGTCGTCTGGCGGCCGCGGCCTAAATCACCCCGGCGATGACCGCAACGGCTTTTTCCACCAGCGCCAGATCTGCCTGGCTGCCCATGTGGCCCAGCCGGAAAATTTTTCCCGCCAGGGGTCCGTAGCTGCCTGCCACCACCAGGCCTCGGCGGCGCAGGGCCGCATCGAAAGCGGGCCAGGAAGTGCCCGCCGGCAGTTTGACGGCGGTCACGGTCGGGGAGGGGACCGCCGACGGCGCTGGAAAGAGTTCCAATCCCAGGCGCACTAATTCCTGCCGGCAGTAAGCCGCCACCCGCTGGTGGCGCGCGAAGCTCTCGGCAAGCCCCTCGTCCAGCAGCAGGCCGGCGGCGGCGTGCAGCGCCGCCACCCCCTGCCAGTTGGGGGTGTACGGGAAATAGCGGTCCTTGAGCGCCGAGCGGAAGGGCTTGAGGGCGTCGTAGCCCGCGTAGCCGACCGCCTCGATGACGTCCCAGGCCCGGGCGCTGACCGCCAGAAACGCCATGTCGGCCGGTGCCGAGAGGCATTTCTGCGACGCGCACAGGCAAAGGTCGATCTGCCAGGCATCGGCCTCGACCGGCGCGCCGCCCGCACTGGCCACGGCGTCCACGTAGAGCAGCGGGATTCCGAGGCGGTGTTTGAGACGGCCCAATTCGGCGATGGGGTTGAGGGTCCCCGACGGGGTCTCGCAGTGCACCGCGGTGATCATTTTGGGCTTGAACGCCTTCAGGTCCTGTTCCAGCGCCGTTAAATCGTCGAGGGTTTGGTCATAGGGCAACCCCAGCGTGCGGACCTCGCAGCCCAGGGTGCGGGCCATGTCGCCAATCCCGTAGCCGAAGACCCCGGTGGCCACGGCGAGGACCCGGTCGCCGGGAACCAGGCAGCTTTTAAGTGCGCTCCAGAGGGCCAGCATGCCCTCGCCGGTCTGCAGGACCACCGGGTTGCAGGTTCCCAAGAGCGGCTTCAGGCGGGCCTCGGTTTCGGCGTAAAGCTGGAAAAACTCATCCTCCAGATCGGCAGATCCGTAACCGGTCTGGTAGGCCGCCAAAATGGCGGACGGCACCCGCACCGGTCCGGGGACCATCGGGATCGGGTAAGTTAGCATGCTTTTTCTCCTCGGGGCCGGGGGCAATCCCGGAGGTGCGGCGTGTCGGCCGCCGACAGAAGGCCTCCGGCTTTCAGAGCTACGTTTCAGCCTAAATCCGCACCGGGCTGAAAGCAAGCGAAATGATGCGCCGGCGCGCGTCTTCGTGCGCCGGACGGGGGGTGCATGCCGCAGCGTTTGATTTCAGCCAAAAAAAGTCCCGCAGCGGCTGATGTTCACAGCCGGGGCGGGACGCTGGCGGAAGGGGGCGTCGGGCGGTTGGGGCCTGTCAGGCGGCTTCCTGCAGCAGGTTCAGCTCGTCCATGTTCAGGACCTTGTCGATGTCCAGCAGAATCTTGACGCCCTTTTCGATCTTGCCCATGCCGAGGATGTAATCGGTTTTGAGTCGGGCGCCGAAGGTCGGCGCATCCTCGATGTCGTCCGCACGGATATTGAGAACCTCCGAGACCGTGTCCACCACCAGGCCGATCTGGATCATGGCGGCCGGGCCCTGGATTTCCACCACGATGATGCAGGTCCGGTCGGTGTGCCCGACGGACTCGAGTCCGAATTTCAGCCGCAGGTCGATTACGGGGATGACCTTGCCCCGCAGGTTGATCACCCCTTTGACAAACTCCGGGGTCTGGGGAACATAGGTAATCGGCATCATGCCGATGATTTCCTTGATTTTCAGGATCGCGATCCCGTACTCTTCGTCCCCGAGCAGAAACGTCAAGTACTTGCCGCCTTTGTCCCCACTGGTTTTCAACTCTTGCATGCCGTTTACCTCGCTCTGGTGTGCATCCCCCGGGTTGTGGGCGTCGTTCAGCCGGCTGCGCGCCAACCGAAAGCCGTCGTGCAAAACGGACTTGTGAAACCGTCTGTTCGACCGCTTTTTGGGGAAACTTTAGGGGCCGCCGGCTTCAGGCGCGGTGGGCTGCGGCGCTCGACGGAGGGCGGATCAGCCCTTTTGCCGCAGGGCGAGCAGCCGCTCGCCGGCGGCCATCAGGGTTTCGTCGCGTTTGGCGAAGTGCAGCCGCACGAGGGTGTGGACCGGCTCGTGGAAAAAACTGGAGCCCGGCACACCGGCGACGCCGATTTCCCGGATCAGCCAGTGGCAGAAGGCCGTATCGTCTTTGAACCCGAATTCTGAGATGTCCACCAGCACGTAGTAGGCCCCTTGGGGGGTCGTGTAGCGCAGGCCGGCGCGGTTCAGGTAGTCCAGAAAAAGATCGCGCTTGCGGGTGTAGCGCGCGAGCAGATCGTCGTAGTAGGCCGGCGGGAACCCCAGGGCCGTGACCGCCGCGGCCTGCAGCGGGGCGGCGGCACCGACCGTCAGGAAGTCATGGACCTTGCGCGCTTCGGCAATCACCTCCGGGGCGGCGATGACGTATCCCAGACGCCAGCCGGTGATGGAATAGGTCTTGGAGAGCGAGCTGCAGGAAAGGGTGCGCGTGAACATTCCCGGCAGGCTCGCGAAATAGGTGTGCCGCTGGGGGGCATAGACGATGTGCTCGTAGACCTCGTCGGTGATCACGAAGGTGTCGAATTCCGCGGCCAGATCGGCGATCGTCTGCAGCTCCGCGCGGTTGAAGACTTTGCCTGAAGGGTTGGAGGGGTTGCACAGCACCAGGGCCCTTGCTCCGCGTTCAAAGGCGCGCCGCAGCTCGTCGGGGTCAAAGCAGAAGTCGGGCGGGCGCAGCGGCACGTAGATCGGCTCCGCCCCGCTGAGGATCGTGTCGGCGCCGTAGTTTTCATAGAAGGGCGAGAAGACGATCACCTTTTCCCCCGGGTTGCAGGCCGTCATGATGGCCACCATCATGGCCTCGGTGCTGCCGCAGGTGACCACTATGTGGGTTTCGGGGTCCAGCTCCAGCCCCATCCAGTGCCGCTGCTTGCGGGCCAGGGCGCGGCGGAAGTCGGGGGCCCCCCAGGTGACGGCGTACTGGTGGCAGTTCGCGTCGATGGCGCGCCGCGCCGCCGCCAGCAGCTCCGCCGGCGGGTCGAAATCGGGAAACCCCTGGGAAAGGTTGATGGCGTGGGCGGCATCGGCGATGCGGGTCATCTCGCGGATGACCGATTCCGTGAAGCGCTTCAGGCGATGGGCGGTTGCGGGCATGGGGACTCTTTCGATTTGGGGGTGCGGCCGGGGTCCGCACGGATTCTGGAGCGGGTTTGCACGCAACGGGTTATAAAGAACCCCGGCGCACGGTGTCAAGCGATTCGACCCGGGGCGTGCAGCGACCGGCAAAAAGTGCTTGACCATCGCGCACCGGGTTGGTAGGACAAGCGGCACAATTCACCACACGCGCCGCGTGGTTAACGGAACACGGTGCAACTCCGTGACGGACCCGCCGCTGTAATCGGAAATGCGGTCGCCGCCGCCCCCCATCGGGGCCGGCCGCCACTGGCCTTCTTCATAAGGAGGCCGGGAAGGTGCGACACCCCGCTGATATCCGAAAGTCAGAAGACGAACCGCGCCGGCCAAATGGAACACGATGGCAAAGGGTTCTGTTGGGAGTTTGCTCCTGACAGGACCCTTTTTTTATTGGGTGCACCGCCGCCCGCCGGCGTGGTCCCCATTCCCCGACCTTGGAAGGAGAAGCGCATGAAAACCCAGATCGAACTGGCCCGTGAAGGCCTTGTCACCCCCCAGATGCGGCGGGTGGCCGAAGATGAGAACTTTACCCCCGAGGTGATCCGCGAGCGCGTCGCCCGCGGCGAGATCGTCATCCCCAACAACCCCTTCCGCCCCGATCAGGCCGTGGTCGGCATCGGCCGCGGGCTGAGGACCAAGGTCAACGCCTCCATCGGCACGTCTTCGGACATTTGCGACCTGGACGACGAGGTGCGCAAGGCCCGGGCGGCCGAAGTCGAAGGCGCCGACACCCTGATGGAGCTTTCCGCCGGCGGCAACCTCGACAAGATCCGCCGGGCCGTGCTGGCCGCCACCCACCGGCCGGTGGGCAACGTGCCCCTCTACCAGGCCTTCAAGGAAACCGCTCGCCGACACCGCGACCCCGGCAAGCTCGACCCCGAATACCTCTTCGAACTGATCGAACGGCAGCTGGCCGACGGCCTGAGTTTCATGGCCATCCACTGCGGCATCAACCTTTACACCATCGAGCGTCTGCGCAAACAGGGCTACCGCTACGGCGGGCTGGTGTCCAAGGGCGGCACCTTCATGGTGGCCTGGATGGACCAGAACCGGCGCGAGAACCCGCTCTACGAGCAGTTCGACCGGGTCTGCGGGCTGATGAAAAAGTACGACGCGGTTCTTTCCCTGGGCAACGGCATCCGCGCCGGCGCGATCCACGACAGCCACGACCGGGCCCAGATGGCCGAGATGATCATCAACTGCGAACTGGCCGCGCTGGGGCGCGAGATGGGCTGCCAGATGATGGTGGAAGGCCCGGGCCACGTGCCGCTGGATGAGATCGAAGGCAACATCATGCTGGAAAAGCGCATGAGCGGCAACGCCCCCTACTACGTACTGGGCCCGATTCCAATGGACCGCGGGGCGGGCTACGACCATGTGGTGGCCGCCATCGGTGCAGCCAACTCGGCGCGCTACGGTGCCGACCTGATTTGCTACATCACCCCGGCCGAGCACCTGGCCCTGCCCACCGAGGCGGACGTGCGCGAAGGGGTGCGGGTCACCCGACTGGCGGTTGCGGTGGGGGACCTGGCCAAATACCCCGAACGCCGCCAGGCGGACAGGCTGGCCGCGCTCGCCAGGCGCGACATGCGCTGGGATGATCTCGAAAAATACCTGCTCTTTCCGGAGGTGGCCCGGGCCATGCGGGCGAGCCGCAAGCCGGCCGAGGAGAAGACCTGCACGATGTGCGGGGATTTCTGCGCCATGAAAAAGGGGATGGAAGTCTTCGCAGACGACATCGCCGGCGACAAACGCTCAGCGGGCCTGTAGGGCGCCTGCGCACATCGTTGGCCCATCAGGGTATTTCTCAGGCGGCACTGACCCACTGCCAGGCCCGGTCCATTTCAGAGCGGTCGAAATAGGCCGTCCGGATGCCGCTGAACAGGCCGAAGAGGCTGATCCAGGTGTCTTTCCAGACCCGGTCGCCAACCACCGCCAGGCGCTCGATACGATCGGCCAGGGGTACGGCGAAGCGCAGGTCGAAATACAGGTCTTCGGCGCTGTTGAAGGACGGGTAGTCCTGAACCACCAGCAGCAGCCGCGCGCTGCCGCTCTCGGCCGTGAGTTTTTGCAGGGCAGCGCTGATCCGCTCCGTTTCAGCGTCGCTGACCGAGCCTTCGATGCGCAGGCCCAGAACATTCGGCCCCAGTTTTTTGAGTTCTCCGATCATGCCGGATTCCTTTCATTCCCGGCGCCGCCCGGCTGGGGCAGGTTTTGCCCGCGGATTGCCTGGAGGGCCAGGGTGTCACAAGGTTTAGGCTTAAACTAGTGCTGTTTTGGCTTGGAAAAAAGAGGGGGCTTCAACCAGGCGAACTTTGGAAGCGATGCCGTTGCAGAAGCTAAAAAAAAGGCCGCCCGGTGGATGGGCGACCCTCAAAGTGGTCGGGCGGCTGCAGCCGAAACGGCCGGCGCGCTTCAGTTGAGCGCGTCGTCCTTCCAGTACTTGGTGCCCTTCACGGTGGCCTGGAGGGCCAGCCCGCTTTCGGTCAGTTGGTAGATCGTGATGTTGTCGAACACCGCCTCTCCGCCGACGGCCGCCCCCATGTCGCTCGCTTTGGCCGCCGCGTCCGCGTGCCCGCCGAACTCCCATCCGCTGTCGATGAACTGCTGCAAGGTGCCGCTGTCGTGGAAGATGAAGACGGCCCGAAAAGACTTCACCCCGGCACCCAGACCGATGCCGAGCTCCCCCATTTTCATGTAGGTCTTTTTCCCGCTGCGGGCGTCCTGAACGACGCCGTACCCGCCGCCGAAGCTGGCGAAGATGATGTTGACATTGGCGTTGCTGAAAACGGCGTATCCCGGGGCCTTGGCAACCTCTCCCCTGGCCTGGGGGCGGCAGGCGTAAAGATCCGACAGGGTTTCCTGCTTCATTTCAAGGATCGCCTGCCGCTTGTCCCGGGGGGTGGTGCCCTTGGTCGTGGCGCAGCCCGCGATCAGAGCGGCCGCCAGCAGGATGAGCCCCGCGAGTCGAATGCCATGCATGTGCGTTTCCCTCCGATGGCCGCGTGAACGGCGTCAGATTGTTGCCGTAATCGGTCTTAGCCGGATATCAAAGAGTTAATCGGAGCGGGATGCGCAGCGCTTTAGGAAACCAGCAATGTGCCGGCCACAACTCTTGCGGGCTGCCCAAAATGCCCGTGCCTTCTGACCTAGTGGGGACTCCCTCGTTTGCAAGGTTTGCGTATATTTTATCGACCCGGGTGGTCAGGGGGTGTGCGTCTCTCAAGTGTTTCGAGTTGGTAAAATCTTTTATCCATGTTATGTTTTTCGCCAGTTTTGAATTTCCCACCCGTAAAATTCCATGGCAAGGTGGCGCACATGAAAGCTGTCCTGAAAAGGGGTCTTATCTGTACCATTGTTCTTACACTTTTCTTGGCCGGGGGGTGTTTGCCGATGATGGTTTCCATCAGTACCCCTGAAATTCGGAACGTCGAAAATGATTACTTCAGCGCTCAATTGGAGCCTCTATCCCAAGGTAAAAACTATTTTGACCGCTTTCGGCTCGCGGTCACCAACAAGACCTCCCAAGATCTGAAAATCGATTGGAATAAAACCCGTTATCTATACAACGGACGCGATAGCGGTGTTTTCGTGTTTGAGGGAATAGTGGCAGAAAACATAAAAAATGCAACCATCCCGCCGGGTATTATTCCTGCTGGGCAGACCTTTACAGAGGAGATCGGTCCATTGGCGCTCGTGGCCCGGGGACCCCTTGGCGGAAAGGGCGCAGAGGCCGGGAAAATAACATTCGGCATGATTCCAAGCGGGGAAAGCGGGATCCTGTTAGTTGTCAGGCAAAACGGCAACACCATCGAAGAAAAAATAATTGTCCAAACCACGCAAAAGGAAGTCCCCAAGTAAAGACCCCAACCCATCGAAAATCCACCCGCCCAGACAAAACCTGACGCTCTTTTTGGAAAAAAGAGACGGCATTCCACCTGTTGCAGATTTCCAAATAACACGCTTTAAAACGGGACCCGTGCCGCCGGCGGCACTCCGGCAGACGGAGCAGCAGACCACTGACAACCGGTTGCGGGGGGATTGTTTTTTGCCGTCGCCTCTACATCAGCCCCCTGGCGGCCGCATCGGCCCAGACGATCAGCGGGGTGGGGTAAAGGCCGGCCAGGACGGTCAGCGCCACCAGGAAAAAGGCCAGGCCGCGGGTGAGGGGTGGCACTGCCAGCGGCGGCAGTGCGTCTTGGGGTTCCGTCAGGTAGGCCGCCCGCACCACCAACAGGTAGAAGTAGAGGGAGATGACGACGTTGACCATGGCGATCAGCACGAGGTTGACATGCCCCTGGGCGATGGCGGCCTTGAAAACCAGGAACTTGCCGGTAAAGCCGATGGTGGGGGGAATGCCCGCCAGGCTGAAGACCGCCATCATCAGGGCCAGGGCCAGGATCGGGGAGCGGCGGTGCAGACCCGCCAGGTCGGCGATCGCCATGTTGCGGCCGCCGCCGGCGGCCACGATCAGCACCAGAAAGCAGGTGAACTTCATCACCAACAGCGCCAGGGCGTAGAAGATCGCGCCGCCGTAGCCGGCGGGAGTCATGCTGAGGATGCCGATCAGGACATAGCCGGCCTGGGCGATGCTCGAATAGGCCATCAGGCGCTTGAAATCCTGCTGCACGATGGCGGTCAGGTTACCCACCGTCATGGAGACGATCGCCAGGGCCACCAGCGCATCGGTCAGGAAGGTGCCGGCGCCGCCGGTGAGGGCCGTAAGCCGCATCAGGACGGCGATCGCCGCCACCTTGGAGACCGTTGCGATGGTGGCCGCCGCCTGGTGGGCGGCCCCCTGGTAGACATCCGGGGCCCAGAAGTGAAAGGGAAAGACGGCCAGTTTGAAGAAAAACCCGGCCAGCGTCAGCAGCAGGCCGATGGCCACCATCGGCTGGTGCAACAGGCCGGGCAGGACCGTCATCAGATCCGCCAGGTAGGCGGACTGGGCGGCGCCGTAGAGCAGCGCCAGGCCGAAGATCATCACCGCCGAGGCCGCGGCGCCGATCAGAAAATAGGTCAGGCCGGCGCGGATGCCCTGGCGCAGGTCGACCCGCAGATAGACCAGGACGTAGAGCGAATAGCTCGACAGCTCCAGCGCGACGTAAAGCGGCAGCAGATGCACGCAGCTGACCAGCAGCATCAGGGCCAGGGTGCTGACCGTCAGCAGCAGGTAAAATTCGGGGTGGTGGTCCTCGGCGATGCCTGCCAGGTCGTTGCAGACGCAGACGATCAGGAAAAACCCCATCGCCAGCAAGGCCTTGAAGGTCTGGGAGAAGAGGTCCACGCGGTAGGCGCCCTGGAACAGGTCCCCCCGCAGGGGTACGCACGCCAGGCAGATTCCCAGTCCGATGGCCGCCAGGACGACCGCCGTCAGATAGTCGCGTTCGGGGTCGGGGCGTCCGGTCATGGAGACGACTAGAAACACCATGGCGGCGACCAGGAAGAAAAGTTCGGGGCTGAAAAGGGTCCAGTTCATCAGGGCAACCCGTTGAAAAACGCGACCGTGGCGGTTTGAATGAGGTTCACCATGAGCGCGGGGAAAAACCCGAAAAACACGATCACCGATACCAGGATGACCCGCGGGATGCTCCCCAGCGGCGTGATGTCCGGCAGGTGCGCCAAGCGCTGGTTGACCGGGCCGTAGCAGGTCTGCTGGACCACCCGCAGAATGAAAAGCGCGCTGATCACCAGCGCCCCCACCGCCAGGGTGCCGTAGAACGGGTAGACCTTGAAGGCGGCGATAAAGACCATCAGCTCGGCCCAGAAGCTGGCCAGGCAGGGAACCCCGATGCCGGTCAGGGCCGCCACGATGAAAAACGAGGCCGCCCGCGGCATGCTGCGGCTGAGGCCCCCCAGTTCCGCCACGGCCTTGGTGTGGGTGCGGTCGTAGATATAGCCCACCGCCGAGAAGAAGAGGGCCGTCATGACACCATGGGCAAACATCTGGAAGACGGCGCCGTTTAAACCCTCCGCGGTCACGGTGGCCAGTCCCAGGCCGACGATCCCCATGTGCGAGACGCTGGAATAGCCGATGACGTACTTGAGGTCGGTCTGGCGCAGGCCCACCAGGGCGCCGTAGACGATGCCGACGGTCGCCAGCAGGGCCATCAGCGGCGCCCAGTGCTGCCAGCCTGTGGGGCAGAGGAAGATGCCCACCCGCAGGATCCCGAAGGCCCCGATTTTCATCAACACCCCGGCGTGGATCATGCTGACCCCGGTGGGGGCCGCCACGTGGCCCACCGGCGACCAGGTGTGAAAAGGCCAGACCCCGGCCAGGATGCCGAAGCCGAGGTAAAGCAGCAGGAAGGCGAACTTCTCCTGGTAGGGCGTGAACGTTCCGGGCTGCATCAGGGCCGTGATGTCGAAGGTGTCGAGCCCGGCCTGCACCGCCAGGTAGAGGATCGCCGGCAGGATCAGGGCGCTGCCGGCCAGCAGGTAGAGGGTCAGCTTCATGGCCCCGTACTCCTTGCGGGTGCTGCCCCACACCGCGATCAGGAGGTACATCGGAAAAAGCGACACGTCGTACCAGACGAAGATGAAAAAGAGGTCCAGGCTCATGAAGAGGCCGAAAACGCCGGCCACCAGCAGAAAGATCAGCGCAAAGAACTCCTTGACGCGCGTCTCCAGCTCCCACATGGTCAGAACGCCGGTGAAAAAGACGATCCCGGTCAAGAGCAGCATGGGCAGGTTGAAGCCGTCGGCGGCGTTGAACCAGTGGATCCCCAGGGACGGCACCCACGCGACTTTCTCGACGAACTGCAGCCCGCCGGCGGACTGGTCGTAGGCGATGAACAGACCGGCCGAGAGCACCAGGCTGAGCCCTGAAAAGACGGCGCTGATCCACTTGATCTGCCGGGTGCGGGCGGCGGGGGTGAAGAGAATCGCCAGCAGCCCCCCGATGCAGCACAGCAGCAGCAGGCTCAGGAAGGGGAAGCGGGCGTATGCGATGGGCGCCATCGTGGGGTTACCTTAAAGAAAGAAATTAAAGGCCAGCAGGGCCATGGTGACGAAGATCACCATCAGGCGGTACTGAATCAGGCCGCGGTGCGCACGTTCCAGCAGGCCGCCGGCCCCGGCCGTGGCGCGGGCCAAAGTATCGATGCCGTCGTCGATCACCCGCCGGTCGTTCCAGGTGCAGAAACCGGAAAGCCCCTTGTAGACGACGCGGTCCAGCAGCTGGCGGTAGAAGCGGTCGAGGAACCAGCGGTGGCTGAACAGCAGATAGAGCGGTGGAATTCTTTCAACGAAGCCCACCTGCCGGGAGCGTGGCCGCCCGAATTCCAGCCAGGCCAGCAGCAGCCCGGCAGCGGCCAGCCCGACGGCCCAGAAAAGCAGGCCGTCGCCATGCGCCGCGGCGGTCGCCGTCGGAGCGTGGGGACCGACGAGAAAGGTTGCCAGCGGCGTTTGCGCAAATCCCAGCAGCACCGTGATCGCGGCCAGGACCAGCAGCGGCAGTGCCATCGCCCGCTCCTCGTTCGGGTCGGCGTGCTGACCGTCGGGGGGCGTTGCCGGCGTCGCCTGGGCCAGGGCCGCGGCGTTGGGCGACGGAAAGAGGATGATGAAAATCAGCCGGAAGGTGTAGTAGGCCGTCAGGAAGACCCCCAGCATGCCGGCCGCCAGCCAGACCGCGCTGGGGCGCTCGGCGAGCACCGCCAGGATCAGCTCCTTGCTGAAAAAGCCCGAGAGCGGCGGCAGCCCCGCCAGGGCTGCGGCCCCGATGGTCATGCAGACCATGGCCGTTCTGCGGCTGCGGCCGCCGGCGCGTGCGATCGCGAACAGGTCGTTGCTGCCGCAGTGGTGAATAAAGACCCCGGCGCACAGGAACAGCAGGGCCTTGAAACCCGCGTGGGTGGTGAGGTGGAACACGCCGGCGAAATAGCCGCCGGCGGCCAGGCCCATGATCATGAAGCCCAGCTGGCTAATGGTGGAGTAGGCCCAGACCTGCTTGATGTCGCGGCTGACGATGGCCATCGTGGCGGCCAGCAGCATGCTGAGGGTGCCCACGCTCAGGCAGACGGTCATGGCGACGGGCGAGAGGCTGAAAAAGGGGAACAGGCGCGCAAAGAGAAACACCCCGGCGGCCACCATCGTGGCCGAGTGCAGCAGCGCGCTGACCGGGGTCGGGCCCTCCATGGCGTCCGGCAGCCAGGTGAGCAGCGGGAACTGGGCGCTTTTGCCGATGACGCCGCCGAAGATCAGCAGGCTGGAGAGGGTGATCAGTCCCGGCGAGAGGCGCGCGGCCGTCTCCGGCGCGTTGAGCCGAAGGATGTCGAGGTCCCCCAGCTGGGTCAGGACCAGCAGCAGCCCCAGGAGAAAGGCGACGTCCCCCAGGCGGGTCATCACGAAGGCCTTTTTGCCCGCCTCGCTGGCGCGCCATTTGTCGAACCAGAACCCGTTCAGGAGATAGGACGCCAGCCCCACCAGCTCCCAGAAGACGTAGAGCTGCAAGAGCGAGGGCGCCAGCGTCATGCTGGTCATCGCCCAGGCGAAAAGCGACATGAAGGCGTAGTAGCGGGCGAAGCCCGGGTCGCCCGCCATGTAGCCCAGGGAGTAAACCTGGACCAGGAGGCAGATCAGCGCCACCACGGTGAGCATCAGCAGGCTCAGCGGGTCGATCAGGAAGCCGAACGGCACGGTGATCTCACCGGCCACCAGCCAGCGGCCGGTGACCTGCAGGGGAGTTGTCGCACCCCAGTGGCGGATCAGCAGAAAGAGCGCCCCCAGCAGAGAGATGCCGACGGCCCCCAGCGACAGGCCGGCGGACAGTCGGGGTCGTCTGCGG
>Ga0105105_10000805_pt1 | contig 13767 bp, 13 predicted proteins | sample PPLLaktember2015_4_FD_79108 | JGI IMG/M metagenome (GOLD analysis project Ga0105105, IMG submission 79108) | Freshwater sediment microbial communities from Prairie Pothole Lake near Jamestown, North Dakota, USA - PPLs Lake P8 Core (1) Depth... | ecosystem: Environmental > Aquatic > Freshwater >... | reverse complement strand
GAAGGGCATACTTATTATTGGAACCCCAGCCGGCCATGAGCATCGAGATGACGGTAAAGGTGGTAATAGCCAGCACGAAGAGGATGCCGATGTTCAGGTCGGCTACGATTAAGTCTTTGGCAAAGGGGATGACGACGTACGGTGCAAAGGCGGCGGTAAAACCGACGATCGGAGCCCAGTAGAAAACGGGGCGGTCCACCGCTTTCGGGGTGATATCCTCTTTGGTCAGTAATTTTATGGAGTCGGCGATGGTCTGGAACCAGCCGTGCCATCCGGTGCGCATCGGACCAAGCCGCTGCTGGAAGTGCGCGGAAACTTTTCTTTCCCACCAGACGAAGAACAGCACCACCAGGGCCAGGAAACCGAATATCATTAAGCAGGCCGCCAGAAGCGAAATCAGATCGACCCAGCTTTGCGGCAGACCGGTGGCCTGGAGCTGTTCGTACAGGTACTTGAAGATGCCGGCTATTTCCATTATCTATCAACCTCCGGCATGATGATATCGAGCGAAGCCATGATCGCGACGACGTCGGCGATTTTGTGACCCACCACCAAATGCGGCATGACCTGCAGCTGGTTGAAGGATCCTCCGCGCATCTTGACGCGGTACGGCTTCTTCTCTTTTCCATCGGCCTTGATATAGACTCCCATTTCACCGCGAGAATTTTCGATGCGGCTGTATATCTCCCCTTCCTTGGCTTTGAAGACTGGAGATATCTTGGTCGCGATCTCCCCTTCGGGCATTTGTTCCAGCGCCTGCCGGACGATTTTGGCCGATTCCCGCATTTCCTGCATCCGGACCAGGTACCGATCGAGGCAGTCGCCGTTATGGTACACCGGAATGTTGAATTTGAAGCGGTCGTAGATACCATAGGGATCGTCGCGGCGGAGGTCGAAACGGACTCCGGACGCGCGCAGCGCCGGTCCGCTGACTCCGTACTGGAGGGCCAGTTCTTTCGACATGACGCCGACATCTTTATTGCGAGTGATGAAAATCGGGTTGCCGTTCAACAGGGCTTCGTAATCGTCGACGCGGGCGTCGAATTCATCCAGGAACTTGCGGGCTTTGGGAACAAACGGCTCGGGGATATCGCGCGACACGCCGCCGATTCTTATATAATTGTAGGTCAAACGCTGGCCGCAGGTCATTTCGAACAAATCGAGGATGTCTTCCCGTTCGCGGAAGGCATACAAAAATGGGGTCAGGGCGCCGAGGTCGAGACAGGTGGTGCCGTACCAGATTAAGTGGCTCGCGATACGGTTGAGTTCCAGCATGATGACGCGGAGGTATTCGGCTCGTTCCGGGACCTGGATCCCGGCCAGTTTTTCCACCGCCAGGGCGAAAACCATATTGCAGGACATCGAAGTGCAATATTCGAAACGGTCCATGACCGGGATGCATTGCGGGAAAGTCCGATTTTCGCAGATTTTTTCGAGCGCCCGATGGAGGTACCCGATAACCGGTTCGGCCTTGACAATGACTTCACCATCCATAGTCAGCTTGAAGCGGCAGACCCCGTGCGTCGAGGGGTGGTGCGGCCCCATGTTGACCGTGAATTCTTCGGTCCTTAGTTCCTTGGTGTCCATCAAAATTCTGGCATCCTTATGAAGTCGGGAGCGTCCCAGTCGCGGCGCATCGGATGGCCCTGATTCCAGTCGTCGGGGAGGAGAAACTGCCCCAGGCTGGGATGGTTCTTTATCTTCACGCCGTACAATTCCCAGATTTCCCGTTCGTACCAGTCGGCTCCGGCCCAGGCATCGATCACGGAATCGATTTCGGGGTTGTCATGATCGAGGATAACTTTGTAATCGAAGCGAATCTTTTTGGCTACCGAAGCGACACTATATATGATTTCGAATTTTTCGGTGGTATCCACGGCGGTGATGGCGCAGAGATAATCGATCTGCAGTTCGAGATCGTCGCGGATGTCTTTGCAGAATTGAAGGATCTCTTCCTTATTTTTAACGAGGAAGAACGGTTCGACCGGCCCGCAAGTGAGGGCCTCGATTTTATCCCCGAATTTTTCCTGCAGATAAGCTGTCAGTTTTTCGCGATCCATCGTTGTCGGTGCCGGTCTTTAGGCCCAATCTCCAATCTTCTGCTTTTTCACTTTTTCCTGAAGTTTCAGGCATCCTTCGTAAAGCGATTCCGGACGCGGGGGACATCCGGGGATATATACATCGACCGGGACGATATGATCGATCCCCTTTTCGACGGCATAAGAATCATAATAGAACGGTCCGCCATTCACGGTGCAGCCTCCCATAGCGATGACATAGCGGGGCTGGGCCATCTGGTCGTAGAGGAGGCGGAGCCGGGGAGCCATCTTCTTGGTGATGGTTCCGGCGGCTATAATCAGATCGGACTGGCGCGGCGAGGCGCGGAAAATCATGCCAAGTCGGTCGAAGTCGTATCGCGACGCCCCGGCCGCCATCAGTTCGATAGCACAGCAGGCCGTTCCAAAGAGGAGATACCAGAGTGACGAGGCCTGCGAATAGCCAAAAATTTTATCGAGCGAGGTGGTGACGATGCCGCCACCGGGGAATTTTTCCACAAAAGCCGGGACTTTTTTAATCAGACCCATTTGAGAACCCCCTTTTTCCAGGCATAAAACAGCCCGAACATCAGGATAAGGATGAAAATCACCATTTCAACGAGGGCAAAAAGCCCCAGTTGTCCGAAGGCCACCGCCCACGGAAAGAGGAAAACCGCTTCGACGTCGAACACCACGAAGATTAAAGCGAAGATATAAAAGCGGTTATTGAACCTTACCCAGGAGTCCCCGATCGGCGCTTCGGCGCATTCATAACTCTGTTCTTTGGCGGGGTAGGGATTGCTTGGCCGGAGGAGTCTGGCGATGAAGAAGGTGATAAGAATCATCCCGATTCCCACCCCCAGGAACACCAGAATTGCGAAGTACCCGTTCATTTTGCTTCCTTTCGCGCCTCCGACTTTGTGATTTATATCACAAAACGATTTTCGTAATCAATTCAAAAATTCTCATTTGTCAAGAATTTTATCCCTTATTTTATCGGATGTTAAGGATTTTCTAAGAGGATTAAAAGACAAAAAGAGTCCGAATTTCTCCGAATCCTTTGATACTGTGGATAATTTGACACAAAGGCCAGTCGGAGGGGTAATCCAAAATTGGTGCCGGGTTTCTCGCTCGATTGGGAGATCTCACTTGAAACGCGGCCTACCGGACTTTATGGGCAGCATTCCCCAACGAATTTATCTTTTTATAATTTTGAGTAAAATCACCATCGTATCTTAGAATGATTTCATCCCCGTATTTATATACCAGGGTCTCCCAGATAAATAAAGATGAATCTATGTGCCCGTGGGGCTCTGGCTCGTACCGACGCAAAGATTCCGGGAAATATACCCTATAGCCATAAAATGTGATTCTGCATGTCGTACCCCAATCTTGAGGACTCCACCCTACCGAATGGAGTGAATCAAATATAGACAAATCGGCCTTTGGTTTAATATGAGCTGAATCTAAAATTAATTCCCAGTACCCACTATTTAAAAATTTTATAGAATCGGGACCCACATAATAGTGTTCGAAAGTCATATCTTCTTTCAGTTGAATATATTCATCGAATTGGCCGAAGTCTGGGTAATATTTCCCGAATAAATCCTGAATCTGGATATTGTCGCTCTTTTTTGGAGTAAAATAACACGAGATATATAATAGAATAAATAGTGGAAGCGTAAAATAATAGATTTTCATTTTGTTACCCGGCACCCCACCCTTTTAGGGTGCGGTACTTTATATAATGCACTCATAATCCATATTATGCAAAATATAATTTTCGCCAAAATAATAATTACTCAATCTCCACCAATCTGCAAACTCCTTGCCGGCCCCCTTTTCATCCGGTATCCCACAGTATTCACGGCAAGTTGGTGATAACCAATTCCTGAGGGTATTCCACCTCGTACTTGATAATAATAGTATCCACCTGGGCCGGAGCCAAATCCAGGCTCCATTCCGCTCTGCCGTCGATACCGATATTCAGCGGTTCGGGGAGGAACTGGCCGAGCTTGACTTTAATCCGATTATCCTGAGACACGGGGGTCGGTTCTTCGAGTTTGACTTTCCGGGCGGCCTTCCCCTTGTTCTCGGCGATTATCCGGACCGTCACTTCCTTTTTGATCTTATCCCCTTTTACGTTCTTTTTACTTTCGATAATCTTGCGCTTGATATCCATGGTTTCGTCTTTGCCGAATCCGAGGGTGATTTTGTTTCCGGAGAGAACCGCTTCGTTAAACACAGTCTTCCCCAAAAAGCCCGATTCAGTAAACACCGACACCACTCCCGGCAGGAGCGGGAAGTCGGTGTTGTTGGTCATGGTTATCTGGCGGAAGGCTCCTTCGGCGGCTTTAGGCCGCGAGATGAGGTTGACTTCACCGGCCAGATCAAAGTGGCCAATGGGGACTTTTTGAGGATCGCCGCCGGACCGGATGGTTTCTTTCCGGGGGCTGGAAAAGACCGCTTCGAAATCACCGAGGCTGTACTGGTAGCCGACGCTTTTCACAGGCTCAGGACCTTTTTTCCCTCCGAGCGGCTTATCTATGGTAATTCCATTCAATACATAAGGGACCTCCCCGGCTCGGCCGCCGCGGATGATTAATTCACCCTCATTTGTTGTCACCGTTCCCGCGGTTGAAGAAAGCATGTCGTCTACTGCGTCAGGCACAATCATATTATTCAATTCCGCGTTCGAACGCATCTTATTCAGGTAGCTGACCTCAAAGGGGGTCAAATACCAGGCAGCGAACTGACCGGGGTCCAGAGCCTGCGAGGGACGATTGGTGGAAAGGGATAGCTGGACATCTTCCCAATCTTCTCCGGTCTGCTGGAGGATATTGGCATAGTAGCCGATTTCGACTTTTTCGGTTTTGGGATTAAAGGTGGCATCATATATGGGATACCAGTTGGCTCCCGGGATGAGATACTCGACTTCGACGGTCAGCTTTCCGGCCTTGGAAATATCGAAGTCGGCCGAGACGGTGCGTGTCTGGTTCCTGTTCTGTTCGACCGTTTTGCGCCGTTCGGCATCAAGCAGCTTCAGACTATCGGTGATGTCGGAGATTTCGTTTTCGACGAAAATGATGGAATCGAGAAGAGTCGCCATTTTATTGCTGAAAAAGCCGTAAGCGTTTTCCCACCCGGCGGCGTTAACCGAGCCGGATTTGATTTCTCCGGACATGTTTTCTCCGGCGGTCTTCCCTATCCCCATGAGGAGTTCTTTCTGCTGCTTGAGCCGTTCCGAGGTAGACTGAAGAGGCTGCTTGCGGGTCCGGATAATATTCTGGGCCAGTTCTTCAATCCTGGCGGCGCGCTTGTCGGGGTCTTCGAGATGGAATTCGACGGTTTGATTAAAGCCATAAAGTTTGGCACCATCGAGACCGAAAGCCGAGACCCGGAACGAGGATTCATCGGCAATCAAAGGGATATTTTCGAATTTGACCGAATGCATGCCTGAATCGATATCGATATTGGCGGTCCGGGTGACCCGGGCCCATTCGGGATAGACGGTGACGGCGGTAATCTTGGAGTCGGGAGTAAATTCTTTGGCATTGATGCTGAGACATAATACGACGAACAGCAGGGCGACTAAAATCATGCGCTTGCCCATGGTTCCCTCCTTTTGATTTATGATTTCATGAATCGTTTAGTCCCTATACAATTAGTGACGCGGTTTCTTCCATTTTATTCAGCCCCTTTGCGGTTTTTGATAGATTAAAATAAACGCCAACGGGATCAGCAGTGCAAAAAAGGCGGCGTATTCGAAGAGCCCGGCCGCTCCGATCCGGGAAATCAGGACCCCGGCTCCCAGCCCGGCCGCGACTTCTCCGACCGAGCAGGTCAGATTATATGATGAAAGGAAGGCCGCGCGATTCATGGAAGTATACTGCAGATTGAGGTTGGTCGAAACAACCGGCTGGATGACCGTTTTCACGACAAAGAAAACGATAATCCCGGTAATGGCCCAACCGGCGGAAAAATTGGCCGCGGCATACAGGCCGATTCCGAAAATGATTATTGCGAAGGAAAGATAAATTCCGGGGTATTTGAACCAGCGGCCGGTTGCTTTTGAGATAATCGCCGATAAAATCAGCCCTGCTCCGGTCAGGTATCCGAACCATTCCGGATCGAGATGGCGAACCTCACCGAATAGTACCTGCCAGTACTGGTCAGCCGGTTCGAAGGCGAGGTTGGCCAGCAGGCCGACCATGAAAAGGGCCGCGACGGTCCTATTCCCGAAAATCACTCTCAATATTCCGGGGTGGGGCGGAAGGGTAATCGCCGAGGAGGCTTCATCCTCACGCTTTGGCTCGACCAGGAACAGGGAGGCGAAGAATCCGATTAACATGATACCGGTCAACGGGATGAAGAGAGATGACAGGGCGATGCCTCCGAGGTATCCCCCTCCGAGCATTCCGATAAGTAAGCCGATATTTTTGACCACGGCCCGGTTGGCAAAAACGGCGGCGAGGTTCGAGTCTTTCTGAGGAGCCTCGAAACTATCCACGGTGAGGGCTTCAAGGGCTCCGGAAATGAAGGCTTCGGCCAATCCAAAGACAATTTCAGCAATCAGAAATCCCCAGAATCCTTTGAACGATATAAAGATAAGACCCGATACGACAAACAGAAAATATCCGATCGAAGTGGATAGTTTTCGGCCATAACGGTCGGCGAATTTTCCGGTTGGGACTTCGCAAATAAGAATAGTCGCCTCGAACACCGCGGCCAGGACGGCCACCTGAAACAGGGTGACTTCGAATTCCCGGAAATACAGGACATAGACCGGGATAATCGACCCCAGCGCCAGGGCCGAAAGGCCCTCGAGGAGATAAAAAAGATTAAGATTTCGTTTCAGCACATTTAAATTATCAAATCATCGCGACCGCTTCGATTTCGATTTTGACGTCCTTGGGGAGCCGGGATACTTCGACCGCCGCGCGGGCCGGGAGGTCGATGGTGAAGTATTTGGCGTATACTTCGTTGACCGCGACGAAATCTCCCATGTTGGTCAGATAGACATTGGTTTTGACGACATGTTTCAGTTCGGCTCCGGCGGCTTTCAAGACCGCCTGGAGGTTTTTCAAGCATTGTTCGAATTGTTCCGGGGCGGTGGTCCCCACGATTTTGCTGGTGGCGGGATCGAGGGGAATCTGGCCGGAGCAGAAAATCATGGTTCCGCAGGAGACTTTAACGGCTTGCGAATAGGGTCCAACTGCGGCCGGGGCGTTTTTGGTAGCGATTATTTCTTTCATTTCGAATCTCCCATTTGGTTATTCCGTTTTCCAAGCGGATAGCCGAGGTATTTTGTGTTTTACAATATATAAGTAATTGGGCTCTTGTTAAATAATTAAAAAAGCGTCCGATATACTGAAGCGTATGGATAACGATTTTATCCTCAATGATTTCACGGAAATCGAAAACCCTCAGAGGGCCAAAGCGATTAAACGTGAGAGCGGCTGGAAGTCGAAAAAGCCGAAACCGATCTGGCGCGAATACCTTGAAGTTATCGTGATTTCGCTGGTTGCGGCGATAATCATGCGGATTTTCTTCGTATCGGCGTACCGGGTCGATTCCTCTTCGATGGAGGATGCTCTGTTCGAAGGGGACTATATCTTTGTCAATAAACTTGCCTATTCCTTCGGAGAACCCCAACCGGGGGATATCGTGGTATTCAAATATCCGCTTAATCCAACCAAAGATTATATCAAGCGTATCATTGCTGGACCGGGGCAAACGGTTGAAGTAATCGATAAAACTATTTACATCGACAACGAATTAGCGGATATTTACGCGAACGTGAAAAACACCGACCCGAAAACAATGGCGTATGAGCTGTCGACCCGAGATAATTTCGGTCCTGTGATCGTTCCGGAAGGCAAGTATTTCGTGATGGGGGACAACCGGGATAACAGCCAGGACAGCAGGACCTGGGGGATGTTGCCGGCCGAAAATATCAAAGGCAAAGCGCAGTTCATTTATTGGTCGTGGGAGCCGGGCGGAGAGACGCCGAAATGGTCCGCGCCGTTTATTCAGTCTCCGTTCCAGTTTGCCTACTACTTCCTGACCAATTTCCCCTCGAAGACTCGATGGGGACGCCTGTTCACTGTGCTTTAGCCTATGTCGTTAGCTCTTTACATTCATTTCCCGTTTTGCACCAATCTTTGTTCTTACTGCGATTTCTATAAGTGCGCCTATAATGACGAGGAGGTCCGTGATTTCCTGAAGTCGCTAAAGAAGGAAATCGAATTGAGCGCTTCCGAACTGGACCCCGACCGCCGGATAGTAAGAACCCTGTATATCGGCGGGGGGACTCCTTCACTTATCAACCCGGAACAGCTTGGCGATATCATCGCCTGTCTTAAATCGAAATTCCGGTTCGATAAGGAATTGGAATTCTCGCTGGAAGCGAACCCGGAATCGGTGACGACGGAAAACCTGAGGGCGTACGCCGAGCTGGGAGTTAATCGTCCCATTTTCGGAGTCCAGAGTTTCGATTTGAAGGCGCTTAAAAAACTCGGACGCAAACATAACGTGCAGGATACGCACCGCGCGGTTTACCTGACGCGAGCTTTGGGGATGACCAATTTCGGAATCGACATGATTTTCGGGCTTCCGGATCAAACCTCGAAACTGCTCTCGCAGGACCTCCGGGAACTGGTCGCGCTGGATCCTCCGCATGTATCGTACTACCAGTTGACCGTGGAACATGGGACGGTCCTGGAAAAGAGAATCGAAGAGGGCAAAATCAAGCTTCCGGGAAACGACCTCTGTGCGGCCTTCTACAGCGCCATTAACCAGGAACTGCAGAGCAACGGGTATTACCGCTACGAAGTATCGTCATTCGCCCGCCCGGGGTACGAATGCCGCCATAACATGACCTACTGGGAGGGGGGCGAATACCTGGGGCTGGGACCGAGCGCCCATTCGTATGTCGATGGCCGCAGGTTTGCCAATATCGACAATCTTGCCGAATACAACGACGCTGTCGCAAAAGGAATGCGCCCCATTAAATTCGATTACCGCGATACCGAACAGCGGATTTCGGAAACGATCATGCTGGGACTCCGGACCACCCGGGGAATCGACCGGAAGAATTTCCAGAATCTATACGGAAGGCGGCTGGAAGAAAGCATCGACCGGACCCATTACGAGAATTTTATCAGGATGGGCTTTATCGATCCCGAGGGGGAACGGGTGAAACTGACCGAGCGGGGCCTCCCGCTGGCCGATGAAATCATCGAACGCCTGGTAAAATAGACTATTTCAGTCGTCATTAATACCTACAAGTATCGAAATCCTCCGTATTATTCATTATAAATCACAATCCTGATTGTCATTTGTAACGAGGATGAAATATGATCAACAGCCGAAAGGTCCCTATCGATATTACTCCCGATAAATTCCGTAAAATCGGTCACGAACTGGTCGACCGCGTGGCGGAATTACTTGGCAAAATGAACGAGATTCCCCTGACCAACAATTTGACTCCGGGGCAAATCAGAGAACTTCTCGGGGCCGACCGCCCATTGCCGCAAAAGGGAAAAGACCCGGAGGGAATTTTAAGCGAAGCCACGAACTTACTGATGAAGTATTCGCTGTACAACGGCCACCCCGGTTTCTGGGGTTACGTTACCTCATCGGCGGCTCCGCTGGGGATGCTGGGGGATTTGCTGGCGGCGGCGGTGAACCCGAATGTCGGAGGCTGGCAGCTGTCGCCGATGGCTTCGGAAATCGAAAGCCAAACTGTCCGCTGGATTGCGAAATTCCTGGATTACCCCACCGACTGCGGCGGCCTGATGGTCAGCGGCGGCAACATGGCGAATTTTATCGGATTCCTGGCGGCGCGGGCGACAGTCGCAGGACAGGAAATCCGGACCGGCGGGATGCAGACATTGGCGGCACGTCCCATGAGAATATACGCTTCGGTCGAAACCCATACCTGGATACAAAAGGCCGCAGACCTGTTCGGACTGGGAACCAATTCCATCCGCTGGATCGGGACCGACAAAAAGCAGCGCCTCAATATGCGAGAGCTGGAAAAAACGATCCATGAAGATATCCAGAACGGCGAACGCCCGATGATCGTGGTCGGGACCGCCGGCACCGTGAGTACCGGAGCGATCGATCCCCTCGATGATATGGCCGATTTCTGCCGCAAAAGAGGAATCTGGTTTCATGTCGACGGGGCTTACGGAGGATTCGCGGCCGTCTCATCGAAAGTCGACCGCGCCATCAAGGGCTTGAGCAAGGCCGATTCGGTGGCGGTCGATCCGCACAAGTGGCTGTACGCTCCGCTGGAAGTCGGCTGCGCCCTGGTGCGGGACGTGGAGAAAATACGCGATGCCTTTTCGTATCATCCCCCCTACTACCATTTCGGCGAAGAAGCGATCAATTATTTTGACTTCGGCCTGCAGAATTCGCGGGGATTCCGAGCTTTGAAAGTCTGGCTGATTTTACAGCAGGTTGGACGCGAAGGATATGTCGAAATGATCGAAGAAGATATCCGGCTCGGCGAAGAAATGTTCAAGGCGGTGGAAAAGGAACCGCTTCTTGAGGCGCTGACTTATGGCCTCAGCATCGCCACCTTCCGCTATATCCCGGAGGACTTGAAAAGCCGGACCGATGACGGGAAAATCGCCGATTATCTCAATACCCTGAACGAAGAAATCCTGGTCAGGCTCAAACGGGGGGGCGAGATTTTCCTGTCAAATGCGATTTTGGGCGGGCAGTTTGTCCTCAGGGGATGTATTGTCAATTTCAGGACTTCTCAGGCGCATGTCGAAGCAATGCCGGGCATCGTGGTCAAATGCGGCAAGACGGTCGATGCCGAACTCCGCAAGGAAACAGCTTTATCCAGCTGAACTCCCCTCCTCCTAAGCAATTAATAATTCTGAAACAAAAGAACCCTCTCCCTCGTCTATTTGACTAAACCAAGGGAAATTCCGGAGAGGATTCTTTTATGAAAAAAATTCTATTCACCATAGTCGCGCTCACTTTTGGCGTTTCGCTGGCCTATGCCGATTTTAACGAAACCAGGAATCTGAATCTTGCCGCCGACGGAATCAAAGAACTTAAAATCGACTGCGGCGCGGGATTTCTGGATGTCAAAGGATTTGCGGATCTGAAAAATATCGAAGTAGAAGCGGAGATAATCCTTGAAGGATACGACGACGACGATGCCGCCGAAATTATCGACCGCTACATGATATTGAAACTGGAAGAACGGGGCGATAAGGCGATGCTTCAGAGCTATTTCGATGACAGCAACAACTGGTCGTTTTTCGGGTACCGCAACCGGATGATCAATCTCACCGTAAGAGTTCCCCTGAACATGGGACTAAATATCGAAGACGGCTCGGGGTACATCTACATTGAAGATATCGAAAACGCGGTCACTATCGACGACGGTTCCGGCGAAATCACTATCATGAATATCGGCGGCGATGCCCGAATCGAAGACGGTTCCGGCGAAATCGAAGTATCCGATATCCGGGGAAGCATGGATATCGAAGACGGTTCGGGTTCGATCGATCTCGATAACATCCATGGTCAGCTTACGATCGACGACGGTTCCGGGAGTATCCGGGCGGATAATATCGAAGGGGATGTCGATATCGAGGACAGTTCCGGCGACATGACCATTAAAAGTGTCAACGGAAGTATCGTAGTCGACGACGGCTCGGGCGATATCCGGATCGACGGGGTCAGCAAGGATGTGCGGATTGTCGACGCCGGGTCCGGCGGCACCAGGATTACCAATGTCGAGGGCCGGGTCAGCGGCGACGTCGATATTTAAAAAATAGAGGCAACTAACTCACTTTGAGCAGGCACGGATACAATCGACCCCCGATTTCTATCGGGGGTTTTTTTATATCACATTATTTTTAATTAGTTGTCCAAAACGAATTTATTCGCATTATATTTCGGCTATGGAGCTGTTCGAGAACGAGGGAAAACAATCCGGACAAACTGATTTCGGCGGGCCGCTGGCCGACCGGATGCGTCCGCAGACACTCGACCAGTTTATCGGTCAGGAAAAACTGGTCGCCAAAGGGGCGCCCCTGCGGAATGCCATCGAGCAGGATCGGGTCGGTTCCTGCATTTTCTGGGGCCCTCCGGGGACCGGTAAAACCACCCTGGCGGAACTGATCGCGAAAACCACATCGGGGCAGTACGTTCCCTTTTCGGCCGTGACTTCGAAAATCACCGAAGTCAAAAGTGTCATTTCCAAGGCTCGGAATTTCAAAAAACTGTCCGGGCGGAAGACTTATATTTTCATCGACGAAATCCACCGCTTCAATAAAGCCCAGCAGGATGCTTTCCTCCCGTACGTCGAAAAAGGGGATATCGTGCTGATTGGCGCGACGACTGAGAATCCCTCGTTCGAAGTGATATCGGCGCTTTTGTCGCGAGTGAAGGTGTATGTATTAGAGCGGCTGAGCGAGGAACATCTCAAGTCTATCATCTCCTCCGCCCTGCATGATGCCGAACGGGGGTTGGGACAAATGCACCTGTCGTGCGATGAGAAAGCTCTGGAATTCATGGCCGCGGCGGCCGATGGAGACGCGCGACGGGGTTTGAATTTGATGGAAGCGGTCGCGGATGAATTGAAAGCCGGCGACAATGTCACGCTCGAAAAGGTGCAGGAAGTTCATCAAAAGGGATCGTACGTTTACGATAAAGCCGGTGAAGAGCATTTCAATCTGATTTCCGCTCTCCACAAGTCGGTGCGGAACGGCGATCCCGATGCCGCGTTGTACTGGCTGGTGCGGATGCTGGAGGGAGGCGAGGACCGGCTGTACATCGCGCGACGGCTGATCAGAATGTCGATCGAAGATGTCGGGCTGGCCGACACGAATGCTCTTACCGTGACTCTGGGAGCTCGCGATACCTATCATTTCCTCGGTACTCCCGAAGGAGAGCAGGCGCTGGCACAGGCGGTGATATACCTGGCCTGCGCTCCGAAATCGAACGCCGCGTACATGGCGTTCCAAAAGGCGACACGGGACGTGCAGGAGAAGGGGTCGCTTCCGGTGCCGCTGCACATCAGGAACGCTCCGACTTCGCTGATGAAAGCGCTGGGGTATGGGAAAGACTATAAGTACGCTCACGATTTTGAAGACGCCCTGACCGACCTGGAATGTTTCCCCGATGAGCTGGCCGGAACGAAGTACTATCACCCCACCGACCGTGGCCGGGAGCAGAAAATCGGCGAGTACCTCAAAAAATTCCGGGAGTATAAGAAGAAGGGAAAGTAATTGGAGGCCCGGGGTTGATCTTCCCCCAAAAGTGACATCAGTCCCGTCTTTGGCGAGTTTTCCAGACGGAATTCCTTGCTCAGTCCCTCTTATCGAACCGACGATGCAGTGCCATCCCGACCAAGTGATCCGGAGGCCTTTGGGATCATGCCTTGTAAGTTCTTCTCCGACAATATAGTGCGATGAAATGGGTTTGTTTTTCATTTTTGACACACATTGTGTGTTATTATTCCGGCCAGAGTGTAGTGGTAAGCAGAGATATTTCCAGCAGTTGATAGACATCGCCGAAAAGCAAAAAATGGCAGCGGTTTGGCAGCGGTGGGGAATTTTGGACATAGTAATAGAACTCCTCTAAATAAGGGGAGCGCTGAATTTTCAACACTGGAGTTGTAGTGATTTTGCGGGGGGGATTTCAGAATTGATTGCAACAATTTCGAGATAATTGCCTTATAATATTCGCCCACCGCAAG